>CEUP01050563.1_pt1 | contig 19197 bp, 10 predicted proteins | sample 531371 | NCBI WGS metagenome assembly CEUP01 (sample SAMEA2622738, study PRJEB7988) | marine metagenome | biome: marine biome (ENVO:00000447); feature: marine epipelagic mixed layer (ENVO:xxxxxxxxx); material: "saline water (ENVO:00002010), including plankton (ENVO:xxxxxxxx)" | depth 150 m
AGTTTTGAACTCGAAAAACAATAAACGCAAAACCATCCTGATGGTGGCCTTTCATTATCCACCATGTCAAAGCGCTGGAACTCACAGGACTGAAAAATTTGCGCAATACCTCACAGATTTTGGTTGGGATGTGGTTGTATTAACGGTTCAGAAGAACATGTTTCCTCAACAAACAGATAAAGGCTATCAAGAAAAAGCCGTACATGTTGAACGGACTGGTGCTTTTGATGCAGCAAAAAAACTTTCGATAAAAGGAAAATATCTAGGCATAACCTGTGTGCCTGATAGGTGGTGGAGCTGGGCTTTTACCGCTATTCCCGCAGGCAAAAAGCTTATAGATGATTTTAAACCTGATGTTATTTGGAGTACGTACCCAATTAGTACTTCTCATTATATTGCTTACAAACTTCACAAACAAAGTGGTATTCCATGGATTGCAGATTATCGCGATCCTCTTCAATGTAGGTATGACCCTGCCGCTACTAAATATAGTGGTGTTTCCAAATACATTGAAAAGCTAACAATCGAAAACTGTAAAAAAGCGGTGTTTACAACTGGAAATGCTCGTTCGCTATATCAAGCGCTATATCCCGAGCAGGCAGCTGAAAAGTTTGAAATTATTGAAAATGGCTACGACGAAGAAAAGTTTTCGAGCTTAGAGCAAGTTAAAACAAATGTTAGTAGTGTTTTTACATTATTACATAGTGGCGACATATACGGTTTGAGTCGTAATCCTCGCAACGTAATGTGTGCTTTGGCACTACTTAAAGATGAAAACATTATCAATAGAGAAAATTTTAAAATCGTATTTAGGGGGGTAAGTGACTCGACCGCGCTGGTGCAAATGGCAAATGAACTAAACATTTCTGAGTTAGTTGATGTGTTGCCAGTCATTAGTTACCGCGATTCTTTAAGTGAAATGTTAAATGCTAATGCTTTATTACTGCTGCAAGGCGAGCTGTTCAACAACCAAGTGCCCAGCAAACTGTATGATTATATCCGCGCTAGAAAACCGGTTGTAGCTAATACGCCTTCTAACAGTGCTACCGCAGATATCATAAGTACGCTAGATAATGCGTTTAGCGGTAATGATATTGAAACGCTGAAAGCTGCAATTGTTAACGTTATTGGTTTAAATGCTGCGAAAGACCATAGCTCAAAAGTGGACATAACACGATTCTCTCGGCATACCAAAACTATAGAATTGGCTAGTCTTCTAGACACGGTAGTTTCATAGCGTTGGTTGACTTAATTAGTTTTGGTCTTCTCCAAAAACAACGCCATCGATTCCCACAACTTGGATGCCAGTTAACACAAGGTTTCGTTCAGAGTCCTTATTGTTAGAAATGTTAACCATTGTCAACGAATCTAACTGTAGGGAAGACATATCAAAACTGGTGGTTCCAGTGCTGTTCGGTGTTATTAATGTGGTATTCATTGGATACCACTGACCACTCATGCCTGAAAATCTTCTGTCGGAGTCGTCGAAGCTAATGTATGGCGTAAACTCTATCGAGTAAGGGCCAATATTTTTCCAATGAGTAACCATTCTCATGTTTGCATCAACTAACACGGATGGGCCGGAAATTGTCTGAAAATTATTTTGACCACGGTCGGCGCTGGTTCCAAACTCGCCTAACTCGGTGTACGCATCAAGTGAAACAGTAAACCACCCCGGCATTGAAAAAATTTCGCTAACTTTGCTTTTGATGAAATCAAACAGAAACGGTTCGTTTTCACCCATTTCTCCACGTAACGGGTTCTCTTCGAAAATATTTATCTTGTCGGCTATTAATGCTTTGTTGTGATTTGTATTCACCGAGGTGTTAACCACCGAATATGTACCAGCTGTTTGTTCATCAATTAAAAACACACTTATGGTACTCTCGCCAGGCGCTACTTTTACTGCGCTCATATTATACCAATCGCCAGTTTCACCTGAGATAGGGCGATCGGTGTCTTCAAAGCTTATTATAGGAATAAAGCTTTTCACTTCATTAGATACATTTTTCCAAGTTACAACAATTACTTGCCCTACATCGAAGTGACGTGCTGTACCCATCACGCCCTGATAGTTATAGCTTCCATTAGAACCAATACTTATCGTCAAACCATTGTCTATATAATCGTTGTACACATCGCTTATAACTTCATTCCAGTTTTCAATACCAAATGCGTTTAATTGTTCACTGCTACCAAAATCGACCAGCAAAGTACTTTCTATTTCTCCATTATCATTGTCTATGGTATCGACGAATACATTCGCTTGATTGGACATTGCACTAAGTCGACCCTGTGCGTCGGTATAGAATGCAATGACATACAGCTCACCAACGTTGCGGGCATTGAAATTAACGTTTACTAAACCGCTTACGCTGCCTTCAGCGCTAGTGGCAACCACATTGCCCGCCCACCAGTTAGTGACTGCTGGATTCAGAGTTTGTGTTTCAGAGAACGGTTTGGCACTTGCTAATAGAAAAAAACGTTGCGCTTGTTCAGGAAGAGAAAACGCTACAGATACTTCTCCTTGGTGTTGTGACAATGATAGGTCTACAACAGGAGGGGCCGGCTGCGACAAACTGGACGAATATTCTCTAGCTACTTGACTAAGGCGCCCGTAAAAATCTCCAGCCCATGGCGTTCTTAATTGTTCATAGGCTCGAGTGCCTCCATTAATTCCGTCATCGGTATAATCTAAGATATGCTCTAGGTATGCTTTATTACCCGTTTGAATGGTATACCATGCTTGAGGGTCAACAAATGAAGCGCCGCTCCCACTGCTACTGTATGACACGCCATCTTCCGCGGTAATGTAATAGCTATAATTTGAATAGGTAACATTCCACTGCACATTGCCAGATATGATATTAAACAGTCTTTGCTTTGTCTTCGTATCAGTGTCGTTAATTTCGTTATAAAGGTTGATCAAAAAACGTGTGGCAAAGCCAAGTTGAAATGCTGCCTCTTTGCTCCCCAACGCCCCAGTTCTGCGCTGTTTTTGAGTGGGTTCGATGTATGTCCAAACATAATCGACTAGCTGATTCAAAAACGCTACATCACCTGTTACTTTATATGCCTGTAATGCATTAGATAGTGAGTGCGCTTGAGCCCTGCTTACCATATTAGGATACGGATCAAGTTGAAAAAGTCGCGTTCTACGGAATTGAGCAATGAATTCATACCAGTCCTTAATCCACAAATTTCCAGTAAAATAGTAAGTATCTTCTATGTGGTAAAACCAACCGTGTGAGTCTCCTCTAGGGGCACTATCTTGGCTAGTTCCATCAATGTACGGTTTAGCAAGGTGTGAGGTGTTGTGGTTTACAAATCGCCTCCAACTTATTCCACCATATGGATTGGAAGTGGGCTGTATCAAGTCATAATGCTCAGAATGCTTATAGCCCGCTAACCACTGTGGGCGAACGTTTAGTTCCCCGATGGCTCTTTGACTTGCCATGTATAAGTCTTTCGGATTTCTTGACGCTATATAAGCACTTCCTGAATACGGGTAATTACCAGGCGTTTGATGTGCACGTTTGCGGTAAGTGTCTATTAAAAAGTTTTCCACATTAAAATTGTAACGAGTGTTGCTTCTGTCCAAAGCTATATCGCTGTATGAAACAGTTCGCGACGAATCATCTGAAACTGGAATGTTGGTAGAGACATAGCCGCCTAAATCTAAAGTCGCTTTTGTTTCTGCATACCATGAAGGTTCTACTGTCCCAACAGGAGGAAAAGCAAACGTCTGCGCTATCTTTGTTAAATGTTCATCTGTTGCATCTGCACCGTGAAAATAAATTAGCACTTCCTTGTAAACATGCTGCATATCATCAAGCCAATAAAGGCCAGTTGGCGACACCTGTTGCTCATGCCATTGCGCACTCCAATCTGGATAAAGCTGGATTTGTAACGTGTTATTAGACGATGTCGCTAGACCATTCGGCCACATTTGCCAAAAATTTCTCGTTGTAGCCATTACTCCGCCGTTTTGCCCAGAAACGCTAATAAACCCTGTTGCTTGTGAGCCAGCAGTTATCGGTTGCTCACCGACTTTTAATAAAAATTCATCGTGGCTTGTTTGTTTTAAACTCACGCCATTATCTGAAAGTGTGGTGTACACGTCGCCATTCTCTAAGCCTACACGCGTTTTTCGCTCTCCTTGTATAGCAATATTGAAGTTCAAGTCTAGAGCTTCAAAATACAAAGGGCCTGCGAATTGACTATCGATAGGAGAATTCTGCAATTGATAATCAATTTTTACGTATTCCTTTCCCGCGTAAGCATAGATGCGAACCGCAAAGCCACGCTCGTGTCCATTATTGAATGAGGAACGGCTTTCAGCGCGTATTACTGTTCGCAAGTCATTGTGTTCTTCAAGAATAACTTTTACGTCTTGCCTGTCTTTGTCGTATTTTTTACTATTTGTGTTATCAGTGAAAACCGCATGTTGGGCATCATCTAAGAGCATCTCAACATTATTAAGTACCACATTTTCTATTAAATTGAATTGGTCTTTAGAAACAGTAAATTGAAGAGGGCCAGTATCAACTGAAATTTGTGAGGGTGCATCTACCACGACAATGGGGGAGCGGTGTTTTATTCTTTGCACCGAGCTATTAGTGGATACGAATTTTGTGAGAAAAACAGTAGTTATTCCAGTGCCGGCGGTACTGTAAGCACCTACCTCTGGTTGCAAAAAAACTTCAATATGGCGAATGCTGTTATCTTTTGCCCACCATCGGTTAAGTACCTTAATCGCACTTGGTATTTCTACTCCGGCATTATCAAGTATTCCTAGTGATTCAGTCGATTGAAACTCTCCATAAGGTAAGGGTACAACGACAGATACGGGGTATTCTTGGCTTCCAACGCCCTGAACTTCCTTAATATCTATGGGTACAGATAACGAGGCATGTGAAAACTTAGTAACGAGAAGAGAAACAAGTACGAACACTTTAACAGCTGTAGAGATATGATGAATCATAACGAAGTACCCAATCAAGAGTGTAAATACGCATACAAACAAAATATATTTGCGTCCTGAAACGTGAATATTCAGTTTAACGTTAATACTAGTATAGGTATGGTACGTGACTATTGCAGAGAAAGGATTTGTGAAAAGTAAGCAATAAGCACAAAGTAGAAAACGTGCTTATTGCTCGTGATAGATCACTAAACGTTTGTTAGCAGTCCTCTGGTATCAATAACAATCTTCCTAGCAAGCTTTTCTTATTTTTCTAAAGCTTTTAACACGGCTAATAAATAAAGCTTGGTTAATGAGGAATCCTTACACTACATTTATGCTCCTTAAGGCCAAGCAGAAAGAATAATAATGCCCGCCAAAAGTGTGCCTCACCTCACTAATACTAAAACCGGCGATTACTTTGGCAAATCTTTTTAGCTAGCGACTAAACATAAAAATTGTTTAAACGCATTTTTCAAAAACAACATGGGCACATGTTGCAACGCCTGTGATGAAAAGATATAGATTAAATTATTGTTTTAGTGATTCATCAAAAATTTCCGACAAATCAGTCGCAAAGTGAGGCATGATGTGATTAGTATCTCGATATATTGGGTTACCCTTAGCGTCTTGTATAGAGCATCGCTCGCCTGAACATATCTTTAAGTGCGGTTCAATTAAAGATACCCCGAACTGCTCTTTCATTTCGTCAAATTTTTCATTTACAAATGAGTTTCGTTGAATATAGTCGTGAAATAATGGTCTTAGGTCCACATCATATCCAAAAATTAACGTTTTTGATTTCGCTTGTGGTACGTTAAATTCAACTTCAGGAACTTGCTTAACAACCACTACTTCTACTCCAATTTCCTTCAATTTTTGAACTGTGCTAGTCAATGCCCTAGTGAATACCTCTTTGTTCCCATCAATAGAAATACTGGCAGAAGCATCATCCTTTATAAATATCGTATGCCCTTGTTCGTTTTTAAACCTTTTTCCTTCTGCATACAATGCCCAGCGAGATATCAGAAACACTTTTTTAATATTCTTGTTGTTTGAAATGTACTCGAACACCATCCTATTTTGTTTTTTGCACGTTTCATAGAATTGTGGAAGTATCTGTGCGGTTTCTAGTAATGGTATGCAACCTCCTCGCTCTGCAATCACCCCTTGAACCTGATTTTGTAGTGCCGATTTCCTTATCGCTGGAGAGAGCGATTTAGCGTGAGAATCACCCCAAACTAGAAAAGTGCTTTCTTCTAATCGTTTTTCTTTGTCGAAAACCCCAATCTTGAGTGACCCATAGGTTGTATCATAATTTATCTCTTTAGATTTGGTTTTTTCTGGATCTAACATGTTTTCTAGCTGCGCCACCTGATAAAGATTGAAAGCGGGAGAAAATCTTCCTGCGAGACCATCATTCATCAAAAAAAACAAACTAACTGAAACTACCGCAATAGAGCATAGAATGTATAATCTGAATATACTTCTCCTTGAGATAAACTTCTTGTCTCTAAAAGGCCCTTCAATATATTTCCATGTTAATGCGGCTAAAAAAAGTGCGAGCAGTGATAACAGAAAAAAGGTAACTTTGCTCGGCGGGAAAAGGCTTATGTGCCGAGCGAATGCGAATATTGGTTGATGCCAAAGGTATGCGCTATAACTTATGAGCCCTATACCTACCAAGGGCTTTGTCCCTAACAAGTATCCTGCAAAGTTTGTCTTTCTCGCGAATATAATTATTAATGCAGTTCCAATCGTTGGTAGTGCTGCAAAAACACCCGGGAAAGGAGTATTTTCATCAAAAAGAGCAACTGATAATCCAATTAAAACTGCGCCCAAGAGTGCTGAAAAATTGGCGACCTTTCTATTGGCTGTTATGCTACTTAACTGATTTTTTCGATAAAGTGTATACCATGCTGTCAATGACCCAATAGCTAACTCCCAACCTCTCGTTGGTATCAAGAAAAAGCTAGCTACTGGCCTGACTGATGTTAGATAATAAGAAAGAGCGACACTCGACACTGTTATTATCAACATTGATATTAGTATTAGATGCTTTTTGTATTTCCACATTACCATTAAAAAAAGTGGGAATAATAAGTAATACTGCTCCTCAACGGCCAAGCTCCAAGTGTGTAGCATTGGTTTTAAATCATTCTCAATTCCCCAATAACCGGATTCTTGCCAAAACAAAAAATTTGACGAAAACAATACTATGGCAATTAGGCTTCGTGAGAAGTCTTCAAGGTAGGTCGGCGTTAACACAAAGGTAGCAAAGACTGTTGTAATGATAATTACAAAAAAGAGTGCAGGTAGAATTCTTCGAGCTCTTCTTTCATAAAATCGGACTAAGCTAAAGTCATTGTTTTCCATCTCTGTAAGCAGAATTGTCGTTATTAAATAGCCACTAATAACGAAAAAAATGTCTACACCGACATATCCTCCACTAAACCAAGGAAAGCCAGCGTGAAAGAAAATTACTGGCAATACTGCAATTGCTCTTAATCCATCTATCTCAGGTCTATATTGCACCGAAGTATCACTTTTTTAATTGCTTTTAAATACTTAGTAGCTAATAAATAAAATTTTCCATTTCTGTGCTGCTTTTTCTGTAGGGCGGACAGAATCTTTTGGAATTTTGACTTTAATCTTGCTCTAAGACTTTTGTGTTAGGTCAACAGGTCACCAGTTTTAACTTTAGGACTATTGCACAGTCAATAGTCCTCTGGTATCAATAACAATCTTCCTAGCAAGTTTTTCCATACTAAGCTGTTTAAATTGTCTATGATCCACTAATACGGCCATTACATTGCATCGTTCAAGCGCTTCACTCAGCGAAACCAGTTCAACCTTACCCTTTAGTTTTTCCGGTAGTTCCGTAATGTTGGGCTCAACTGCAAGCACTTCAGCACTGCCCGTTTCAGCAAGCGCACGGGTTATTTCTAATGCAGGGCTCTCTCTTAAATCATCAATATCTGCTTTGAAAGCAAGCCCAAGGCAAGCAATTACTGGTCGTTTAAAATCTTCCGCAGCTGTAATAACTTGTTCAATGACATAATTTGGTTTGCTCTCATTTACTTCCCTAGCGGTACGAATTAAACGCGCTTTTTCTGGCACCGAGTCGACAATAAACCACGGGTCTACAGCGATGCAGTGCCCGCCAACACCTGGTCCCGGATTTAAAATGTTTACACGAGGATGGCGGTTGGCAAGTTTTATCAGTTCCCACACGTTAATACTTAGCTTGTCACAAATCATCGATAGTTCATTTGCGAAAGCAATGTTTACGTCTCGGAAAGAATTTTCAGTAAGTTTTGCAAGCTCCGCAGTACGAGAGTTTGTAACTATGCATTCTCCGCGCACAAACGATTGATAAACCTGTTTTGCCTTCTCGCTACACTGTTCGCTAATACCACCAATTACTCGGTCGTTTTCAACAAGCTCTCGTAGAACATGCCCAGGAAGAACGCGCTCAGGGCAGTGTGCCACAAAGACATCTGGAGAGTCGGCGTTATTGTGGGGGAATTCTAGATCTCTTCGTTCTGCTGACAGCCATTCTGATAGTTGTTCTGTAGCGCCAACGGGCGATGTAGATTCTAAAATAACGGTGTTTCCCTTTTTTAGAAAAGGTGCAATTGATTTGGCCGCAGCAGCAATATATGAAAGGTCAGGCTTCTTATCTCCTGTAAAAGGCGTAGGAACCGCAATCATAAATACATCTGCTTCCTCAGCGCTTAATGAAGCCTTGAGTTTTCCTGTCGTTACAGCAGCTTGCACCACCATATCTAAGTCAGGCTCAACAATGTGTATCTTGCCCTCGTTAATTGTATTCACAGCCTTTTCTGATACGTCTACACCCACTACATTAATGCCTCTGGAAGCAATAATTGCGGCAGTTGGTAGACCGATGTAGCCTAAACCAACTACACAGATTTTCTTTATTGAAACTGTCATTTTTTCAAAAGTCCTTCTTTAAGTGAGTTTGCAATTCTGCTGCATGCTTGGCCATCACCGTAAGGGTTGTGAGCCACGCTCATTTTTTTATATTCATTGTCATTATCGAGTAGCAAGGTTGCAGCATTTACAATAGCGTCGGTGTTTGTGCCTACGAGTTTAACAGTGCCAGCATCAACGGCCTCTGGTCGCTCAGTAGTGTCTCGCATGACAAGCACGGGTTTACCAAGAGAAGGAGCTTCTTCCTGAATACCGCCTGAGTCAGTCAAGATAACATGAGATCTCCCCATTAAATACACAAATGGTAAATAGTCCAGCGGTTCAATAAGGTGTACGTTTTCAGCATCTCCAAGAATTCGATTAACCGGCTCTTGAACATTTGGATTTAAATGAACAGGGTAAACAACTTGTACGTCATCTCGCATTGATAATGTTTTAATTGCTGTACATAAGTTTTCGAAACCATCACCAAAGTTCTCTCTTCGATGGCCGGTCACCAAAATCAGCTTTTTTTGCTCATCAATGAAAGAGAATTTGTCTGAAAAAGTTTTTGCTAGTGTTGAGTCTTGCCCTAGTAGTTTATTAACCCATAGCAATGCATCGATTACAGTATTTCCCGTTACCGTAATATCGTTCGCATTTACATTTTCTGCTAAAAGGTTTTGTTCAGATGACACTGTTGGTGCGAAATGAAATTTTGTGATGGCACCCGCAATTTTTCTATTCATTTCTTCAGGCCAAGGACTGTAAATATTACCTGTTCTTAAACCCGCTTCTATATGAGCTACTGGAATTCTGCAGTAATAAGCAGCCAGTGCTGACGCCATGGTAGTGGTTGTGTCACCATGAACTAAAACCACATCAGGCTTTGCTTCTTCATATACAGTCTTTACGGCGTTAAGTACATTTGATGTGACATCGAACAAATCTTGTTTTGGCTTCATCAAGTCAAGGTCGAAATCTGGAATAATGCCAAATAAGGCTAAAACCTGATCAAGCATTTGTCTGTGCTGCGCGGTAACACACACTTTGCAATCGAACTTAGGGTCAGCCATTAACTCTAATACAAGAGGTGCCATTTTTATTGCCTCGGGTCGTGTCCCAAAAACGAAAAGTGCTTTAATTTTGTTATTTAGCATTTAATTATTTCCAAGCTAAGTCGCAATAATCTGTTCAATGGTAAAAACGTCGGTGTGTAGCTTAAACCGTATTCATTTGGTATCTAATTATCATCCTTGTAAACACGCAGCATTTGTTTGTTCATCACATCACAGGAAAACTGTTTTACCCAACGTTCGACAGATTCAGTGCTAAATTTTTCATATACATGGTTTTGTGTTGCTAAAGATAACATAGCCGATGCGAAATCTTGTTCATTATCATTTTCAACTACATAACCTGTTGAATCGTGCACTATAACTTCACTGTTGCCGCCTACATCAGTTACAACACATGGTTTGCCAAGCGACATCGCTTCTAACAATGTCATTGATGTCCCCTCTGAAAAAGAGGAAAGTAAAAAGATATCAATAGCCCCAATATAGTTCGCGGGTTTGGCTATATAGCCTGTGAAAATGACAGCGTTCGATATACCCAGCGATTCAACAAGTCCGTGTAAGTTTTTCCACATTTCACCGTCGCCAACGATGAGTAATTTGGCGGATGGAAGTGTTTTTAATACTTCTGAAAAAGCATTGATCATCATGATTTGATTTTTTATCGGATCTAACCTTGCTACGGTACCGAAAATCACAGATGCGCTCTCTAAATTTAACTCATGCTTGATGTCAGCTATGGCATTTTTCTCAACATTAAGCGACTTGATGCCATTATAGATAACCCTTATGCGCGAAATAGGAAGGTTTTCGAAGGTCACTAACGCTTGTTTAGTCGCTTCTGAAATAGAGGTGATATGATTTGTCATAAGAGTTAATAGTGGATTGACAACTCTTCTTTTCCAACTACTGGAATCAGGGTAAAACCGGCCGTGCTCGGTAAAGACCACTTTGGCTTTGAACAGTATACTGGCAAACGCACCATACACCCAGGGCGTGTACTGATGGCAGTGAATCACATCGATTTTATGCGTTTTGATGTGTTGCCTGATTGCGCGGATGAGCGAGAAGTCAAACCCCGGTTTGCGTTCGCGGGTAAAAACGGGAATACCCTTTGCCCTGAGTTCTTCGCCCCATGGGCCGAGTGGTGCTTCGATGCAAAAAATCGACATTTCGATATTTGAATCAGAATTTCCCTCAATGATGTTCTTTATCACCATTTCAGTGCCGCCAATACGCATGTCGTAGGTAACGTGCATTACTTTCATCATGATGTACGCTCTTGTATAACGGCATATCGGTCGTACCACATTTGGTACATCAGCATGCTCCACAATGCAATGCCGTGGTCTTTGGTACGGCTTTGATGTTCCTGCCAAACGGAATTAATCATCTCTTTATTAAAAATATCGCTTAAGCCTTTGTCACATTGAAGCAGTTTTGATTCTGAGAACACTTTTAACTCGCCTCTAAACCACTCATCTAATGGGGTGCTGAAACCCATTTTTTTTCTATACAGCAAAGAATCGGGAATAAACGGTTTAAACACTTCTTTCAGTAAATACTTCTTTTCCCCATAACGGTATTTTTGTGACGAGGGGAGGGTAGCGGCAAATTCTGCAACTTGATAGTCAAGAATAGGGGCTCGTACTTCTAAAGAATTAGCCATGCTCATTCTGTCTACTTTAACCAAGATATCGCCTGTCATGTAGGTTTTAATATCGGTATACAAAATTTTACTTAAGTGATCTGGCCCATCAGCCTTGTTGTACATATCAAGCGTGTATTGGCTTGGGTGGTAACCGTTAAGCGTTGTGGCTACGTTGGGTTTAACCAGCTTATTCCACATATCGTCGGTCATCATACTGTTTGTGATGAAAAAGCCCATGGCGGGGTCGTGCGATAAACTGGTAAGTAGCGACTTCCCTTTTCTTCCAATAGCCCCTGGCAATACGCCTACTAATTTTGCAAGGCTTGGGAATATCGTTTTTCTAATGCTTTCAGGAAACTTATTCCTAAGTTTGTTTTCAATGTCATCCGTAGTGTACTTTTCATAGCCCGCGAACATTTCATCGCCGCCATCGCCAGCTAATGCCACGGTAACGGCCTTTCTGGCCAGTTCAGACACAAAAAACGTGGGTACTAACGAAGGGTCGGCAAAGGGTTCATCAAAAAAGCTAGCAATGTGTTCTAGTTGTTCTGCAACATTTTGATGTACGGTAAACTCATGGTGTTCTGTTTCGTATTTTTCAGCTATTTCACGTGCGAAATCTGCTTCGTTAAACTCTTTATTATCAAATCCAATGGTACAGGTTTTAACCGGTGTTTCGCTTAACTCACTCATCATCGCCACAACACCCGAGCTATCTACACCGCCACTCAAAAAAGCACCTAAAGGTACATCACTAATCATACGTTGTTTGGTCACTTTTTCGAGTAATGCTTTTAGCTGAACCTTGTTTGCTTCTTCGCTGGCTGAGGAAATATTCTTAAAGCTTAAATCCCAATATTCATGAATGTTAAAACCGTCTTTGTTTAAAACAAGATAATGGGCGGGGGGGAGTTTGTGTATGTGTTTAAATATACTTTTTGGGTCAGGCACGTACTGATAAGCAAAAAAATCGTAAACCGCGTCTAACCGAATTTCTCGCGGAATATCTTTTAGTGCAAGTATTGCCTTAATTTCTGAACCAAACGCAAAGCGCCCGTTGTCAGAAAAATAATAAACGGGCTTTTTGCCTAAACGGTCGCGGGCGATAAATAGCTCTTGTTTTGTTTTGTCCCACAGGGCAAAGGCAAACATTCCGTTCAGTTTTTGAAGGCATTTAACGCCTTCACGAGCGTAAAGTTCTAGAATAACTTCAGTATCGGTATGGCTTTTAAAGGCAACGCCTTGTTGCTCAAGCTCTGCTCGTAGTTCTAAGAAATTGTATATTTCGCCATTAAAAACAATAACTAAATTATTGTCGGCAGAATACATAGGCTGGTTACCCGCCTCAGATAAGTCGAGAATACTCAAACGGCGATGGCATAACCCGATGTGATCATCTAGGTAGATGCCGCTGGCATCAGGACCGCGATGCAAAATAGCGTGGTGCATAGCGTGAAGTGCTTCTTCACCACCTTCGTTGTAATTAAATAAACTAAAACCTGCGATACCACACATGTTTTCTAATTCCCTATAAGCTGATATGCGGTCTGATTGTCGAACCAACGGCTACGGTAATTGTAAGAGGAAGCTTTTTCCACATATTTTCAGCGATGGGGCGCAGTTTACTTGGCGACGTGGCTGCTAGCTGCTCTTTTATAAGTGCACCGTGTTGATCAAACTTTTGCCAATGCAGCAACTGAGGCTGTGCGCCCCACTGCTTTTTAAATTTGTAAGTGCCTTCTTCATAGGTAGAGCGGCCGAAATCGAACGTGTTTATGCCTGAATCTGCACAGTGTTCTAATAGCGACCAATAAAGCAACATGTTAGGGGCCAATTTATTGTATTCGCGAAGGGTAGACGCCCATGGAATAGACGCACTAGCAGCGTTTTTTAATACTAGGCCACCGCCAATGGGGGTGTTGTCTTTATAAACTACGCTAATTATACAGCTTTCTTCGTAAGCACCGACTATTTGTTCGAACCATTTTTTTGCATGCACGGGTGAACCCAAATCGCGCATGTTCTTGGTGTATACCGTATAAAAGTCGTTAATTAATGTCTGATTAGTACCAAGCGAAACGATAAGCCTGTTTTTCTCTGCCTTTCTTATTTGGCTGCGAAGTTTAGATTTGAATCCTGCTAGCAATTTTTCACTGCTATTTGGTAATGGAAGTAGCATTCTTACTTTTTGATTTTCTAAACTACTAGGTGATTGTGGCTCAGTTTTTATGTTACGTATTTCGAGCGCTTTACCGCCAGTTGCAGAAAGCTGCTGAGTTAAAAATTGTTGCAGTTCAAGTGCTATATCGTCGTTATCTGCCAGCGCATACCCCACATCACAATATGGCAAAGCGCATATTTGTTTGCCTAAAAAAGGCGTTTTCATTAATACTGCTGGCAATACGCCCACTATTTTTTTTGAACTTTGGTTTGTTGCTAATAGCCCTAATGGCTCGTGCCCGTAGGAGTGTTTTACAGCATTTAGCCATGAAAATTTATGATATGCAGAGGCTAGTTTGTGCGCACTCACATAAGTATCCCACTCTGCAACATCTGATAGAGTAGCAACTTGGATAACTATTTGCTCATCGCTGTTATTATTCACAATGCTGTCCTTGCGATAGCTGTGTTGTAACAGCACCCTCTTTTGCCGTAAGTCGCGTTGCCGCCTCAGAGATGGTGCAATACGAAACGTTTGCTCTTACTTCTAGGTGTGCAAGAAACCGTGAGATGCGAGAGCAAATTAGCTCATAGGCATTGTCTACGTTTAAAAGCCCGGTAACACCATCAATTAAGCTAGAACTATGTAAGTACATGTGAATTACATTGTGTTGCTTATCCAAACAGGTATCACTTAGCTCAATCATACTTTTTGTATCAGATAGCTCAGGGCTTAAATATATTTTCTTAAGAATTTTAGTGTGCCAAAGAAGGCCTACAGCTCTTAGTGTTGAAAATGGCGGTTTTGATAACCTAGAATGGATTTTATCCGCTTTGCTGAAATCAGCCACATTAAACCCTGCCGTTACCGGCAATTCCATAATATTTTGTTGTTCACCTGGTACCAAGGCATTCTCAAAACTCGGGTAGTAAGGAGTAACCGGAGCACCTTTGCAGTGAAAAAATTCATTTTCGTAAAAGGGGTATACACTGCTGTCTACAGTTATGCCTCTTGAGGCCAGCAGTTCAAGAGTTTTACCTTTCATACCCCAGCGCCCGCTTCTAAATGAACGAGGCGTTACCCCTATTTTTTTATTTATAACGCGGTGCAGTTCGTCTAACTTTTGTACTACTTGCTCTTCTGGTAAGTTTATTACGTGGCTTTCGGCTTCGGTAGTTTTACCGAAATACGGTGGGTTGCACCATGGATGCAAATGGGCACCTACTTCTGCTTTCTTTCTATTCACAAATTCGCGAAGGATAGCGCTACCTTGTTCGTCGTTCGCTACAGCGTAGTCGACAAAATAGGTGGGCCTTATGCCTAACGTTTCACAAAAGGTTTGGAATGCAGGTAGCTTTTTTACGTTTTGTACCGAACAGTTATGCTGTGGAAACTCTTCGTCCCACCGCCATTCTTCTTCTGTATCTATAGTAAGAACAAATAAAACGTTGGGTTTACCCATTGCGTTTCTCATTCAGCATAATAGAAAATAATTCATAGTATTCGTCAGCCATACGCTGAGCCGAAAAATTCTCTTGTACAAAGGTACGCGCATTTTGTGCTAGTTGCTGGGCATAGCGGGTATCGTCTAGTAGTGTTTCCCAGTCTTTTTGTAACTGTTCGCTATCGTGCAAAGGGGTAAGTAAACCACTTTCTCGATGAGTAATGAGTTGATCGATACCCGCAATATCGTAGGCCGACACTGGAATTTCCATTGCGCACGCTTCCATTAAACAGCGCGGTATGCCTTCCAGAGTAGAAGTCATAACAAACATATCAAAATCGCGTAGCTGTTCTAACCTATCGTTTCTAAAACCCAAGAATGAGATAGCACCGGAGCTACTGAGAGTATGAGCATAGGATTCTAGTTTAGGGCGGTCTTCGCCATCACCAAGAAACACTAGACGAATGTCTTGTCGTTTTTTATATAGAGCGTCGAAACAGTCGAGTATGGCGGTAATGTTTTTGCGGCTGATCATTTGGCCCACAAAGCCAATAGTTTTCACACTACCTTGTGGTTTCGGGGTTTTAGTTACTCGTACTGCTTCAACCTCAGAAAGGTCTACACCGTTTTGAATATAGGACAGTTTGTCCTCGGCAATGTTGAATTTTTTTACATCAGCCAATAACTGCTTTGATAGAGGAACCACTTTATCGGCAAATCGCATGGCTTGGCATCCCGCCCAAATAAAAAGTCGAAGCTTCAAGTCTGCCGCATTTTCGAACCCATGTGGCGTTACCACGCAAGGGATACCGGCTTTTTTAGCGGCCATCACCCCTAAAATATCCGACTTGTAGCCATGAGTGTGGATAATGTCGATATCATTGTCTTTTATTAGCGCGGCGAGCCTTTTTACTGCACCTAAATCAAATCGGCCCTGCATAGGAACGTGATGAGTTTTACCAATAGGTTGGAATTGCTTCACCAGCTCTAAGTCTTCAGTACCCGGCTCTAAGGTTACTGCTAACTCGCTAGTTACATCGCTTGGCATGTGTTTAGAAAGTGCTAATACCCAGCGCTCTGCGCCATAAAACCCTGTAGAACAAATAAACTGCAATATTTTCATTATTATTTATGCGTGTTGGTGGTTACCGCGCCGCGTGCTCCTAGTAATGTTCCTATGGCTCTCGCTGGGAAGTACACAAGATAAAAACGCAGGCAATTAAAAAACGATACGTCGTTGCCTACTAATTTTTTAAGTCGAAGCGTGTATGCCAAAAGAGGTGCTCCTGCAATTAGACTAAATATAATAGCGAAGTTAGTTCGTGAATACAGTAGGCTAAGCAATAAAATTATCAATCCTAGAGTTACGGCAAAAGGTACAATAAAACTAGGTAACTCACGAAGGGGAATGGGCCTGCCGCTTGTTGATGCAATATTAGATTGCCCACGCCATATTTCTTTTTTAAACATAGAGGCAAAATCTTGATCTTCGCCTAGATGCACAAAGCAGGCTTCTGAGTAATGAAAAATTTTTCCAAGCTTAGTTATTTCACTTGTGAAGTAAATGTCTTCACAAGTTCTTAAGTGTTCTGGAAAACCTGAACTTTCGATAAATGTTTTTTTTCGTAAAAACAAATTGGCACCTGGGGCCGACTCAGTAAACCCGCCTGAAGTGGCAGAAGCTAAAGCGGTTCGGATTACTTCCATCGGTTTTGGTTTTGGGCTGTTAACTTGGGTTCCAAATAAAAGCGCTGTACCAGGTCTTATTTCGATATCCGATATCATTTTTGCAGCCCAGTCTTTGTTTATTTCCACGTCGGCATCAAGAAAGGCTAAATAGGTGCCTGTAGCTCTGTCAGCGCCAAGATTTCTTGAGTGGGATATACTATTGGCGTCGTCGTTGTGTATTACTATAAGCGAGAAATACTGCTCGTACTCGGCTAAGCCTTGGGATACATTTTCGTTTTGACTAACAATTATCACTTCAAACTTGTCAGCGTCTAACGTTTGCTGTTTTATACTCTCTAGAGTTTGTAGCAGCATAGTCTCGCGACCTTTATGAGGAATAATAAAGCTGACTACTTTGTGCATGTTGGTGTTGCTTGCACTGTTGCTTATAGGGCTGTTCACATTGCTACTCATTATTTTAAATTGGTTGCTGTGGCAATCATGGCTTACCCAACCACTGCTGTAATTTCGGGAATCGTTTAACCGCTTGGCTGCGCTCTTTGCTAAATGAAAAATTTCGAAGTGTATGCAAAATGAAAGTAGTGAGGTTTGCAGTTTTTACTGGAAACTTTCTGCTACTGTTATTTAACGCACCTCGTTCTTTTTCATGAGGCTTTCGTGAGTGTGCTTTTATGAAGCTCGTTGTGGGTGCAGCTGCGCTTTCGTAGGCATCAAAATTCATATTTTGCATAATTAGACATAAAACGCGTGTGGTTTGGCTTTCTTCGGTATTGCTTAGCCTGTCGATAATTTGGTGCTGAAGGCTTTGTTTTTTTTGTTCGATTGCCTGAGCGAGTGTTGGCATATAGGGTTTTGCGAAAGCAAACAAGCAGAGTTTGCGTAAGTCTTGCCCCGTCCAGGTTTCGTTTGGAAATTCTAAAATTTCGGGCTTGTCTAGATACGCATATTCGTGATCAAGCATGTGGTTTACGTAATGCGTTAAGGCACTTACTGAATAGGCATAGTCGTTGTCGGTTTGCTTAAGTTTTTCCTTTATTGTAATGAAACGGCACACCGCTTGAAAAAAAACAGTATAAAACCAGGTGGCTTCAACATTGTGTAGCTGTCGCTGCGCAAGGTCATCATTTGGAGATACCGTGTGTTTTATAATATGGGCGCACTTCTTAATGTCGCTTATATCATCAAGTAGAGCGTACCTGTCCATGAGGGCCTGTAGATAATTACCGGTACCTCTATCGAGAGGGTATTGGCCTGTCTTTACATTTTTTAGCCCTTCCGTGCCGGCATTTTTTATCGATAGTAGCGCATTTAATAGCGTGCCGTCTCCTTCGTAATAACTCTCGATCCAGCTGCAAATTTTAAGTAATGCTTGTTTCGATGTATCACAGCCAGTTAACAAGTAGTGATGCAATAAGCCGTTGGTGTAACAATGCTGCCCACCTGGGCCACCACCGCCCGCATGATCTTCGTATACTCCAGTGGGCTGATTTTTGGAGTAGGTTCTGTGCGTAGCTGTATGGGCCTGCACGTAATGGTCGGTATGCCAAAACAATCCGCCAGAGTATTCAGGTTTATCTAACGTAGTATGATACACATCTATATTTGCCACATGCTTAGCTAAATTGTCGGCCAGCGTTTTCCAGCGCTGATCGCCGGTTACCGCCCACTGATAAAGCATTCCACAAAGAGGGTCGTATTGATTATTGTAATGCGACACGAAAAAAAGAGTATCAGGGGCTAGTGCTTTTTCATGGTCGGCATACAACTCACCAAAATGTCTCCATCCGTACTCATCAATGGCGTCGCGCTTGTGAAAAAATGAACTTTCACCATCAACGCCTTTATCTGCCAGTTGCTGAAGTTTTTTAGGAGCATTAAAGGGCGCAAAAGGAATGCAAGAAGAATACTGAAGCCAGTCTCTGCAGAGTGTTACTTCGAAAGCTGTAATTGGAGTGTTAGATAATGTTACGCTGCGAGTCAGTTGCTCTCCGGGCTGTAACTCTTGTGGTTCGCTATTCTTCGCGCCTAACAAACTCACAAACGTGCTATCATTGCTGGCGGTCATCATTGAAGGAAAATGTTGCCAGAACTCTTTTACCTCAAGTACCAAGTAGGAGTTTTTCTCTAATTCAAATGTGGCATACGGTTGGCATTGGTCCGCTTCGTATTCTAATTCGTCTTTGCAAAAAACTTTAACGCCTTTGTGGGTTAAGTTAACTTGGTTTGCAGCGTTGACGTGAACAGGGCTTTGCCAATTCACCTTTCCGCTAGAAGCCT
>CEUP01105088.1_pt1 | contig 19174 bp, 32 predicted proteins | sample 531371 | NCBI WGS metagenome assembly CEUP01 (sample SAMEA2622738, study PRJEB7988) | marine metagenome | biome: marine biome (ENVO:00000447); feature: marine epipelagic mixed layer (ENVO:xxxxxxxxx); material: "saline water (ENVO:00002010), including plankton (ENVO:xxxxxxxx)" | depth 150 m
TTTTGAGTTAAATGCTGCTAATTCAGTCAAATGGGTATCGACACCATCATGCATTATTGCATATTCTAGGTAATCAACCTGTTTTACTTCATTTGTTCCAGGATTATCAATAACTAGTACTTGTACAACAGCAGCTTGTGAAGAAGTAGTAGATATTCCAAAAACATTACCTGTAGTCGAAATTCCAAGAGTGCTCGCTGCTCCAATTGTAGCTACACCACCTTCTAGTCTAATATGACCAAATGCTGATGTACCAACACCTACTGAATCAGAGAAATATCCTTGAAGTGACTTAATCTCATAATCTGTGTCAAATGGTTCATTAGGACGGACAATTAACTGTGTTTCTGAGTTAAAAGGAGAATATTCAGTATCAAATGTAACATATCCAGTACTGAGACCAACTTGGTCATAATTCTTCATTTCATTCTTCTGAAGAAGATAAGTATCTTCATCAACAGTTACTGAAATAAATTCATTAAATTGATAATGACTCTTAGCAGGATCTTCTGCTCTATGAACAGTTTGTGTTAAGAATCTTTGGAAATACCTTCCTGCAGGATAAGTAGCTACAATTCTGTAATCACTTAAATCATTAGACTCATTAGACACAAATTTAGGACTAATATCATCAATATTGAGAACTCTGTTTGTTCTGTTTAAAATAAAGTCAGAAAGTCTAGTAGTTCTTAATTCTACAAATTTAGAGATATTACCTTGAGATTCAAAATCTCTTGCCATATCATATGGGTATATTGAGTCAACTCTAAGAGGATCTCCAATAAAGTCAAGAACTAAACCACCTGCGTCTTCTGCAGGACTACTTGTTTCACCTGGATTACCCAATGCCATAACTTCAGTATTGGCAAAGTTTTTAAGTCCAGATGGATGAACTATATCGTTGACAAAGGTAATTAAATCCTCATATGTCTTAGGACTATCAATTGCATAAGACATATTTTGATAATAATCATTATCTGGTAATACTTGGTTACCATCATTAATGATTCCAACATTATCTCTCCATCCAACCAATGTCTTAACAGAAGAGGCAATATTGAAACTTCCATCAAATTCCTTAATACCAACTACTCTTGCTTGAGCACCACTCAATTTACCTATCAAAATATCATCAATTTCTAAAGGTTCAGCACCACTAACAATAATCTTAGCAGCATTTGCATCAATGAAATCTAAGGCAACATCTGCAAGAGGATTATCATTTCTCTTAAATGGTTCATTTTCAATGAAATCGGATGATCCTTTTACAACATCAAATCTAGCTAAGAACCCATCTTGCGTTAATTGACCAAATCCATAAGCAACTGTTGCACCAGTACCACAATTAGTACTAATTCCATTCAAATCAAAAGTAACTTCTCTTGGGTTGACTGCATCATTATAATCAGTAACTTCAAAAGAAGTAAACTTATAATCTCCAGAGTTATATCCAGAACCAGATCCAGCATCGATTGAAACACCTTCAATCATTAACTTATCACCAACTGCTATTGGTTCTGTAACATAACCCAAAACTGGAGTAGTAATTGTAGCAGTTAATATTCCAGCAGCAGCCGTTACATTAAGAATACTAAGACCATTACTGTTTCTAACAGGAGCAATACCATAATCATTACCAGATAATCCAATTGGAGGTACTGAAATAGTTGCTTTAGTAACAGCAGAGTCACTTAATTCACAAGTAATAAGTCCATTGTCTAAAATATCACCAGTTCCTTTATCATATAGAACTAAAGCTGGTGCAGTAATATAGAACTTACCACCAAAGGTAACATTAACCTCTTTAAGAGTCGCAAAATTATCAATATTAATAACTCTAGGAACAAAAGCATCTGGTTTAAGAGTATTATCAGAAGGATATCCATAAACATCCTCTGGAACAGTCATAGATGCTAATTTATTAATTTCTAGCGATTCTGCAATTACTACAGCATTTTCCCCACTATCTCCTATACTAGAAATACCAGGTAGTCTAGAATACAATAATCCAGGACTAGCTATTCTTGTAGATGCAATTCCACCAGTAGCATTGAGAGAATTTGTAGTATATGTTATATCTGCAATATCAGAATCATAATATAGAGATTCTGGTTTATCTTGTAAATTAAGGTTAAAAGTAGTATCTCCAATACTAGTAATAGTATAGCTATCCGTATACGAACTATCAATGTATTTTATTTCAGATCCATTGAATACCGTACCATCAGCAGTAGATATACCAGCAGAAGTGAATAAACTGTAATATATGATCTTAGGTGAAGTATCAGAGTATTGAACTCTTATTGTAGGGTGATATACATTTGTATAAATTGGCATTGTTGATGCAACACCAACAGTTGCTGATGTACCAACACCAACTATCTCAAATCCAAGACTTGTACCAGAACCAACAAATTCATTAAAGAAGTTTTTATCATAATAGAACTTTAAGTCATTCCCAGCTAAACTAGGATCACTCATATCAAATATAAGATCATTATCTCTAAATGGTCTTAATTGTGGGTTAATTGGGTTAATAGTTTGTCCAGATCCACCTTGAGATGTAATATTAACAACATTTGGTGTTCCTGAAGACTCTTTAAATGTTTTTGCTAATTGGAGTGTATTTTCATCAATTACAACAACATAATACTCTCTTTGAGTTATTCCATCTGGAAGATTTGTACCATAATATAAAACTTTGTCACCTGTTACCAAATTATGCTTATATGAAGTAATTCTATTGGTTGTAGTGTTTATTCCAGTCTGATCAATACTAATTGGGTTAATAACTAGATAATTATCAACAATTTTAACAGTAGCAAATGTTGTTGTACCAATACCAGTTGCAAGACCAGATTTAACAATTAAATTGACTGAATCGCCAGTTTGTAATTCATGATTCTCTGCAGTCTGAACAGTAGAAGTAATTTTTTGTACAGATCCAGTAACTTGCTTATTTGGAGTATGTGTAAGTAAATAATCATAAGCATCAGTACCACCACTAACAAAATAGACCTCATTAGAGGTTTTAGTTGTTTTTATACCAATAGTATCTTCAGTTTTCCTTACAGCATAACATGGGTCGGGTATATTGAAGGTATTTCCAATTCCATCGGTTTTTAGACCTAAAGTAGCTCCACCAGAAGGAACAGTTAAACTTAAAGCATCATTAGTTTTTAAATTATGATTTTCTAAGAAAATGGTCTGAGTTTTAATAGATCTAGAGTTAGTACCACCAAGATAGTCAAAATTTCTAGTTATAGTCTGCCCTGTTGTAGTACCAAATCCTACTGCTTCTGTAGGATTAAAATAAATCTTTTTAGTTGGCCAAGAATCAAATTTATCAGTAATTATCGGAATTTCGATTTCATCAGCAAAGAATGAAACTCCCAATCCAGTTAAACTAGTACTTGCAGTTGCAACTGATCTACGAATTCTTAAAACATTGTCATCTTCAAAAATATTCAATATATGAGCAGTTTCTGTTCCTATCCCAACTGTTGTTCCTATCCCAACTGTAGATCCAGCACCACTATAGGACAATGGGGTCTGTGTCGAGAATCCAATTGTAGCACCAGCAGAAATTGAAGCTGGAACGAATTGAACTCTAATATCAGTGACTAATCCAACAACATCACTCTCTAAAAGTTTAGTTGAAAAATTTAAACTACTAATAATATGAGAATCTGTTAATTTAGCTACACTAGTAGATAATCCAGCAACTTGTACATAATCATCCAATTCTAATCCGTGTGATGGATCAAAATGACCAACAACACTTTGACTCTTCCATTCAAACACTACATCTTCATATAATTTAAATGTAGTGTCAATTTTATTAACTGTTTTACCATGTAAAAGATTTACTTTAGCACTTGCACCACTTCCACCAGTTCCATCATTATCAAACCTAATAATTGCATTAGAAGTATATCCTGTACCTGGAGAAGATATAACTAGACTTTCTACACCACCAGTTTCAATACGATCAGGTAATGCTACATTAGGAATCTTTTTATATGGTTGATATACAAAATCATATCCAACTCCATCCCCAAACATATTGTAAGGGAAGGTATTTCTAATTAATTTAGAATTTTCAAAGCTAAAGTTACTTTGTCTAATCTTTTTACCAGAAACTGTATTAACATCTATTGGGAATCCTCTATAAGTATTACCAATATAATATGGGAATATTGGATTATTGGTATTATCTACAGTAGCAAAATATGCATAGATTCCTTCTTCAAATTCAGGTGTTTTGGTAAATCTTCCATTATGGTCGTCTAGATCTCCACTTGCGTCATAAACATAATCTTCTACAAAGAAACCAGCCTCATATTCAGCAAGAGAAGGTCTATTCTCAACTTGAGTTGTATCGAGTTTATATGAAGACTTTAATCTTGTAGATCCTGACTGAATATTATCTGGATCCGATAAACCATAAGGACCATATATTGGTATACCATCATATGCCCATCCAATTATAGGTGAGTGTCCACTACCATCATCTCCAAGGTAGTTTCTAATAGTTTCTCCATAACCAACAGATTCTAGAGCTAACCCACCTTCAACTGGAGTTAAATAGTCACCATTTACAGTACCAGTAGTATTAAACTTATTAGCAACTAATTGTCTTACTCTAGTAGAGAATGTTGCAGCGTCACCTGGTGCTTTAACAGCAACAACTGTTGTAGTTGCAGCATATCCAACACCTTGGGATAATACAACAACACTGGCAATAGAACCACCGTTCATAACAGCACGAAGTTTAGCACCAAAAGCACTACCAACACCAGTAACTGTTATATCTGGAGGTCCATCATAGTTTGATCCACTACTTTGAACAAAAGCATCAATAATTCTACCATTAACAATAGTTATTCCTATTTGACCAAAATCACCATAATTGATATCAACTGCTGGTGCTTTTTCAAAGTTTATAATATTTGATCCATAATCCTTACCTTTATCATATAAAACAGCTTCTATAACTTCACCACGAACAATTGGATTAGCATTTAGAGTAACTGGTGTATCTGAATCGGTAATAACATTAACATCAACAGTTACTGGTGGATAGAAGAAATCTTGATATCCAACTCCATGAGAAGTTATTCTTACATATTCTTTATTATTATAATTTGTTTTATCAGGAGTTCTAGTAGTAGCAATACCAGAATAGCAAAGTCTAAATTTATCTTTATCAAGATTTAATACCTGATACTGGTTATTAGTACTTAAACCAGTAATAGCAGTAGCTCCAGCAGTAGTTGAGATACCATAATGAACTACTTCACCATCTTTAAATCCATGATTAGGAAATTCAATAAAATCTCTAAAAGTACTAACACCTGTAGGTGCTATAGAAAGTCTCTTATTTGTATATCCAGTTCCACCATCAAGTATACTAACTCTTGAAATTCTTCTCTTAGTATTATAATCTCTTAGCTCATGTATACCACCATTTAAATTTGCTGCTGTTGTACCAAATCCAACAGTATTAACTCCAGCAATAGAATCAGCTTTTGATCTATAAAGCTTAAATATGGTTGCACTACTAACACCAACATAGTAAGATTGACCTTGAACTAAACATGTGTCAATACCAACAGGTGCAACAGTTGTAAGTCCAACAACAGGGTTATTATTTGAGAAATAAAGTACCCTATCCCCATTTTTATAATAATGAGGTTTATCCATTATAAATCGACCATTACCTTGATCGGCATGTTCGATATTACCACCATTGTAGAAAGACTTAGCATTAAAGGTAAATTGTCTGTATGCTAATTCTGTTATACCTCTTGCCTTTGCATTAGATCCATTTCCACCATATATGTCAACAGAAACTACTTTTTTAATTTCAAAATCAACTGGATCGATTAAAACATCTACAACTGTACCACCAATAGCTATTCTACCTAAAGCAGTGTTAATTCCCGTAGAACTGTTCTCTATACTAATTGAAGGTGGATAAAGAACATCATATCCAGTACCAGAGTTAACAAGATCAAGTGCTTTTAAAGGTCCATAGTAAATATACCTGTCAGATTTATAATTGGTGATTTCTACACCATTTACCAACATTCCAGTGTTACCATCCAATGTTTGCTCAGAAGTTGTCTGTGTTGCCTTTCCTTTAGACAAGTCCTGCTGTAAAATATACCTTTTAAGTGTTTTACCTGGGAAAATTGATTTTCTTGCTTGTTCTACTTTAACAAAATCATGAATTCCAGTTGTTACATCTGGAGGAGCAAATTTTACAGAAATTCCTGATGGAATAAAGGATCTGGAAGGATATAACTTAATTTTGTTCTTTTGTGATAATACTTCAACAAAATAAGAGTTTGCATCTAATCCACCAATAGAAATAGTGCTTCCAACAGGAACATACGCAATTTCTTCACCAGTTCTAAAAGGAACATCTTGTGGGAATGAAATTATGGTATATTTGTTAGATAAACTATCATAACCACCCCATGATCCACCAGATACAGTAGGATTGGTTAAAGTAGCATGAACTTTGTCAGTATCAATAGGATATGTGGGAATAGAGTTAGAAGCTACAAATCCCTCTTTCTCAGTGCTTTCTGAGTTCTTTTTATCTAAAATATAGGTGTTAGAAACATCACCTAGAAGTTGATTTTGACCACCAATGATCGGAACAAGAGTACTTGTTGCTTTTACTTGAATTCTTCGTATATCATAGTATAATGAAGGATCAGTTGTAAAAGTACCAGATACACTAATTGAATTGTTCGTCTTATTTACATAAGTTACTGTTAATGCTGACGCAGCAATTGTTTCTCTATCTCTTACTAATAAATCAATCTTATCACCCACTCTTAAGCTAGCTTTATCAATATTACCAGCTAAAGTAAATGTACCACCTGTTAAATCGGCAATTTGGTATCTAGCACTAGTATTATAGATCCAAGAGTTAAAGAAAATCTGCTCATATGTCTTTGATGTTAATGGATTAGTTATAAACCTTCCAAGGTTCTTAACATTAACTCTTGAAGCTAATGATAATCCATACAAATCTTGAAGTGCATCAAATTCACTCAAAACACCAGTTATTTTCATATTAACTGGTTTTTCTAAATTATTATCCTCATAACCATAAACAAAAGTTGGTGTAAAGATGTTTTTAGTAGATTCAATATCTTTTGATGTTGTAGTTACACCGATAAACTGGTTTATAGTCTTTTCAGTGTATTCCAAACGCATATAATCAGTTTCTGTAGATACACCTACCTCAATAACACCAGTTTGACCAAACCCAACAGTAGAATCAACTGTAATAACTGTTGCACCAAGACCAACCTTACCAACTGACTGCGTTCTTCCTGGAACAACAAATGTACCCTGTATTAGGTCTCTATCATCATATCCAATAAAGACAGATATACGATAATAGTCATCTCTAATCTGCACAACCTCTGAAATAGGTCCACTAGCAGCATTTACTAAAGAATTACCTATTTCATTGTCTTGGAACAGAGTTTGACCAATTAATTTATTGGCATCTCCAGAAATTACCTGTACCGCAAAGGATTCTCTCCTTAAGTAATTGGCATAAGATGGTTTAACAAGATATTTTTCAAGATCATTGATTTTTGGTTCTAAACCAAATAATGCTTTAAATAGAATCTTAAAAGACTCGTTAGTACCCTTTGATTCATATAAACTTCTTGCTTCTTTTATAAAATTATTAACATCTAAAGTAGGACTTAGCTGTACACCTTCCAATCCAGGTGAATACTGTGCTTTTAGCTTATCATAGAACTCATGAAGGAATAAGGCACTTAAATTCTGTATTACAGACCCAGTGTTATGATCAGAAGCAGCAGTTTGAGTCCATGAAAGGTTTTTTGAGTCTTCATTTGCATGATATGTCTCAATACCACAAAAACCCCTTACACATCCAGTAAAACTGTTAGTTGTTACTCCTGAATAAGTAATAATTTCACTATCAATCTTTAAAAGACCCCATTCTTGTGGAAATCCCTTAGTAGTACCATTAAGTATAATTTCATCATCAGTAATACTAATACTAGAAGCAATTGATACTTCTCCAGATATAACATCCTTTGTTAAATTGTCAAGTCTAATATATTTGTCAATATTTTCAGCAAGATCTACAGGGCCACTCTGATATTCTTGTGAAATATAATATTGCTTTAAAAAATCCTCAAAAAGGGGATTTTCAGCAAGAGCGAATTCTGGAGCCTGATCTCCAACAAGTTGGTATGTCTTAACTCTGGAAGATAAGGGGCTATAGGTTTCTATCATCCTTTTTTATGACCTTGTGATGGTTCCATTGTTATAACTAGAGGTCACTTTATATCCAATTCCAGATATTTGTTTTCCAGAAGATATTGTGTCTCTGACGATATTTATCTTAGTATTTGACATATCTAATTGAAGGTAAATATCCTTCAATCCAATAATATCATTAGATTCTGGATATGCCATAATTTCAACTATACCAGATGCACGAGAAGTTCCCGTTATATTGATAGTATTGATCATAACTTCACCTTTTGTATAATCAACAGTTCCTGCAGAAGGTAAAACAACAGCTGGTGCTTCATCAGATAATTCAGTTAGCTGAACTACAGCAATATCACCTGTTTTTCCGTCAGAATGAGGAAGATCAGTGAAATATAATGTATTTAAATTGCCAGCAATAGTAAATCCAGTACTTTTTATGTTTTTACCACCTGGATTAACATGAAAAGCATTACCAAAGCACAATTCATACTGAGTAGAGGCATTAAAAACAGGTTTTAAGTCTCTTCTTATAATTAATTTGGTAATATTGGATGTAATAGCATTATTTGTCTCATCTATAACTCTTAAAGCATCAGAATACTTAAATCTACCACCAAATGCGTTCAAATTAGTAGATTTTCCATAATTTGTTAGTGAATTAGTAACTTGTGTCTTTAATCCATCAATATCACTATAAACATTTGAGTTAAAATAGACATTAGTGTCAAGTTCGATGTAAAGTATCTTCAGATCGACTATTCTTTGATTAATTCCAGCTATAGAATAGCTTTTTAACCTATCTAAGATCTGCACTTTAGTAAAGTCAGACAAATAGGTGGAATTTCTAGGTTTTACACTTAGTACAACAGTACCAAACTCAGGTGGATCCAACTCTTCACCACCAATGACAGAAACTGACTCTGCATCAGGGAAGACACTCTGTATAATACCTTCGTAATCCCTTGCTGTAACCGCCCTGTACTGCGATGAGTACACTCTAGGTGCAATGTACTTAATAGAGTCTATATCTTCGATCTCACCGCCTCCTTTGGCAGTTTGAACAGTAGAAATAACTGGTGTTATTGAACTAGAAAGAGGAGAATCAGCATCATCTACTGCATCTCCACTAAATGAGAAGAATTTTCCGTCATTTCCGTCCTTTCCATCAGTAATAATGTAGCTAACTTCAATAACATCACCATTATCAAGTTTTTTACCAAATAAACCATCACCAAATATCAATTCATACTTCTCATCTTTGATTTCTTGGATAAGATAGATGTTTGATTTGGCATCAAGGTTAATAATATTGTCAACTTTAGAATATTCCAGTCCAGAACTAGATCCAGACTTCCTTACAAACACTCTAATGGATGCAGTATCAATAAATGAGTTATCCAAAATAAACTTTTGGTCTAAACTAGCATTTACAGTAAAGAATTTCTTTAAAAGTGTTCCTTGATAGACAGTAATATTTCTAAATTTAGCAGTTCTTGGTGGATTTACTAAAATATTGCTCCCTTCATCTATTGGACTAGTAATAGTAATGTCTTCTGGGATAGAAAATGTATAAGAAGTGTTATTTTTTGCTCCAACACAAACCAATCCTTTTCTTAATTTAACACTATTACTATTTCCGTTGAATTTAAAGTCAAAATTTATAATAGCTTCTGCAGATTTACGAGATCTAGGTACATATCCTATGTTTCTAGCTAAAGAAACCACATTTTCTCTTAAAGTTGCTGAATCCAAGAAGGATTCATTAACAACCATGTTGCTATTAAACGCTGAAATATAAGTATTATACGCTAAAATATCAATAAGAACCGACATATTCGATCCTTCAAAGTCAAAATCAGTAAAATTACTGTTTGCTCTTAGATAAGAACGAATTTGTTCCTTAATTTGATCAAAATCAAGGTTAGTAAACTTGGTTACGGGCATTTTTTCTACCTAGTTGCCTCTAAAATGAAGTTAAATGACTGTAAAGGAGTAGGTTGTCCTACAATCTCATAAGAAATTTCTAATTCAAATTCATTTCTTTCGGGATTTGGATTTGCTTCAACTATAGTATTAGCAATTCTTGGTTCATATAATGCTAAAAGACTCTGTATTTCTCTTGCGATAACACCTCCAGTAGCAACATCACAAAAACCGAATAAAAGATCATATACATCTGATCCAATATCATCATAAAATCTCTCTTTAGTCTTGGTTTGTACCAGATTTCTCACGGAACGCATGATAGCTCTCTCGTTTCTCAAGACATTTAAGTCTCCTGTTACAGGATTTGGTTGAAAATCGAGGGTTATGTCTTTATATCCTCTGGATTTAGCCGCCACTAAAGAATTTGCAATACATATCAGGGTTATTTATACCCTATTTTCTCAATTCCAACGAGTGACTACTAATTCAATGCTATTATCATCCATTTCCCACTCTTCTAACACTTCAAATCCATCATTTTTTATTTGATTATGGATAGTCATCCTTGCATATTGTTGTGTAACTTTCTCAACAAACCTTTTTGGTGGAATTGGATCTTTCCAAGTTTGTAGGTCAGCTACTAGTTCATACTCTGTTCCGTTCCAACGGAATCCTATATCATTCCCTATAGCAACATCAACCTTTACTTTCTCATGGTTGTGATCAATAGGATTAACTAATAAATGATCCTCCTGTACATCGTACTGAAGGATCTGTAATGCTTCGAGTAAAGCAGGTTTTTTTGTTATCTTGGTCTTTATCGTACTGAAGTGTGACATTAACAACCTTCTGAATCGTGTACAAATTCTTCAACTGGTTCATTCTCGTAATAAGCAGGACTAAATTCCCTAGTTAATACTGTACCCAGTTCCTCTTCTATTCCTCTAGTTATCTCTAAACATTGATTACCAGTTACACCAGTTGTCTCTACCGATACTACACCATCTTGACGAATGGAATACTTAACCGTTTCCTGATTAGACATAACTAAAAAAGCGAGTGTGTGTTATTTAGAACTGTTTAGGATGCGTAATAACATCACCATGAATTTCACCTATATCATCTATATGGGCATGATCAATCTTTTCTATATGTAAATGCTCTAGAGAATTAGCTATTCTTTCAAGAGCATTTGCAATACGGTTAAACTCGTCACTCATGATGGGATTTCCTCCTATGATAAATTTGAATGCACATTACAAGTAATATAAGGATGAAAACAATGATATCATCAATCACGGTTTACCAGTTTTTACCTGTGTCTCTAGTATAGCGTCTTTTATAACAGTTTTCAACTGTCTTAACTTTTTCTTCCCAAGTCCTGCCCTTGTATCGATCTTTACCTTTAACCAGTATACAAATGTAAGTACTAGTAAAAATTGAATCCCTTCTGCCCAAGACATATTCCATGCCTCATTGAGATCGAGACTCGCCGCCGCTAGGAGATTAATCATTTGCCTTGTCCTCTATAAGGTTTACGAGCCGAGTTTCGGGCGGTAGGGGAATATTTGGTATTCTTACCTTGCCCTTGTCTAGTCTTCTTTGGAGTCGTCTGGATTGTTGTTCCCGTTGGACTCGTGTACAGTTTCGCCATTGTAAGTAGTATGAGAAATAAGATCAGGTGAAGGATACCCAGTATCATAATAACACTGAGATAGCTCCATCATTTTGTCGAGGAAACCCTCTTGAGAGAGACCCGTATAGATCTCTCCTCCTTGGATGGTTATATTATATAACTCGTTGCTTTTCATGTCCTACACGGATACGAGGATCACACCAGATCTCAAATCCAGCATCGAGTGCATCTAGACAGAATGAGACATCCTCTCCACACATGTCTTGTACCTCTCCACTTTCAAAGACTTGCATCTTAGGTGCGAACCAAGGATACTTCATCTTATCATGTTCCCATACACCATGCTTGATAAGAACCCATCCAAACCCTGTGTAATCGACAGTAAATGGTTTCTTACGCTTAGACATAGTTTCACCAGTCTCATGATTCATAACCCCTCCGTTATTACGGAAGTTATCTTCATCCAACCAGTGAGCAACAGAAGTAGTTTGACCATCTTCCGTCATATACCAACCTGCAGCTATGTTCTTCTCCATAAGAACAAGTTGCAAGAACTTAGGTGTATTGAATACAATATCACTATCAATCCATAACTGATAGTCATACTTAAGTTTACCATCCCAAGGTATTTGATCTGGTCCCCTTAGGACATTAGCACCAAGACATTTACATCTAGCAAAGTTTACCATAGATGAATAGTCTTGACTAATTTGTATACTTACTCCATGTTGCACTAAATCAAATGCAAGTTGCACGAAGTTCTTCAAGAAGACATATGAACAACCACGACCAGGCATACAGAATACAACGGACTTGCCCTGTAGTATTTCCCATGCTCTATCGTAATTCCATTCTTCTTCCTGATTCTTCTTAGGCGGGTTTTTCGCCTTAACAGTAAATCCTTTAGCCATAATGTTTTAAAACACTTCGTTATTATAACAGATTATATATGCACAGTCAATATGAAGCATCTCCCATATCATCTTGTTCTACTTTAACTATAGTAAGTTCCTTGTAATTATTAACCCTCTCTTTAATCTTTTTAATTAACTGATCCTCATCCAGATTGATTAAATCCCCCACTGGATAATTATGATCATCGTAGACATGGAAAGTTGTGTTCATTCTTCTTCAATGTAAAGTCCGTCATCTGAAAGTGTTATCGTAACCTCTGTATCTTCATACCAACTAAGTTCATTGACATATGACTCTGGAACTGCTATAATATACTCATCAGTTACAGGATCGACCCTTATGGGAGTTTTGAATTTATCGAATTTTTTCACATTATTGTGGACTGACCTATGATTTTATATATCAGAAATTTTTTTTCTAGAATGATATCGAAAGGTCGAATTGGGTCGTTTATAGCTTATGAAGTAGGAACCCTATTAAAACACGCATCGCAACACACCACGATAACACATAAGAACAAAAACACTGTCCTTAATTGATAATAACTGTGTGTTACAGTTAGTAATACATAAGACTGCCAATTACATAATGCTCAATGATACTCAGAGTGTCATGATTACCTCTTAGTTGTGTATACATTGTATTATAACATGATGCTCACAGACTGTCAACAACTGTGTGAGTCTTATGTTATAATAACTCCCAGCTAATTCATAAGACTGTGTGTTACAAACTGTGTATCCCCTAATTGACATTCTGTTCGTCTCATGTTACGCTCGCTTAGTCAACATCATAATGAGGCAATTACGCCCCTTAGAGTATCATTTAGTGTGCTTACAGTTAATGATACATAACACGCATATATGTTTATTTAACTATTTAATTAAAATGCGTAGTATTCCACAAAAGTATCATAAACTGTGGAAAACAGTTGTTATTACATAGGCATGAAATCGCTGAGATCTCACTGTATATCTGAATACCTATGTTCCTGCGCCTGGTACATACTTAGTGTGGAATCTTCTGTGTAATTGTTGTTAACAACTAGCTCACAATCTTTCCACTGGTGAGGATAAACTAGCATTGCAACTTTACAGGTTGGATGTAAACTATGCTCACAAGTTGATGGTCTTTCACTAACACAAAAGGTGATGTAATCCTCTCCAACAAATTGTACATCACCTATAATATTATCATACTTAATTGTTACTCCCACTTTGAAGTCTGCTTCCTGCATGATACTAACTGGTGTAGCGTTGATTGTAATAAATCCTGTACATGTTCGGGCATAATGTTATCACCTTTGTCTCTCCATGTGTACTGATAATTTAATAACAATGTATGTAAGAATGACAGTTGATTGTGTGATAATTCCACTGAGTATTGTGATGATTTAGATGTCATTTAGCACTCCTATTCTCATTTGATTCATTATAATCTAGGGGCGAAATCGGGCGTGACTCGTTGTTACTAACTGATGAATGAAGATGCTCAGGAAAGTTATTAAAATACTCTACAATCGCATCATAGTTAGTGATAACAACTGGTTGAGGATTAGTGTTCATAAGATGATAATTAAGAGGGGTGAATTGTGTGTGCTTGAGTAATAAGAATAAGGGGGAAATGATCCCCCTATTGTTAACACTCCTCTATTACTAATAACTCGAAATCAATTACATTTATGTCCTCACGAATAATGTTAATTAGTGAGTGTAATTGCTTTTGTCCGTTACTATAAATGTTGAAATGTACGATATAGTCGTTAATACTAACTGGTTCAACGATTACATCATCTTGTGTATATTTAGAGATGAAATCACCAACCAATGTATCATCAACTGCTATAAACGCTATTTCACATTTAGCGACATAACCTTCAAAGAAGTTTATATCTTTTGCCAGTCTTTCAGGCGTTAGAGAAGATTTTCTACCCATGAATTACTCTCCTACGAGTTCATTTAGTCTAGCTAATATGGCATTACCATTAACACAATCCTCAAATACTTCTTCAAGGTCAATGTTAACGAAAGGCACTGATTGTAAGGACATTGTTAATAAGAAATGGTACAAAAATACCCCTGTTATGTTTATAGTCCCACAGAGGTGATTGGGGGGACTAAGTATATCAAACCACTTGTAAGTCTGATGTATTAAGTATTATCATACCGTCAAAGAATTCAACAGTTTGATTATACTTAGAGAAGAACCATTCCCAGTTCTTTTGATATACTTTGCAACCATACATTAACTCTTCTAAAATAGCATTTAGTCGAGATTTTGTGGTTACTGTTTCATATCCACATGATGACAATTTGAGTGCTCTAGTGTTATGATCTAGAGTTGCAATATTGTGACCATGTAGTAAAACTTGACTGCAATTTGTTGACTCGTTATAAAGAACAGTAGTGTTAGACCCTGCCCAGTTGCCCTTATTAGATAGAGCGAAGTTCATTTGCTTTTCAAGTTTTCTCATAAATCAAAAATGCTTGTGTTTGCTTTACTCTTTAATTATACATGATTTAGGGGGCATGTATACCACTTGTAGGACACTTTGTAGACTGTCACTTGATTTGTTTACATTTATCCTCTGTTAATTTAAGATAGATAAGTATTAGCCAAGCGAACACATTGTAAGACCAAAATAATACTATTGGCATTGATCTTCAAAGCGTTGCTGTGCTAATACTTCAGCACTAAATTGTAACTCTTCCTCGTTAAATTCTAGAGGATTGTTGTTAGTTAGTTCCTCTAATGCCTCTTCAAATAGTGTCTCTAATATGCTTTCGTGATGTAATGTACTCATGTTAATTGCCCTCCCAGTTGTTAATAAATTTGTCTAGTAATTGGATGTCTAAATCATCATCATCAAAGTCAATCTTTGCTGCTGATTGTACACCCCATTCATTCAATTCAATGACGAATTCTTCCCAATTAGAGCAGAAACATGCCATGTTTTGAAAGTTATCTACATCCTTAATTCTTTGGATTAAAGTATTAGTTTTGTTCATTAATTGCCCTCCACTAATGATGAGAATTGTGGTAAACCTTTGGTATTGTCAGTAACAATGAAATCAAAGTTATTTACTCTGTTAAGTATATCATCACCCATGTTAAATGCGGTGACAATTCTCTTAGTTAGTGTCTCACCATTAAATGTAAGAATTCTAAGGAATTTGTCTGTTATGTGTTGTCCACTCCATGTTTTTACAGGATAGAAATCAACAACTACAGAACCAGATTGTGATTGAATTTGCATAATAAAGAATGTGTAATGTGTGCTAGCTAAATGTTAAACTCCTTGAGAGATTAACAGATCTTTTAGATAATCTTCGGCACAATCTTGTGCCTCGTAGATATCATAAAACTGACCTAATTGCACAGAGCAACCTGATAAACAACCGTCATAAGTATAGTCCATTGTTTGAACTACAAAACGATCATTACCATAATGATAAATCGCAAGATGCGGATCTAGATTGTTATCTCTAGTGTATTTGTCAAACATATTTGAAGAGAATGATTTGACATACTCAAAAGATAGATAGTCATCAGTCAAGTCTATTGACTGGGAAAAGAGAGATTTAGTTTTAATTGAATTATTCATATTATTAATATAGCATAGATTAGGGTCAAAATCAAGGGATTTTGTGGCAGTTTGTCTACTGTCCATTTCTATACTCTCCCATAAGGCACTTGCCGTACCATACCTCAGAGTGACCATACTCTTCGGATAAATCAAGGCATAGACCCCAACATTCGTCTAAGGTCTTGAAAACTGAGTTTTCATGTGGTGCAGATGCACACACAACAGCGTAAGGGAACGCTGGATTAAAAGTGGTATTTGGATTAAACATATTCTTATTATACACACAAAACCACCCCATTTGGGGGTTTTATGTGCCACTTTGTCAACTGTTTGCTATCTCATCTAGTTTAACAATTAGTGGTGCTAATTCGTCATCTTCACTATCACTAATGTCTATTGCCATTTGTTCATAACACCACAGTAATAAGTCTGCTTGATGTTTAGTTACTGTGACAGATTGTGCAGTAGTTGTTGTCATTGTTTTGGATGAAATTAGGATGATGAAAGTGTTAGCTATTTAGTGATGAATTCAAAGATTAAGTAATCCAAACTAACATTTAGTTCTTTACATTTTTCCTCATAATATGCTAGACTATCTTTGTTAGTTTCCAGATCAAAATAGTCTGTTTGGATGATAAACTCTTCAGGTAATTGTTGGTTCATTGTTCCCAATGTAGAGCATTAAATTCAGCGATTGATAGATACTCAGGATCATGTAATCTGCCTAAGTGATCTACATCTTCAACACCATCTTCATCATAACAAATGAATACAAATTCCTCGAAAAAGTGTTCAACAGATGGCACATTTTCTCTTTCAATACATCTTAAAATGTCACCAATTTGTTCATCATCCATGTTACATTCATCAATGCAAAATGCAATGTTTCGTTCTAACATAGTCATCAATACTTACCTCCATTGTTGTTAGTGTCAAGGACAGTTTCATTGGTTACATTATCAATTAACTCATCTAATGTTTCCTCATCAAATGTATATTTAATCTCATCACATAACTCTTCTCTAGATTCAATTTCTCTTAAATCTTGTGTTAGAGTTTGTGTTACAAATGAAATCAAATCTTCTATTTCCATACTATCAACTTGTAACTCAACATACTGTTCAATTAGTTCATCCCACTGAAGTGAAGTTAGTTGTTTCATTGTTACTTTGCCTCCAATAGTTTAATGAATACATCATCACATAATGGATGAAGTTCGAGATCTAAATCTAAAATAGTCTCGTATAATCTCTTCATTTGATATAACTCATCAAATGAAATTGTTAGTGACACAGTGTTACTAACTTCGATAGGATTAAGGTCACTCATTATTAAGAACTCCAAACGAATTGTGGTTGCTCAAGTATAATATCTCTGACTCTTTCTCTATCTAAACTATCACCATCACCCCAACTATATGTTACATTGAACCATCTTTCGTTATTACTTTTAGCTATTTCTATTCTTTCTTGATATACTTTTAGTGCATCTAATATGTCTTGCTTAGTTAATCCTTTGATAGGATAAAGATCGCTGTTAGGTGAATAGAATGACCACACATAATCAACGAATTCTTGTAAAGTAAAGATGCTCATAAGTAATTAATAGTTGTGTAAAGTACGGTGTGGTTTGTAACAATATTGAGACTGTTTTTGTCTCTTAATTGTTTCATTGAAAGTGCGTGATTGTTCTGGTGTTAAATCACAGAAATAGTTAAGAAGATTGCCATCATAACTATCAAATAGTGCGTCAAGTTTTTTGTTCATTGATTAGCGAGAATGAGAAGTTTACCTAATAAGAGTGAATTAAATCTGCAAGTTTCATCATCTTTGTATTCTTTTTTGATTTCATTGAATACAAGTTCGATTAACTTTTCATACTCTTCAACTTGTAGGTCATTGTGATCGTTTAAGATCTCAGCACCCCACGCAAATTGAACAGAGTCAGTTTGTGTTTTAACTGGTTGCATAAGTGCCTCAATTAGTATATTATCATTATAAGGGTTATCGGGTGCATATTCTACATCTCTTGTGCCACTTTGTTCACTGTCTTTGAACCAAAATCCATCTGCTGTCATTTCCCACCCATCATCTATGCACTCTTGATAGGTCATTTCTTTACATTTATTATCCATAAATTACCTCACCATAAATTGCATTTTGTATGATCCAATCTGCCATGTCACTATCACAAACTGTTTGATCGTTATCTACAATATAACCAAACACTTGATGTCTATAGCTAATATGTAATTTTACATCTTTCTTACACTCTGCTATACTAATTACTGACGCTTCAATATCATCTCTAGTCAAAGTATGTGTTAAATTCTGTTCACAATCATGGAAAGTTACCTTAGAATAATCATCAGCAATATCCATAGAATCTGCCCAATAATTACATCCATAACCTGCCATTTCTAATATATTTTCTAACTCTTCATCTGATAATGTGTATTCAATTTGTAATAGTTTAGTCATACTAATTCCTCCTCTAATTCTACTTTAAATGTTATCTGAAACTGGTCAGTAAAATCCTGATAATCTAATATCTTAACAGGACAATCGTTCAACCATTCTTGAAACTTTTCATAGTCAGTCATTGTTAATTTCCTCCCCTAATTTGTTGAATGTTTTGTTAATTAGTGGTACAAATAATTTACCATTTGGTTTTAATAGTGCTAACATATTGTTGAACCATTCATTATTTAAATGATGTTCTTCAAATGTTAATTGATAATCTTTCATGTAAGATTGTGACCAGTCTTGATGATATGCCATTATGTTAACCACTTTTCATCAGTTGTTTCTAATAGTTTACCTACCTTA
>CEUP01018459.1_pt1 | contig 18936 bp, 22 predicted proteins | sample 531371 | NCBI WGS metagenome assembly CEUP01 (sample SAMEA2622738, study PRJEB7988) | marine metagenome | biome: marine biome (ENVO:00000447); feature: marine epipelagic mixed layer (ENVO:xxxxxxxxx); material: "saline water (ENVO:00002010), including plankton (ENVO:xxxxxxxx)" | depth 150 m
GGTGCGCTTCCTCAATCTATGTGCATCAGAGCCAGAGATTTCGAAAGTTCCAATCATGGTCGACTCTTCTAAATGGGAAGTTATCGAAGCTGGCCTCAAATGTATTCAAGGCAAAGGCATCGTTAACTCCATCTCGTTAAAAGAGGGTAAAGAGAAGTTTGTCGAACAAGCGAAATTGATCCGCCGTTATGGTGCTGCAGTTATCGTGATGGCATTTGACGAAGTCGGTCAGGCCGAAACGCGTGAACGTAAGTTAGAAATCTGTACCAACGCTTATCGAATCTTAGTTGATGAAGTGGGCTTCCCGCCGGAAGACATTATTTTTGACCCGAATATCTTTGCCGTCGCGACGGGTATTGAAGAACACAACAACTACGCTGTGGATTTCATTGAAGCGGTTGCAGACATTAAACGCGATTTACCACATGCGATGATTTCAGGTGGTGTCTCGAACGTTTCGTTCTCATTCCGAGGCAATAACTACGTCCGTGAAGCGATTCACGCGGTGTTCTTATACCACTGCTTCAAGAACGGCATGGACATGGGCATTGTTAACGCAGGTCAGCTTGAAATTTACGACAACGTGCCAGATAAGCTACGAGAGGCGGTGGAAGACGTGGTTCTTAACCGTCGTGATGATGCGACTGAGCGACTGCTTGATATTGCTGCGGAATATGCAGGTAAAGGTGTCGGTAAAGAAGAGGATGCTTCTGCACTTGAGTGGCGCACATGGCCAGTTGAGAAGCGTCTTGAACACGCTTTAGTGAAAGGTATTACCGAATTTATCGTAGAAGATACCGAAGAAGCTCGCGTCAATGCTGCCAAACCGCTAGAGGTGATTGAAGGGCCTCTAATGGATGGCATGAACGTGGTGGGTGACCTGTTTGGTGAAGGTAAGATGTTCTTACCACAGGTAGTGAAATCAGCGCGCGTAATGAAACAGGCGGTTGCTCACCTAGAACCATTCATAAACAAAGAGAAACAGGCAGGCTCCTCGAACGGTAAAATTCTACTCGCGACAGTAAAAGGTGATGTGCACGATATTGGTAAAAATATTGTTGGCGTGGTTCTGCAATGTAACAACTACGAGATCATCGACCTTGGCGTGATGGTGCCATGTGAAAAGATCCTGAAAGTTGCTAAAGAAGAGAACGTTGACATCATTGGTCTATCTGGCTTGATTACCCCATCTCTGGATGAAATGGTGCATGTTGCTAAAGAGATGGAGCGTCTTGAGTTTGATCTGCCACTACTGATTGGTGGTGCAACGACCTCGAAAGCGCATACTGCGGTAAAAATTGAGCAGAACTACAGTAAGCCTGTTGTTTATGTAAACAATGCATCGCGTGCAGTAGGTGTGTGTACTTCTCTGTTATCTGATGAACTTCGCCCGGCATTTGTTGAAAAGCTCGATGCGGATTATGAACGTGTCCGTGATCAGCATAACCGTAAAAAGCCTCGAACTAAGCCAGTAACACTAGAGCAAGCGCGAGCCAACAAGGTTGATATTGATTGGGGCAACTACACTCCGCCAGTGCCAGCTAAGCCGGGTGTACATGTGTTTGATGATTTTGATATCGCGACACTACGTAACTACATTGACTGGACGCCTTTCTTCATGACTTGGTCGCTGGTGGGTAAATATCCAAAGATCTTTGAACATGAAGAAGTAGGCGAAGAAGCCAAGCGTCTATTTAAAGATGCTAATGAGCTACTAGACCGTGTTGAGAAAGAGGGCTTGATGCAAGCTCGAGGTATGTGTGCACTGTTCCCAGCGGCAAGCATTGGCGACGATATTGAAGTTTACACGGATGAGTCGCGTACTGAAGTGGCTAAAGTGCTATGTAACTTACGTCAGCAAACTGAAAAGCCGAAAGGGTTCAATTACTGTCTGTCTGATTACATTGCGCCGAAAGATTCGGGTAAGAAAGACTGGATTGGTGCCTTTGCCGTGACGGGTGGTATTAATGAGCGTGAACTTGCGGATGAATATAAAGCTCAAGGTGATGACTACAACGCGATTATGATTCAGGCAGTTGCCGATCGTTTAGCTGAAGCATTTGCTGAATACTTACATGAGCGGGTTCGTAAAGAAATTTGGGGTTATGCCGCTGATGAGAACTTGTCGAACGAAGAACTGATTAGAGAGAAATACCAAGGCATTCGACCAGCACCAGGCTACCCAGCTTGTCCTGAACATACCGAAAAAGGGCCACTTTGGGAGCTAATGAAGGTGGAAGAGACGATTGGTATGACACTTACGTCAAGCTATGCAATGTATCCAGGTGCATCTGTATCGGGTTGGTATTTCTCGCACCCTGATTCACGTTACTTCGCGATCGCTCAGATCCAGCAGGATCAAGTGGAAAGTTACGCTGATCGTAAAGGTTGGGATATGCTTGAGGCCGAGAAGTGGTTAGGGCCAAACATTAATGGCTAGAGCGAAGGCTAGATAAAATAAAAGCGCAGTTATTACGACTGCGCTTTTTTGTATCAGCTTATTGGCGTTAGATTAGAATGGTTGCTAAACCTAAGAACACCGATAGACCAATCACATCGGTCACTGTGGTTAGCGCCATACCACCTGCAAGAGCAGGGTCGATATTCATCTTCTTTAACAGAATCGGGATGGTTACCCCAGCGATGCCTGCCACGAGTAGGTTAGTGAGCATAGCCGCGGAGATAATCCCACCTAGCATCCAATTACCTTTCCAAGCTACAACAATACCGCCAATGATCAAGGCCCACATGATGCCGTTGAGTAAGCCGATGGCTGCTTCTTTCATCAGTAGTTCGCGTTTGTTGGAGTCACCGATATGACCCAGTGCCAAACCGCGAATCACAAGTGCAACGGTTTGGTTACCTGCAACACCACCCATGGAAGGAACAATGGTCATCAATACCGCGATTGCCGCCATTTGATCTAAGGTGGCTTCAAACATATTGGATACAGAAGCAGCTGCCAATGCTGCAAGTACGTTAGCGCCTAACCAGACACTACGTTTACGTGCAGATTTAACCACAGGTGCGAAGGTATCTTCGTCATCATCCATACCCGCCATACTCATCATCGAGTGCTCGGCATCTTCACGGATAACATCAACCACATCATCGATGGTGATACGACCGACAAGATGCTGGTTTTCATCAATAACAGGTGCAGAAACCCAATTTCGACGCTCAAATAGGCTAGCAATGTCTGAGTCACTCATCGTCACGTCGATTGCTTCATCAGCGTCTTCCATCACATCAATGATTTTGACGTCTGGTTGAGTGGTGATCAGAGTCGTGATTGGCAATTCACCAATTAACCGGCTCTCTTCATCAATCACGTACAAAGCATCTGTCGCTTCTGGGAGCTCGCCTTTCATACGCAAATAACGTAATACAACATCAACATCGACATCACCACGAATGGTGATAACGTCGGTGTTCATTAAGCTACCAGCAGAATCTTCCGGGTATGAAAGTGCGGTTTCAACCAATAGGCGCTCTGCGGCGTCCATTTGTGATAGAACTTCTCGAGAAACGTCGTCAGGCAGGCTACGGAGTACGTAGGCGACATCATCCGTCTCCATACCTTCTGTAGCTTCTGCAAGTGTCTCTGGTGCCATTTTAGACACTAGATCATCTTTGACATCCTCGTTTAGCTCATCGAGGATCTCACCATAGTCTTCTGGATCGGTTAACTGCCAAAGAACTTCACGGCTTTTTCGTGGGGAGGCTTCTAATAGATGGGCAATGTCTTCTGGCTCCATGTCCTGCAATTGGCGACGGACATGAACAAAACGGCCATTTTCTAGAGCTTCTGTGACTTCTTGGAGGGCTTGGTGAGCTTGGTCAAATTCAATTTGCTCTGCCATTGATTCCCCCTGACTCTATTTTTCTACAATGCTGTGAATAGTAACTTAATTTTAGAATGGATTTAATAAGTTAATGTGAAGGAAGAGAAATTTGTCAAAGGAGGGAAGTTAATCTTCTTCTTCAAATTTATCTTCGATGAGGTGGCAGACGGCTTCTAGTGCAGGGTGTGCATCTGCGCCTTCTGCACTAATGGTCACATGCTCACCCTGGGCTGATTCCAGCATTAATAAGCCCATTACGCTATCAGCGGTGGCTTCTTTGCCTTCATGGTTTTGAATGGTCAGTACAGAATCAAATGATTGAGCAAGCTCCACAAGCTTTACAGCAGCACGAGCATGAAGGCCTAGACGATTTTGAATTAGGACGGTTCTACTCTGTTGCTGCATAGTGTTATTCCTTGTGGTTTTGCTCTAATGATGCGTGACGAATTTGTACTTGATGGCCCATCTGTGCGAAGTATTCGCCAATTTGTTGGGTGAGATAAACGGAGCGATGTTTTCCGCCAGTACATCCAATGGCTACCGTGAGATAGCTACGATTGTTCTTCTCTAGTAGAGGTAGCCAATGTTCAATGAATTTTTGAACCTGTTGTTTCAGTTCAATGACTTCAGCGTGGCTTTCCAAAAAGGATTTGATTGGTGCATCGAGCCCGGTCAGTGGACGTAAATCAGGCTCCCAGTGAGGGTTGGGTAAAAAGCGCACATCAAATACGTAATCAGCATCGCTCGGTAGGCCATATTTAAAGCCAAATGATTGGAATACCATGACCAGGTCTTTACGTTCTCGACCTTCAACACGCATGCGGACGGTTTCACTTAAATCATGCAGGGATTGGTTACTGCTGTTGATGACAAGATCCGCGTGTTCTTTGAGGGGAGAAAGAATGGTTCGCTCTTTTTCAATCGCTTGTTCTAGAGAGGTGTTCTCTAAGCTTAACGTCAACGGGTGAATTCGACGAGTTTCACTATAGCGCTTGAGTAATGTGTCTTTATTAGCATCGAGGAACAGTACACTCACATCTGAACTCTGTTTGAGTTGAGTGAGAACATCTTCGACTAAGTTTGGTTCTGCTGGTAGGTTGCGAATATCGATGCTGACCGCGACATTCTGTTTGCTTGATTGAACGGATTGGACAAAGTTATCAAGCATATCCACAGGTAGATTGTCGACGCAGTAGTAACCAAGATCTTCTAAGACACGAAGTGCGACACTTTTACCTGCACCGGAATAGCCGCTTACTACAATAAGGCGCATTATCGATGCACCATTATGTCGTAGAGTTCTTGATCGGACTGCGCTTTACGCAATTGTTTTAAGATCTGCTTATCGTTGAGACGCTCTGCCATACTAGAAAGAGTTTTTAGGTGCTCTTTACATTGTGCGTCGGGCACAAGAAGAGCAAAAAGTAGGTCAACAGGGCGGTTATCGATAGCATCAAATTCAACCGGTGATTCACACTGAAGTAGAACTGCTACAGCTTTATCACTGGATTGCATACGAGCATGGGGAATGGCTATTCCATTTCCAATGCCAGTACTGCCCATCTTTTCACGACTGAGCATGCATTCAAATAATTCGGTAGAGTTTTGCCCGGTTTGTTCAGCAACGAGTTCACTGATCATTTCAAGGGCACGTTTTTTACTGGTGCACTGAACTGCACTTTTCGTGCAGTCCAGTGTAAGGATTTCGCTTAATTGCATGGTGTTAGTGAGCGTTTAGCTTCTCTTTGTGCTTGTTTAGCTGTCGTACTAATTTATCGACTAGGGAATCAATCGCGGCATACATGTTTTCATCATCTGATGAAGCGTGAATTTCGCCCTGATTTACGTGAAGGGTAGCTTCTGCGATTTGACGGAGTTTTTCAACTTTTAAAACAACATGAACGCTGTTGATATGGTCAAAAAAGCGTTCTAGCTTTTGAAACTTTTCGTTTACGTAGTCTTGCATTGAATCGGTGAGATCAACGTGGTGGCCATTAATATTGATTTGCATAGACTTTCCTTCTCGGTTAAATGCCTTAAAGTAGGCGTTTGCGCTGACTTGAAGGGGCGATGCCTAGTGATTCGCGGTACTTCGCTATTGTTCGTCTAGCGACCTGAATCCCTTGGTCAGCGAGTAGAGCTGCAATCTTACTGTCACTCAGTGGTTTCGCACTGTTTTCGGCAGCAACCAACTTTTTAATCAAAGCTCGAATTGCAGTGGATGAACATTCTCCACCATTGTCAGTACTGACGTGGCTAGAGAAAAAGTACTTCAGTTCAAAAATGCCACGAGGGGTATGCATGAACTTCTGCGTGGTTACCCTTGATATGGTGGACTCATGCATGTCGACATCCAATGCCACATCATTAAGTACCATTGGCTTCATAGCTTCTTCACCATACTCGAAGAAATCGCGTTGATGTTCAACAATACACTTAGCAACTTTGAGCAGCGTCTCGTTTCTACTTTCAAGGCTTTTAATTAACCATTTTGCCTCTTGCAAATTGCTACGAATGTATTGACTGTCTGCACTATTACCTTTGCCAAGAGCTGCATATTGTTGGTTGACCTTTAGTCTTGGCACTGAGTCAGGGTTGATGGTCACGACCCATTTGCCATGATCTTTAAAGACCGAAACATCCGGAATGACATATTCTGCATGTTCTGTTGCTATACGGCTTCCTGGTCTAGGGTCCAGTTGTTGAATGAGCTTGAGTGTTTCTCTGAGCTCTGCTTCTTTAAGCTTAGTCTCTTTAATGATCAGTTTGTAGTCACGATTACCAAGTTGGTCGATATGGTTAGTGAGGACTAACTTAGCTTCGGCTAGCCAAGGTGTATCTTCTGGGAATGTCGCTAATTGGAGTAATAAACAGTCTTGAAGGTTGAGCGATGCAACACCCAATGGGTCAAACTGTTGGATACGTTTACGGACAGCTTCAATCTCTTCGATTTCAATCTCTTCGTTATCGAAGCTTTCTAGAATATCCTGGCTAGAGACAGTTAAATAACCGTAGTCGTCGACGGCGTCAATAATCGCCATTGCGATAGTACGGTCGGTTTCACTGAATGGAGTCAAGTCGAGCTGCCACGTTAAGTAGTCATGCAGTGACTGAGTGGTTTCGCCTTGATAGACCGGTGCGTCGTCGTCTAGGGCAATGCCAGTACTACCAGTGTTAGCACTGTATACATCTTCCCAAGTCGTATCGATTTCAAGCTCAGAACTTATTTCTGACTTCTCGATTAACTCTGAACTGTCTTTTACGTCTGGCTCTGTGATCTCGACCGTTGGCTCTTTTTCCTCATTACTCGATTTATCTTCGGCAACCGGAGTATCTTCCCCAGACTCCTCGACTTCGAGAAGAGGGTTTGAGTCCAATGCTTCTTGAATCTCTTGTTGAAGATCTAGCGTTGACAACTGCAACAAGCGAATCGCTTGTTGTAGCTGAGGTGTCATCGCTAACTGCTGTCCTAGCTTGAGTTGTAATGAGGGTTTCATTCAGTATTATTTGCCTTAAATGCTATAGAATCTTGCCGTTCTTCACTTTAATCATAGACGGAATTGTTCGCCGAGATAAACTTGTTTTACTTGTTCATTATTGAGAACTTCATCCGGTGACCCTTCTGCAATCAAGTGGCCTTGGCTAACGATGTAAGCTTTTTCACAGACATCTAGCGTCTCGCGAACGTTATGGTCAGTGATTAACACTCCGAGTCCACGATCGCGAAGATGTTCAATGATTTTCTTGATATCAATAACTGAAATCGGGTCAACACCGGCAAAAGGTTCATCGAGCAAGATAAATTTAGGGTTAGCTGCCAATGCGCGTGCAATTTCTACACGGCGACGCTCACCACCTGATAATGCCATACCTGCACTTTGGCGAATGTGCTGAATGTGGAATTCTTCTAGTAGATCTTCCAGCTTATCCTGACGTTCTTCTCGAGTAAGCTCTTTACGGGTTTCAAGCACAGCCATAATGTTGTCTTGCACAGATAGCTTACGAAAAATAGAAGCTTCTTGTGGTAAGTAACCAATCCCCATGCGCGAGCGGCTGTGCATCGGCAAAATGCTAATGTCTTGGTCATCGATCGTTATTGTGCCTTCATCGCGTGCAACTAAGCCAACAATCATATAGAAAGAGGTCGTTTTACCTGCGCCGTTAGGTCCAAGTAGGCCGACAATTTGGCCCGATTGGACTTGTAAGCTAACGTCTGAAACCACTTTTCGGTTTTTGTAGCTTTTTGCTAAGTGCTCTGCTTTAAGTAACGCCATAATTATTCTTGTACTGCTTGCGGCTGAAGAACGGTGGATACGCGATCCCCTTTCGACTGGCCGTCAGCGATTAGCTTCTGTGATGAAATATGGTATCGAATCTGATTGCCACGAATGGTGCTGTCGTCTTGCGAGAGCATGGCGCTTTTGCGCATGGTCAACTGATCTTTTGCAAGGCTGTACTCAAGCTCTTTTGCTTCACCGTATAAGGTTTTTCCATCATCGGTGAGTTGTGAGAAGGTCGCTAAATCTCCGAACCCATCAATGCTTTTAATTGAGCCATCTTTTGGGTCACGAGTTACAACGATCTTATCCGCATTAATGTTAATACTGCCTTGTTTGAGCTTAACATCACCTAAGAAGGTCACTTGGTTGCTCTGCATGTCCAATTGTTGACTATCTGAGTCAATATAAACTGGCTGCTGTTGATCCGTCGACAGCGCAAGTGCTGGACCGGATACAATTAAGCAAGAAATAAGACTAAGGTGTGAGAGTTTCATATCTACCTTGTACGCTCTTATATAGGGTAGCATCGTGATCAGCAAAGTTGCCTTTCATTGCTTGTCCTACGGTTTCAAATTGGGGGCCATTGATGATCACTTGGTCATCTGCCCAAAAATCTCTATTGTCGAGCTGAATGCTCATATTGTTTGTCGATAGTGTATCGAATCCTGAGTCTGGAAGCAGGTTCTTGACGACCACATCTGTTGATAGCGTCAGAATATGGTCTTTATCTAACACACCTGTATTGGCGGTAATTTCCCATTCTTGGGTTAGCCCTTCCTTGTAGACCTTGAGTACAGGCAACTCAAATACTGTATCACCACTTTTTGCAAAGTGATCTAGGCTTTGTGAAGTTATCACATAGCTTCTAACACCATTGTCAGTATATGAGGTGTTAGTGAGCGACTGTCCGCTGAACATTGGTTGTTCCAGATCTGGGCTTACCTGTGGTGCTTGCTGACTTTGACGATCAAAGTAGTAGTAAGCAGACCAACAAAGAGCAAAGCCGAGAATCAGGTAGCCAATACGAGATAGACTCATATACTTAAACCTTTGTGTACGTCGAGTTCATCACGTGCTTGAAGGATCAGGTCACAGACTTCGCGTACTGCGCCATGACCACCTTTTATTGCGGTGACATAGTTTGCTCTTTTAGCGAGAAGCGGGTGACCATCGGCAACACAAACCTTTAATGCCACTTTTTCCATTACAGGCCAATCAATTAAATCATCACCAATATAACCTGTTTGCTCGGGTGAAATGTTCAATTTGTCACAAATATCTTGATAAGCTCGAACTTTATCGTCTTGGCCTTGGTAGATCAGTGATACACCAAGAGCTTTCATGCGGTTCTCAACAATCTGAGATTTTCGACCAGTAATGATCGCAATCTCAATGCCTGCATTCATTAGGGATTTCACACCATAGCCATCTCGAGTGTGGAATGTCTTGAGCTCTTCGCCATCGTTACCCATGTAGATCAAACCATCGGAAAACACACCATCAACGTCGCAAATCAGCAGTTTAATTTGTTTGGCAACCTCAAGGATATTTTGTTCCACAGGTTGATATAGCGTTTCTACCATTTGAGACATTACATTACTCCAGCTTTTAGCATGTCATGCATGTTAAGCGCGCCGACTACTTTGCCTTGCTCACAAAGAATCAGGCCATTAATACTTTTATCTTGCATCAAGTTTAACCCTTCTGCTGCCAGCATACTTGGCGAGGCAACCGTTGGATTCTCTGTCATGACTTCGCCAATAAGCGCAGTATGGATATCTATGCGCTTATCTAGAATGCGACGTAAATCGCCATCGGTAAAGATACCGATGAGTTGCTGGTGGTCGTCTACCACCGCAGTCATCCCCAAACCTTTTTGGCTTATTTCTAGCAATGCTTCACGAACTAAGGTGTTTGGTGTGACTAGAGGAAGTTTATCTCCAGTGTGCATAATGTCTGACAGTTTAAGCAGAAGTTTTCTACCTAATGCTCCACCTGGATGAGAGAGGGCAAAGTCTTCTGCTGTGAAGCCACGTGCTTGCATCAGCGCCATCGCCAAGGCGTCTCCCATCACCAAGGTTGCTGTGGTGCTGGAGGTCGGTGCGAGCTGAATCGGGCAAGCCTCTTTAGGGACTGTGATCTGAAGGTGCAGATCCGACAGCTTTGCCATATTAGAGTGAGGCTTACCTGTCATGCTGATAATCTTTATATTTAGTCGCTTTAGGACAGGAAATAGAGCCAAGATCTCAGAAGACTCACCAGAGTTAGAAATAGCTAACACTATGTCTCCGGGTTCAATCATCCCTAAGTCACCGTGCGCCGCTTCACCTGGATGAACAAAAAAAGATGATGTGCCAGTGCTTGCGAGTGTTGCCGCTATTTTATTACCAATGTGTCCAGATTTCCCCATCCCCATCACAACCACTTTACCTTCGGTATTGGCAAAGATTAGCTCGCATGCTTTGGTAAAGTCTTGATTGAAATAGTGTTCGAGTTGCTCTAAGGCTTCGATTTCAGTGCGAAGAACTTCTAATGCGGCAGAACGATAATCAAACATGTCAAACTCCGAGAAAAGGCAATTACGCGGTCATATTTAGAATTAGATAAGCTTGGTAAGCGATAAAAGCACTAAACAATACAGCGCCTTCAATACGGTTAATACTACGAGATTTACCTAGCGCCATCGCAACAAGCAGTAGAGAAACACCGAGCATAACCCAGAAATCTCTTCCCATAGCGTATTCACTCAAAATGGATGGGTTGAGGATGCCTGGAATACCCATAACGGCGAGAATGTTAAATACGTTTGAACCAATGATATTGCCTACCGCCATATCATCTTCACCTTTCATAACGCCGGCGAGGGAAGCAGCGAGCTCTGGTAGGCTTGTACCTACGGCGATGATGGTTAATCCAATCACCAGATCGCTCATGCCAAAATATTGAGCAATGATGACAGCGTTGTCTACTAAAACGTCAGCAGCAAGAGGCAAGACGACAAGGCCAATCACTACCCACATTGCCGCCTTCGCGTTACTTACACCATCAGGAACTTCTGATTCTTGCTCTTCCAATAAAGCATCGCTTGATCCAGATGCTTTCTCTTTTTGGCTAATGCGGAGCATAGTAATAATAAAGGCAGCAAAGAGAACAAATAATAGAACACCTTCGTAAAAGCCTAGGTGGCTGTCCCATAATAATACGCCAGCTAGAATGGTCACACCTATCATTAGTGGTAGTTCTCTGCGCAATACAGCGGAGCTAATCGAGAGCGGCTTTATTAACGCAGTGATACCTAGAATTAGCGCGATATTTGCGATGTTCGAACCCAGTACGTTACCAACCGCAGTGTCGGTTTTACCGTCTAAAGCTGCCGTTGCTGAAACCATCATTTCTGGTGCAGAAGAGCCCATCGCAAGGATTGTCATACCGATAACTAAAGGTGAAATACCGACGTTGCGAGCAAGTGCTGCAGCGCCAAATACCAGTTTGTCTGCACTCCAGACTAAAAACACTAATCCTATGATGAGAAACGCGACCGCTTCAAACATGATGCTTCCTAATTAATATACGAACGAGAGAATTTAACCGTTAATTTTGACGGTTTGGCTTATAAAAGGGAAGCAGTTCATTCAATTAATTGTTAAGCAATGATTCATGTTTCGTGCTTAAGTTAGATTGAATTACAATCAATTGGCTTGGATTTATTCAGCGAGTTTTAATTGAACAGTGCTTTTAATTCCATTTGAATGTGCTTATGATTGCCCATTCTTATCGACATAATATGAGTATGTGATGACATCAGAAGACTTAGTAACGGTCAATCAGATTACGTTTACTCGCGGAGAACGTAAGATCTTTGATGACGTTAGCCTTCGGGTACCTAAGGGTAAAGTTACTGCGATTATGGGCCCTTCTGGTATCGGTAAAACAACCCTGTTGCGCCTTATTGGTGGTCAAATTTATCCTGAAAAAGGTGAAATTTGGTTTGATGGCGACAATATTCCTGCTTTGAGTCGAAAGCAGCTCTATTCTGCGCGAAAGAAAATGAGCATGTTATTTCAATCGGGTGCTCTTTTTACGGATCTCACCGTATTCGATAACGTAGCGTTTCCTCTTCGTGAACATACTCAGTTATCTGAGGAGCTTATTCGCACCTTAGTATTACTTAAATTAGAAGCGGTTGGGCTACGTGGTGCAGCGCAACTTATGCCGAGTGAATTATCTGGTGGGATGGCTAGACGAGCGGCTCTCGCTCGTGCGATTGCACTCGACCCTGACCTAATAATGTTTGATGAGCCATTTGTTGGCCAAGACCCGATTACCATGGGCGTCTTAGTTGAGCTTATTCGCAATCTAAACCAAGCATTAGGAGTCACATCCATTGTTGTATCTCACGATGTTCCTGAGGTAATGAGCATTGCAGATTGGGTCTACATTCTTGCTAATGGCAAGGTTATCGCTAGTGGAACACCACAGGAGCTGCTTGATAATCCTGATCCTCAGGTGCAGCAGTTTTTGAAAGGTGATGCGGATGGTCCCGTGCCATTTCGTTACCCAGCCGAGCCAATCACCAAGGAGTTATTTCAATGATGGCGCATCTCTCTGATTTCGTCGCCTCTACTGGCCGCAGAGCTCTTTCTGTCATCTCCTCTTTTGGCCGTGCCAGTTTAATGCTATTCGGAGCTTTAGCTTCTCGCCCGAAGCCGATTGAAAACTTCCCGCTACTGGTAAAGCAGCTATACAGTGTTGGCGTACAGTCATTATTGATAATTGTGCTATCAGGCCTGTTTATCGGTATGGTTTTGAGCTTACAAGGGTATGTCATTTTAATTGATTTCGGCGCTGAGGGAGCGCTCGGTCAAATGGTCGCATTGTCATTACTTCGCGAACTTGGCCCTGTGGTAACCGCGCTTCTATTTGCTGGCCGAGCTGGATCTGCGCTTACGGCTGAAATTGGCTTGATGAAAGCAACCGAACAGCTTTCAAGTATGGAGATGATGGCGGTTGATCCTCTTAAACGAGTGATTGCGCCACGTTTTTGGGCGGGTGTGATTTCCATGCCGCTACTTGCCATGATTTTTATGGCTGTTGGTATCTGGGGTGGGCAATTGGTTGGTGTCGACTGGAAAGGCATTGACCACGGCAGTTTCTGGGCAGCGATGCAATCATCGGTCGAGCTTGGTCAAGATATTGGTAACAGTATGATAAAGAGTCTAGTGTTTGCTATCACAGTCACTTGGATTGCTTTATTTAATGGATATGATGCGATTCCTACCTCGGAAGGTATTAGCCGAGCAACGACTCGCACAGTTGTACACTCTTCACTTGCAGTACTTGGTTTAGACTTTGTACTGACAGCATTGATGTTTGGGAACTAAAGATGCAACAAACACGAAAAACTGAATTATGGGTTGGTGGTTTTGTCCTTGCCGGAATTTGCGCAATTTTGGTGATGATTTTTCAAGTTGCTGACGTAAAGGGCTTTGGCTCTAACGATACTTATACTTTAAACGCTGAGTTCGACAATATCGGCAGCTTAAAGGTGCGCTCACCAGTTAAAGTGGGCGGTGTGGTTGTTGGTCGAGTAACTGATATTGGTTTAAACACTGAATCACTGCTTCCGGTTGTCAGTATGTCAATCAATGCTAAGTATGACCAGTTCCCTGAAACATCGAGTGTAAAGATATTAACATCAGGCTTGATTGGTGAGCAGTACATTGGCTTGACGCCTGGTTTTATCTTTGATGATGAACAGATGCTGGTGGACGGCGATTTTATTGAGGACACCAAGTCTGCCATGGTGTTGGAAGACCTGATTGGCCAAGTGCTGTATAGCGTTGGCGGTGACTCAGACAGTGAATAGGGATTTAATAATGCTAAAGAAGTTAGTGCTTACTCTGTTTTCATTTATTTTCGCGCTAAATGTGGCTGCTGAAGAGATTGATAAAACGCAGCCTTATCAAATGATGAAGCAGGTTTCCGAACAAGCATTTAATCGCTTGAAATCCGAGCAGCCAAAAGTTCAACAAAATCCAGACTATTTAAAGGTAATTGTTGAACAAGAGCTGATGCCATATGTGAATGAGAAGTACGCTGCTCTGAAATTACTTGGGCCTAATCTAAAAGGGGCTAAACGTGAAGATGTTGCCACCTTTATTCAATCATTTCGTTCTTATTTAGTGACGTCTTATGCTCAGGTGTTAACTCAATACACTGATCAGAACATTGCATTTGGTCCTGAGCCTAAATTGGATCCGAAGAAAAGTATCACAGGTATTAAAGTCGAGATTCTTGATTCACCGCGTCCGAACATCAAGTTAGAGTTTAAGCTTCGTAAAGATAAAAAAACGGGTGAGTGGAAGGCATTTGACATGATTGCAGAGGGCATTAGTTTGTTGTCGAGCAAGCAATCTGAGTGGAATGGTAAGTTGCGTCAAGAAGGCATTTTGGCAGTGGCACACGAGCTAGAGCAATTAGCTAAGCAACCTATTCGCTTCGAGAGTAAAACGCAATGAGTCACCCTCAATGGCAAGTACTTAATGAAGAACAGTATGCATTAAGTGGAGCATTAGACAGAGATAGCGTCCCTAAGCTTTGGCAAGAGTTGAAGGCATGGCCGATTAGCCAGAGTGAGATAGAAGTGTCTCTTGAGCAATTAGAGCGTGTTGATTCTGCAGGAATGGTGATGTTAATTCACCTAATAGAGAATGCAAAAAAACAAAACTGTCATATAATGCTCAGCTTCATGCCAAAACAACTGAAAACCTTATTTCAGTTAAGTAACGTCGAACAATATCTCGACGGGCATCTAAAGAATTAAACAGGGGTGAATTGTGGATAGCGCAAAAGTACAACAGATTTTAGAACAAGCTCTAAACCTAGAAGAAGTAACGGTTAAAGGTGAAGGAAGTCACTATGAGGTGATCGCTGTTGATGCTAGTTTCGATGGAATGAGCCGCGTTAAGAAGCAACAACTAATTTATGCACCGCTGATGGAATATATCCAAAGAAATGACATTCATGCAGTATCTATCAAAGCATTCACTCCAGAAGAGTGGGCTCGTGATAAGAAGTTGATGTCACTGTAAGGTTTAGTAATGGAAAAGTTTCGAGTAACGGGGTCCAAACAGCCTCTTGTTGGTGAAGTCACCATTTCTGGTGCGAAAAACGCGGCATTACCAATTCTATTTGCTTCAATTTTGGCTGAAGAGCCTGTTGAAGTCGCCAATGTACCGCATCTTCGTGATATCGACACGACAATGGAGCTACTAGAGCGCCTTGGTGCTAAAGTCGAGCGCAATGGTTCTGTGCATGTAGATGCTGGTAGCATTAATGAGTATTGCGCGCCATACGACCTAGTTAAAACCATGCGTGCATCTATCTGGGCATTGGGTCCTCTAGTCGCTCGATTTGGCCAAGGTCAAGTATCACTGCCGGGTGGCTGTGCGATTGGTGCTCGTCCAGTGGATCTTCATATCCACGGTCTAGAGCAATTAGGGGCGAAAATCACCCTTGAAGATGGTTATGTAAAAGCTAACGTTGATGGGCGCCTTAAAGGTGCGCATATCGTTATGGATAAAGTGAGTGTTGGTGCAACCATCACCATCATGTGCGCAGCAACCCTAGCAGAAGGTACAACAGTACTGGATAACGCAGCACGTGAGCCAGAAATCGTTGATACAGCGGACTTCCTCAATAAGTTGGGAGCGAAGATCTCTGGCGCAGGCACTGACACAATTACAATTGAAGGTGTAGATAAGCTCGGCGGTGGTAAGCATTCAGTGGTTGCTGACCGTATTGAGACAGGTACCTTCTTAGTCGCTGCAGCTGTGTCTGGCGGTAAAGTGGTTTGTCGTAACACTAGCGCACACTTGCTTGAAGCCGCTCTTGCTAAGCTTGAAGAAGCGGGTGCTGAGGTTGAAACGGGCGAGGACTGGATCTCACTCGATATGACGGGACGTGAACTTAAAGCGGTTACGATTCGTACAGCTCCTCATCCTGGTTTCCCAACGGATATGCAAGCTCAGTTTACGCTGTTAAACATGATGGCGAAAGGTGGTGGCGTTATTACCGAAACTATCTTTGAAAACCGCTTTATGCACGTGCCGGAGCTAATGCGTATGGGCGCAAAAGCAGAGATTGAAGGCAATACTGTTATTTGTGGTGACGCGGAAGAGCTCAGTGGCGCTCAGGTTATGGCGACTGACTTACGTGCTTCAGCAAGCTTAGTGATTGCGGGTTGTATCGCACAGGGTGAAACCATTGTTGATCGTATCTACCATATCGACCGTGGTTACGACAAAATCGAAGATAAACTGTCAGCATTGGGCGCGAATATCGAACGATTCCGCGATTGATAACACCTTCAGCTAACATTTGTAAGCCGAAACCTCAGTTTCGGCTTTTTTATGAACGATAGATCAGTTAGAGTCTTGTTCAAATTGTTTTGATTCACTGTGTTCTTGGAGAACCACAATGATTGCACTATTACGTGTATTAGCCGTTGCGATTTTTGCAGTCGTAATGTTTGTGTTTGGGTGTGGCTATTGTTTACTTAGTCCTCGTAACCCTAAGCACGTTTTCACCTTTGGTCGCCTATTTGGCAAGATGTCACGTGTATTTGGTATTAAGCTTGAATTGCGTTTACCTGAAGATGCTTACCAACGTGGTCAGCATATCTATATCGCAAATCACCAAAACAACTGGGATTTGTTCACGGTTTCATCTGCGGTAACTCCTAAAGTGGTTACTGTAGGTAAGAAGAGCCTAGCTTGGATGCCGTTATTTGGTCAGCTTTACTGGCTGACGGGCAACATTCTGATCGATCGCGCAAATCGCTCGAAAGCGAAAGGCACTATTGATCAAGTTGTTGATCAGATGAAACAGAGTGATGTCTCTGTATGGATGTTCCCAGAAGGTACTCGCTCACGCGGTCGAGGTTTACTGCCATTTAAAACAGGCGCTTTTCATGCTGCGATTGGCGCTGGTCTGCCTATCGTTCCGATAGTGTGTAGTTCTACCAGTGGAATTAAGCTGAATCGTTGGAACAACGGCCATGTGATTGTTGAAATGCTACCACCGGTCTCTTCCGAGGACTTCGGTAAGGAAAACGTACGTGCACTGGCTAATGAATGTCGTGAACAGATGAAGACTAAGTTAGAAGAGCTTGATAACGAAGTCGCGATGCTCAACCAGCAAGAAGGCGTTAAAGCTTAATCTAGCGCAGTATACATAATGCTAAGCCAGCCACTTAATATGGCTGGCTTTTTTATTGCCTCTATCTATTTGACTGCGATGCCAACATCGAGGTCATCTAACCAATCTAGGAAGCGTCCTACGTCTTCTCCTTTGAAAATACCACCGTGCTGTGGACATAACATGTCGATGTCCAACCTTCGTACCCGCTCAATCCAAGCTCTCTTTGCTGCATTAGACGGCATCCAACGGCGATGAAAGTATTCCATCTTAGGAACATGACGCTCAAAGTCTTCAACAAACAGAGGCGCATCTGGGCTATCTAAAGCCGCTCCTATATCTCCCGACATTAGGATTTTTGCTTTGCCATCATAGACAGAAAAGTTACCCGATGAATGCATATAGTGAGCGGGGATAAATTCAATGTCTACCCCTGCTAGGGAAAGAGTGCCCCCGTCATCTTTTATAGGGGAGAAGGAGATAGAGTCCATTCCAAAGTGGCGAATGAACCCTTCCCACAGCCAGGGAGAGTAAAGTGTCGCTTCTGGTAGCGCTTTATCCCATAGGCCTAAGGATGAGATGATGTCAGGGTCTTGGTGAGAGGCGAATAAGTACTTGATATGATCTATTGGCACTTCTTTGACGACACTACTAAGCATAGAAGAGAACATTTCGATACCACCAGGATCAAGCAAAATAGCTTGCTGTCGATTTACCACCATGTATTGGTTCGTGTCGATTATCTTTTCTGGCTTGAGAGGATCGCGAGCGAACATCACCCAACGATGTTCTCCATCGTTAAAGAGTACTTTTGATTTCATGATTATCCTTATCAAACAATGAGAAGAGTAGGAGAGACTGACGTACGTGCTCTCGGATAGAGTCAGCCGCTTGTTGAACACTTAAAGCGATACTGTTCAGTTGGCCTTTGAATTGTTCTTCGACTTGGGAAGCTTCAACACTGAGTAGGGTGGATATGATTAGGGCGACACGAAGCTCATCGTATAGGTTATTGAGCATGCTATATAGCTCATCGCTACCTTGTAGAAAAGAGCCCTCAAGGCTTTGAGCTTCCTGTTGGCACCGTTGTCGAGTGACATCTAAGCTATCGAGATATTTAGCATTTTCTGCACGGAGATAGACAGTTTCAAAATACTGTAATACGGAATGGGATCGGACACTTGAAGTCGCGATACGACTAAGCTGCTGTGCTTTGATATTAATTGAATTTGAAATGCTAAGCGTCAGTCTGACTAACTCATCAATCGAATCTGTTATTGGGTGAAATCCAGCAGCACTTCCTCCTGCTCGCAGAGCAAGGGCTCGAGCATTACTGGCTACTAATTTGAGTTGTTTTGCGACAATGACGCCACGATTGAGTTCGGCGGCGACTTCCGCTGCAACAACGAATAACTGCTTCCTAGCCATTTTCATATCCTTATTATCTTTATGGGATAACTATAGGAAATGGGTTGCGCTTTTAGCAAATGAAAAGGGAAGAGATTAAAGTGAGAAGAGGGATGATATTTAGGTATAAAAAAAGCCAAGTCGAAAGACTTGGCTTCAAAAAGTGGCTCCTCCTGCTGGGCTCGAACCAGCGACCTGCGGATTAA
>CEUP01105087.1_pt1 | contig 18874 bp, 12 predicted proteins | sample 531371 | NCBI WGS metagenome assembly CEUP01 (sample SAMEA2622738, study PRJEB7988) | marine metagenome | biome: marine biome (ENVO:00000447); feature: marine epipelagic mixed layer (ENVO:xxxxxxxxx); material: "saline water (ENVO:00002010), including plankton (ENVO:xxxxxxxx)" | depth 150 m
TCCATTACGCCGCAAATGGGTGGATCTATTAGGGTGCCAATCGACATAAGAGCATAACTTAAAGGTCTTATCAGTTATGTTTGAACTAGCGCCTAGATGAGGTTAGTGTCAGCATGATGTACTATTGATAATGGAAGTAGTTTAGATCAGGGATGAATAGTCAGAAAATATTCCCATAGATAGACAACATTATCTTGCAATAATACTCAAAAACGATAACAAAAGGAGGTGTAAACGTTATGGATGTGATAAGTAACGAGTTACTTGAGTACACAAATCTAATCTCTATGTATAAAGAACATTACGGGAGGGATATATCGCGACCCTTGTCGAAGAAAAATTAGTTTAAGCAGTATTTGAAATAAAAACCTTGTCAGTTGTGAGAGATATTAGATATGGGTGAGCAGTTAGAGTCAGATTATATTATTCAGATGTACGAGGCCTTACTATTTGAATCTGTAGAAGAGCTAAAGTCATGCGAAGGTAAATTTAAAGAAGAAAGTGAGCTTAAAATCAGCGGACTAAACAGTCAGATAAGCGAACTTACGGAAAAAGTTAACTGGCTTCGTACTAAACGCGATTTTTTTAAAAAGAATAGCGATAAGTTTGCTGAGGAGCTAAAAGAAGACAAACTTAAAGTAAAGTGCTCCGTACTAGAATTGGAAAATGCCAATCTAAAGGTTAAATCTTTAGAAAAACAAAGCCAAGAAAGAGAGCAAAAATTAGAATTAGCGAACAAACATGTCGGAGAGTTGGAATCTGAACTCGAAGCCCTTCGCAAATCCTATGATGAAGTGTTGCAGAAATCTGATGATCTGTCGACCAGGTCAGCCGAGTTGGAAAATAAACTAGAACTATCGCTAAAAGAAAATGAAAACCTTTCCTTACAATACGCGGAACAGCAACTCGCAATAGTTTCTTATGAACAACAATGTAAAGAGGAAGAGGAAAAAGTCGAGTCACTCACTCGACAAATTGAAGACTTTAAGTCCCACATATCAAAACTTCATAGTGATAACGAGACGCAATCAAAAGAAATTGAAAGCAAAAATGCCTCATACAATTCTTTGAAAGAAGCCTATGAAACTTTAAAAGCAAACTATGATACGGAACGCAAAAAATCTGAAGGCTTGACTCAAACTGCAGAGTCTCTAGAACTACAGGTAATATCTCTCAGTTCTCAAGTTGATGATAAATCAACCCTACTTAATGAAGCCAATGACAAAATAGACTCTCAATTGCATGAGTTGACTTTGGCGCGCGATGAATTGTTAAGTAAAGAGAATGAATTAGAACACGTAAAAGCTGAGAATGACGAGATAAAGTCCGAAATTTCAAAGCTTTATGCTGACATCGAGCGTAAGGTTAGTCAAATTAATCTTCTCAATGGATATGATGAGGCACAAAAATCTATGTTGGCGTCGCTTCACAAAGAGCTTGACGATAGAAGCCTTCAAATCGCAAATTTAGAGGCTATTATTGAGCAAAAAGACAGTGAAGTGATTTCAGTAAAAGCGAAGGAAAGCGACGCTTTAGAGCGAGTGGCTGAACTTGAAACTAAATTGGGTAACAAGCAAGCACAACTGTTGACTGCAGAGAAAGAGCATCAGGCAAAAATTAGAGATATTGAATTTTTGAGTCAAGAGCAAAAAGCACTTCAGAAGCAAGTAAAAGCTTTGAAATCTGAAAAGCTAGCAGTCGATGCAAAAGTTAAGGATTTAGATTCAAAAATCGCCGAAAAAGATAACTCGCTAAATGTAGAAGCAGCAAGGAAAATTAAACTTCAAGAAGAGTTAAAAGTTGCTAAGAACAATATTGTTATATTTGAACGAGAAAAGGCGATTCTTGAGAAGGCAAACGCAGCAGTAGAACGCACTAGCGAGATATATAAGAAAGAACTTCAAGCTTTGAGGTTACAGTCTGACAAAGAAGCGTTTAAGACTAAGATTATCAAGAATGCGCCTGTTTCTAATTGGCTATATTCTCTTGCGACTAGGGTTCACCTACTGGCTGAGAGTCAAGCTCTTAAATCGAAGTTGGTAAAAGGTTGGCGAAGGGATTACGCATCTGCTGAAGAGTTCTATCGGACGAAGAATTCAGATGTGGTAAACAAGGATTGGATTCAGCACATATTATCTGATGGCTTTATAGAAAACCGCTTAAAAGGGAAAAATACACCACAGGTAGTTAAGGAATTACAAGCAAAGTTGGAATCGTTGAATGAGAGCAAGAAGGGTAGTCAATGATTGATAAAATTATAGCTCAGATTTCAGAATCACGTGTCAACGTTATTAATGAGATTACGAATAAAACAAATAGCATTAGCAAGGGTTCTTCTCGGAGACTCGTTAGAAACATTATCTCAGATATTTATGACTTAGTTGAACAATACTCATCGTTCTTGTTAGAGCCTGAATATTTGAAAGCGGTGGTTGATTTATGTGAATCACTTTATGAAAAGGTTGAATTTCAATTCTTTTTACCAAGGATTTATAGAATATCCTTAATCACATCTACCGAAGATATACTGCGAACTGTTATATGTAATAATTACCATAACGACGACGCGAGTTGGTTAGAAGATGATGCAAATATAGATTGCTTGTGCAAGCTATTCGCTACAGAACCTGATTTAATCATCGAGTTGCTAAAGAATGAATCTGACTTTTCTCATCTTGCTCATGTTTCCATGTTATTCAGGTTGATTAAGAACGAAGAAGAGTTTAAGGCTGTTTTTGACGCAATTGAGTTGCCTTTCGATGAATCATTCGGAAGACTAATCTGCAATGAAATCGTAAGAAATCCATGCCGTTTTTCGTTTTTTAATTCTTGCAAGTATTCAGAACCGTTTTTTAACTTCTTAAATGAAAACAAACATGATATTGACGTGATAAAAACGATCATATTGATCCATCATTATGTAGAAGAAAGCATACCAACGATTACTAGCCTTTTCACGGCTGAAATGGTAGATGTTCTATTTGAACTCTCGTCCAAGCATCATCGTTTACTATTTTTAATGATCAGAAGGCTACCGGTTAAACAAATTAATGTTCAATTTGTGGACGCGGTGAAGCGAAAGCTAGACGAAGAGTCAGCGAAAAGTACTTTGATGTTAAAAATGAAGTTGATTAGTGGCAGCATATCTTTTGAAGAGAAAAAGGCACTTCATTTTGATATTTCAAAAAAACTCGGCATTAAGGAAGTTCAGCAACTCGCTTCTATTGCTTCTATTCTAAACCTCCCGCAGACATCTTTATCGCTAATAAAATCAACTATCAATGAGCCAACAATTAGTCAGTGGTTAGCACTTGGTCAGTTTAACTCAGTTAGTGAATTCTTTGAAAATTCAAACAATATTGTTATCAAAAACGATATAAACAAAACTGGGAATACACCATTGGTTTCTGTAGTTATTACTACTTTCAATCCAGACATTCCTCTGTTGAATCACGCGATTAGATCAATAGTTAATCAAAATGGTGTTACAACACAAATAATTGTAGTTGATGACTGTTCAGACAAAGCTATTACCGAAGAGGTCAAATCCTTAGTCGAAGAAGTGAGAATAGAAAGTAACTGTGATATTACGTTTATTGAGCGAGAGATAAACGAAGGACAGTATGTTTGTCGAAATGTCGCTATGAAGTTGGCTAAAGGAGACTATATTTGTATTCAAGACGATGATGATATTTCACATCCGAATAGACTCATAACTCAAGTGACTCGATTGCGGGAGAGTAGTGGGGCGTTTCTTTGTTATACGAAACACCTCAGGGTAAAGGAAAACTTAGCCCCTTGTATCGATGACAGAGTAGAGTTGTCGATTTTAGGTGATGGGCCTGCAAGTTTAATGTTTAAAAGGCGTGTTACAGAGGACATTGGCGGTTTTAGATCTTTTCGCTCTCGTGGAGATATAGAGTTTAGAGAACGCGCAATTAGCTATTATGGAAAAGGCGCAGTTCTTTTTATCAATGAACCCATGTATTTGATGCGTTCGTCATTAAAGTCTGTTTCATCAATCTATGAATATACCTACAGCGACAGTCTTCAATATTATAGGGACGTGATAGAGATTAATTCGAAGAACAAATGTATCTTTGAGGAAATAGGTAGCGAAGAATGAGTAAAATTGTAATCTCACTTACAACAATTTCGACACGAATCAAGACTATCGATAAAGTAATAGATAGCCTTTTAAAGCAAGTTGTTAGTAAAGATATAGAGTTTGAGGTTAGACTTTATATTTCACCAGAGCCCTATATGTTGGACGAAGGGGTAACGGAACTGACTCCAGAGTTAAATAAGCTGACTGAAAAGGAGAATTTTCACGTTGAATCTGTGAAGAATATTGGATCTTACAGAAAGTTTTTTTATACGTTAGAAGCACTTAAGTCTAAGAAACTACAATTTGATTACTTAGTTACATGTGATGACGATACGATCTATCCGGATTGGTGGTTACAAACTTTGTATGATGAGTGTGTAAAGTTAGATTGCTGTATTGCTTTTCGTGGTAGACAAATAACCTACAAAGACGGGATACAACTTCCTTATCGCAGATGGAAGCACACTGACGATTCATTAAAAGAGAAGTCGTATCAAAACGTTGGTACAGGAAAGGACGGTATTATTTATAAGCCTTCTTTTTTCCATGAAGGCGTCACAGATTTGAGTGGTGTGCTTGATAATGTTGGTCATGCTGACGACCTTTGGTTAAAGGCTCACGCAGCACTTAACTTTGTTCCAACCGTTATTCTAGAACCTAATTTATCTAAATCTTTTCCTGAAACAGATGGTAGTGCTGATAACTCCCTCTACAATAAGATAAATCGAGGCGGCGGAAATGATAAGGCAATGTTTTCTTTGGAAAATTTCATAAGAGAACGTTATGGTGTCGATATCAACGATTTTTTTAGTTTTAATCTCAAAGGGAATAGCACCATTCATAAGTATCTAATGGAAGCTCTATGAAATTAATATTACACATTGGTACTCATAAAACGGGTACAACTGCAATTCAACGTTTTTTGGCGTCAAATAAGGAAGCGTTGAAGGAACTGGGAGTAGCTTATCCAGGGTATGGTGATGTCTTAAAAGATAAAGAAAGCCATTATGCTCATATCGACATCCCTAAAGGCTTAATGGGGCAAAGTAAAACTTTGTCACCTGATGATAGTCGAGAGTTTCTCAGAGGGATCAGAGAGTACGGCGAAGTAACAGGTTGTAATACCGTTATTTTGAGCGCAGAAAGTTTTATGAGAGGTGCTTTAGGCCCAAGTTCTAAAAAATGGAACAAGATTGATGCATTCGTTAAAGAGGTTAGAGATAGTTTACTGTTTGACGATGTTGAGATATCTCTTACATTAAGAAACCTATCGACTTATCTCCCCTCTTTATACAACGAACATATCAAGGTTACTGACTACCATGAAGATATAGTTTCCTTCTATCATCAATTTAGAGAACGATTCAATTACCCGAGAATTATTCATTCTTGGCAAAAGTGTTTTCCTAATGTTAAGTGTGTTCAGTATGAAACGCTTGGTAAAGGAGAGGATTTCATTAAGAACTGGTTAAACAATGTTTTAAGTATTGAAGATTTTACTAAATTGAATTTTTCAGGGAGACCAAGAAATATATCTTGGCCACTTGAGTTTGTCGCGATAAAAAGAGATTTAAATAAACATTTAACAACTCAAGAACGCTCAAAGTTAAGAACGGCCATTACTACCTATCTTGAATTGGAAGATGTTTCGAAGGAAAGTTTCCCTAATGAAACTTGGTTAACTCCATCTATCATGGAATCGATCGTCAATTCTCACGAAAGTGAATTCAAGGAAGTGCTACCTTCATACGGAATAAAAGCTGAAGCACTACTAGACTACAGTGAAGTCGAAAACCAAAGACGGTTCCAAGGCGTGAGCGAAGAAACGTATAACTCTTTTCTTAAAGCGATATTCAAACGTAATGTTTAGTTCGATGAAAAACAATCGCTATTAGGAAAATCATGAGGAATTTAAATATCGTAAGGAGCTTGGATGTTTTCTTCTAAAGACTATTGGGAAACACGATATCGAGATGGTGGAAATTCAGGAGTCGGGTCCTATCAGAAGTTTGCTGAGTTTAAAGCTGAATTCGTAAATAACTTGCTTGAGCTTTACTCTATCGAGACGGTATTGGAGTTTGGCGTTGGCGACGGAAATCAACTGTCGTACTTAAAAGTAAAAAACTACGTAGGGATAGATGTTAGTCGTACTGCAATAGAAAGGTGTAAAAGCCTTTACGCCAATGATACCAATAAGTCATTCGTGCATAAGGACGATTTCATAATTACAGATAAAGCTGATATGACGCTTTCCATGGATGTTATTTACCATCTTATTGAAGATGAAGTTTTCGAACAATATATGGAAGATCTTTTTGAAAGTTCTAAGTGTTTGGTTTGTATTTACGCTAGTAACACAGAATCACAGCTTGGAGAGGACAACACTGCTCATGTTAAACATCGTAAATTTAGTGATTGGGTAGTAAAAAATAGACCTGATAGTCGCTTGGTTTACTATAAGCAGAACAAATATCCTTATAATGGGGATTACAAGACGACATCATTTTCTAACTTTTATGTATACAGGGTTGCATAGCGAGAGTGAACGCTAACTTCTTATAATATAAGCTATCTGCTAAAAGCAATGAACTTAGTCGGCTTAAAGTAGAAGCAAGCTCGTTTTATAGAATAAGATTTTTTGGCATATTGATGTTAAATGTCACGTTTATCCTGGTGAACATAAGAAATGTAGGCCTTTCCGAACAGAACGGAAGAGTTAATAGAGAAGGAATTAGAAGTGTTAATCTATACTGACTCGACACGAATTAGAGATTTAATTTATGAGAAAGACGACAGTTTATTAGCATTGTTTGGTAGTAAGTATCCATCCAAATGCAACATTATAGAGTGTGAATTTATTGAAGATTTATCAAGCCTTTGTAAATTAAATGATGAAAGTATCATTGTTTACAATGATATCGTGAAAGTAGGGGCCGACTTATCTAAGTCAGGTGTTGATAGTATTCAACACAAAATTTCTTCACTGAATGAGTGGTTATCGATTAATAGCAAAAGTTATATCTTTAGTGAAATTGATCTATTAGTTACAACCGGCTACGAAAATGAAGATGAGTTGTATTCAACATTATTGCTACGAGAGCAATTAAAAGCTAATGAAAGTCTGGCCGAACATCTTAATAAATTAGCGAGTACGACTATTCATACTTTCCATATAGAACAAGGTAAATATCTAGAATACTTGTATGGTTTTTTGAATAGCGTATCCAGCCAAACTGCTTTTCGAATTGACTCGTTGAGTCAGCGCCATTTAGATAATGTTGAGTTTTCGCTAACTTTTTTCCGTGATGAATTATTGATATTGCAGAAGAAAGTATTAAATGACGAGTCAATTATTGCAGATAAAGAACGGTCTTTTCAAAATTTACAAAAAGAGCTTGACTTAAGTTTAAATAAAAACGAAGAGCAAAAATCTAAGATAGATTGGTTTAGAAACCTTCAAAAGAAAAGAGAGGTAGAACTTAAAAAGTCTAAAAGCAACCTCGAGAAACTTCGGAAAAATTCTGAAGAAAAGGAACGCGAGATGCGTTCGGATATAGTCGGATTGGAACGTCTACTTGAATCAGAAAAAGAACAAGTAAGAAGCTTAACATCACAACTCTCTGCTCAAGTTAAGAAGGTTGAAAAGGCGAAAGATGAATTACTTTCACTAAAAAAATATAAACTAGAAACTGAAAGGTTATCTTCTTTGGAGCGAGCTGCAAAAAGTAAACTAGAAGAAGCTAACAGTAAGAATGAAAAATTAGTGAAGGTGCTTTCTATTGTTCTTGGTGACTTTGATGCATCAAATAAAGGTAGAAAAAAAATATCCTTAAGAGCGGATACACATTCAGAAGAAGTGAAAATGCTAGAGGAAAGTCCCCTTTTCGATTCAAAATATTACACTGACCAATTGAAATCTTTGGGCATCACAAACCAGAAAGCAACGGAATTTTTCATTAAATTTGGCAACGAAGTTGAATTGTCTCCTTCTGCTTCATTTGATTTCAAAGGCTACTTAAATTTATATCCAGATGTGAAGCAATCTGGAATGAACCCGTTACTACATTATCTTAAACATGGTCAAAATGAAGGCCGCTTATTGCCAACAAAGCTTTTGGGTACGAGTAAAGTGTAAAGTGAGTTAACGTAGCCATTATCGAGAAATTGTTTTTTTGCGCTATGAATTGGTTTAAATACCAAATTTGTATTTGCTAATTGAAGCGCGTAATAAGAGTTACAAAAGGTTTAAAAATTGGTTGATAAAAACTTCATTAGAGGCAAAAAAAGTTTAAGGCTTGAAGTTTTCAAAAAGGAGTATGAAAGCAATGTTGAGTGAAAAATTAGACTCGGCGAATGAACTTTTTTCCATTGGAAAGTATATCGAGGCTAATCTCGTATTTGAAAAGATTTATACCAATGATTTAAGCCAAATCAGTCTGCTATTCGAAAAACAACCTGCACTCAAGTATATTTATAAGAACTATCTGTACTCGCTGTTGCAAGCGGGAGAGTTTAAAGCCGTAGGCAAATTACTTTATGAGTACAGGGCATTAAACCCAGATGATAGCTTTTTCAGCAATATCGACGAGTACCGTCGAAAGGTTATAGCCAGTACCCACATTGGTCCTAAGTTGAGTATTGTAGTGCCTGTATATAACTCTGGTAAATATTTAGATATTTGTATTCAGAGTATTCGAGAGCAGACCTATGACGACTTTGAGTTAATCATCGTGAATGATGGTTCAACAGATGACTCTTTAGAAATTATTGAAAAGCACGCGTCTCTAGATGACCGTATAAAAGTAATTAACAACCTAACGCCTTCAGGTAACCCGGGTACACCGAGGAATCAGGCTCTCAAGATTGCGAAAGGGTTGTATGTTGGATTTGTCGATAGTGATGATTGGATCAACAATTATTTTTATGAAAGGTTAATGGAACTCGCAGAGTTAGATTGCTTGGATATCGCCTTTTCCGGTGGGTTTTACAATCATGAATCAAGTGGGCATGTTAGCCAAAGACGCTACTCCACAATAGGTTTCAATGACCCTAACAGTTCTAGATTTAAAACTCATGATAGTTTCATGATCTGGGATAAGGTGTTCTATCGTCCAATGTTAGAATGCTTCCATATCCGTTTAGGTGAGACCAAAGCGGCTGTTGATGTGCCTTTTATTTTTTCGGCGTACTATTATTGTAATAAAATTGGGTTTGACGATGAATTGTTGGGATACAATTATCGTCGAGAGTCTGAATCTTCCGTGACTGTTGCTCATAGGAAAAACTCAAATTGCGAGTTCGAATTTAAGGCGTTCAGTGATGTGCGCAAATGGGCAAAGTTTCAGAACGCACCTGACTATTATCACTCAATCATAGGTATAAAAGTAGTTAGTTCGTTAATGTATACTCTGAAAATGGTAGGTGATGAATACTTTGGCGACGTATGTGACAAAGTAAAAGAAATATTCAAGACCATTGACGTGGGTAGTTACAAACAGTTTTGCATAGACAACAAAAAATGGTGGCAGTTTAAAGAATTTAAGACTGTGCTAGAAAGCTCTAATGTTGAAATTAAAGCGTTCTTAGACGAAAAAGCTGAAGCTGCAGAGAAAGCTAGGATTGAGAAACTATTTGCGCCGAGATTTTCTTTAGAGGGGAATGCTGATGGTATTTTATTCTTCCCTTGTTGGCTGGTGAATAATCCATACCAGAGACTTTTTTATGAAGCGCTAAATAAAGCTTTTGGTGTAAAAGTGGAAGGCTTTGATATAAGAGCGTTCTGTAAAGAATTAATTGACCGTAAAGCCGGAAGTTTTAAGTATATCCACCTTCATTGGCTTCATAACTTTTTCTCATTTGATGACCCTGAAGTACTTCAGAACACCTTGGAAGTATTGAGTTATGCCAAGAGTAAAGGTTTCAAAATTATCTACACTGCACATAACATCTGTTCTCATGGCTCAGAAAACGAAAAGTTAGAAAGAGAAAGTCGAGGAAAAATGTTGGGCTATTTTGATTACCATCTTGCTCATGGTAATTTTGCAAAAAGCCGGCTGGAAAATGAGTACTTCATTTCGAGTGAAGACATTACTGTCGTTCCACACGGAACTTATGGTGATTTCTATGGTGATAGAATTGATAAAGGCACAGCGAGACGAGCGCTGTCTCTACCAGAAAATGGTACCGCTTTACTCTTCTTCGGCAATATCAAAGGGTATAAAGGGGTCTTTAACCTATTAGATAGCTTCAAACAATTAAGAGAAAAGTATGATGATTTGTACCTAGTTATAGCTGGTCGAATTTTGGATGAAGACTTGTTACCTCAACTTATCTCAGAAACTGAAGATTCAAATATTGTTTTCAAGCCTGGGTTTATTCAGAACGAAGAAGTCAGTATGTACTTTTCAGCCGCTGATTTGTGTATTTTACCCTATGAAAAAGTACTTACATCTGGTGCGGCCATGTTGAGTTTGTCAATGCATTGTCCAATTTTAGCGCCTTCTATTGGTGTATTACCTGAAGTTATTAGTGATGACGTAGGGATTATTTTTGACACATTCGATGATATGACCAATAAGATAGAAGCTTTCCATCTAAATCAAGATGGCGCTGCAAATGCTGGGAGCTTTGATGTATTTCTAGAACAATATTCATGGGATAACTTAGTTAAAAATATTAAATTTTTGGGAGAGTCTAGACGAATTGGCTCTTGAGTATAAAGTATTGAATTTTCATTTTATTTGGCCGTCTATCTGAATGAGATGACAATTTTGAATAACCAAGATGCTTGCGGTTAGTTATTATTAATTGCGGGCATTTTTTGCTTTATCCGTATGTTAGCGGTCGTAGTTTAACCTAGTTTAAGTTTCACCATCTGTTTGCTTTGTGAGCAGGCTTTATTGGTTGAAGTTAAGTCACAAGCTATAGTATGCCAAGTTTTCTTTAATAAAGTTTTTAAATCTGAAAAATAATATCCTTGTATCAATCAGGGGGGTCTCCGTAATATATTACAGAGAATAGATAAAAATAATAGGTAGTTAAGGTTATGGGTTTAGTTGATTTAGTTGTCGTTTTTTATGAAAAAGAGGTTGACCTTCTAAAGGTGTTGGCTAGGTCGATAGAGGTACATTGTACTCGAGAAATTGTTGATAAAGTCTTTTTTATAAATAACTCAACTAACTCTGTTGTTGGTAAGGATTCATTCGAGAAAGAAGTCAAACCAGTATTTGATAAATTTTCAGACCGAGTTAATTTGATAGATGCCAAAGATTTTGGGATTGATTACAAAAGTGGAGCAGATTCATACACAGCTCAACAAGCCTTGAAACTATTGTTTTCCAGAGTTACAGATAAGCAGTTTTATTTAGTATTAGACGCGAAAAATCATTTTATTCGAACATTGGATTACAATGATTTATTTTCAAAAGAGAGTAAGCCAATCGCTCACTTACAGATACATGGTGGGTATTTAGGTACTTGTTTAAAAGAAAGTTGTAATTATTTGGATGTGGAAATCGATTTAAGTGTTCCAACGTTGCCAACTGTTACACCCTATTTAATGAAAACCTCTATTGTTCATGATTTACTGAATGAGGTTGAAAAAAGAGAAGGGCACGGAATATACGAACTCATAGACAAGAATAATAAAATAACTGAGTTTTTGCTTTATTGTGCATATATTAAATTTTTGGGTGCGATAGAAGACATTTATCATATCGAGGGTAAGCCCTATGCGACTCTTTTCGCTAAATGGCCAGAAAAAGAAAAGGATGTCAAACATGTGCTACAAAGCACAAATAATGCTGGCGTTTGGATGTTTTCAGTTCATAGCAAGAGATTTGAGCAACTTCGATCTAGTGAAGTTGAGTTCATCGCTAATATGTGGGTTGAGAGAAAGCTGTTTTCTAATATTCAAAATGCTAAGGAATTTATACTGTCTCAAAGAGATAAATCTCACCAAAACTCCAAGGCTGGTTTACTGGCTAACACGGATGGAAAAGTAACTGAAGGCCGTAACAAACGATTGTTCATCGCTAACGACTCAAATGACGTTATAAAGCAGCATTTGGGTGAAAGGTTGTTGACTGAACAACAAGTAAAAACATGGAAAAGATTACTAGAATTTCGAGATTCAGTTTGTAGTAAAAGAGGTATAGTTTATCAAATAACGGTTGTTCCCGATGCTCATTCAGTTCACAAAGATGATTTACCAATACTTGATAACAGTTCTGGAATTAGACCTGTTGAGCAGATTATGAATAGCTTGGACCATTCTACAAATGTAAATTATCCACTCGTCGAGTTGAAAGATGCGAAAAGTTCTGGTGAGGTTTATCATCCAGTAGATTCTCACTATACGGCGTATGGGGCTTATATCTGCTACCTGACTATAGTGTCTAAATTATCAATAGATCTATATAAGCTGGATTCCAATGAAATTGAGTTGATAGAAAAGGTTGGTTGTGGTGATTTAGGTGATAAATTTGAACCTCCCAAATTAGCAACATTTACTGAATGTGTAGTAAGGTCTCACAAAGCAAAGAAAATTTGGAATAATGGAGTAACTAACAGAGGACATATGTCTGTTTGGGTTAATGCCGACAGATCAAAACCTACATGTGTCCTATTTACAGATTCATATGGTTGGAAGATTCAACGTTTCTTGGCAGAGTCCTTTAGCAAATTATTTATTGTGCATAGTCCTCTGTTAGAGATGGACGCGATTGACGAGTTTAAGCCTGACGTTGTACTTACATTGATGGCAGAGCGGTTTTTAATTTATACACCAAAAGACTTGTTTGATAAATCAGCCATGGAATTAGCTATCGAAAAAGGCGGGGATATAAAATCATACAAAGAAATTTTTGATTTATCTGAAAGTGTTTTTTAGATTTATCATGGATAATGATTTGCCGTGCTAAAAAAAGGGTATGTAAGGATTACATACCCTTTTTTATGAGATGTCGAAATTAAATATCTTCTAGATACTGCAAAGCTCGGTTGTTGGAGGGGTCCACTTTAATTACTTGGCTTAGATAATCTTCGAATAGATTTAATAGCTTACACTTATTTGCTAGATATGCTAGAGCTTTCAAGTCTCTTGCATTAGGCTCTGCAACATTAAAATAGTGTAATAGGATTTCTGTGGCTATATGACGCTTATTGCAGCGCCAAGCGATTCTTGAGTATAGCAAAGCATCTTTTGCATTCAGTGCTTCAATTGGTATTTCCGATAAAACCCGTTCCATCGCAGGTGTGTTTTTTAACTTGGCAGATAAGTCTCGAAGCGATAGTTGTAGATCTCTTCGCGTTTCGTCTACATCATTAAAATATTCTTTTGTAAGTAAAGTAATTACGTCACCAACAGCATTGTCTCTAACGTGGCGAAGGTCTTTCCCAAAAGGAACTTTTGGAGAAGGAAAAGCAATCATCTCGTAACTCGGGAAATAGTCTACGTTTTCAAATTCTTTGACAACTTCATCACATACTGTTCTGAGTTGAGATTTACTGGCTTGGTTGGCAATTAAGACATCTTCGTTTTTGAACGTTTTTTGCAATGGCACTGGAGATGTCGTGATGAGTATCTTCGCCTTTGGCGCCACACGGAATATCAATTCAATCGTTTTTTTGACGTAATTGAAAGATTCCATATACGAAAGAGGAGAGAATTCAAAACGCTTGCGTTCCTTTAACATTGAACGTGTAGAAGGAGCCCCTGAAATCGATAAACCAGTGGATTTGTCAACCCATCGTTCGATTAATCCTAGCGTTATTGTTACACAACTAGCTTCTCTAACCTTTTGCCACAGGTTATATAGTTCAGCCCTACGCTCAATGAACCTTTCTTCAGAAATTGTGTGATACCCCAACTGCAAATCGATAATGCCATTTGAATCTTTGAACATAAAAGGCTGAATACTATCAATAAAATCATCTTCACTATCACAGTCTTGCATTGCCCAATTTAGTTCTTCGTATATTGCTGTTGGAGTGTATTTATTCAAAACTCCGTTTGGTCGATTTGGAGATTCTGAAAAAGGAGCTACAAAATCTAGTGTAGGGACATTGAATCCCAAAACATCAAGATACTCTTCGATATTCCGAGCAAAACATGAACCTATTGTAAAAATCGTACTTTTTTCAGGAACAGTGAACGACGGAGAAATAACTGGGCTAATTGCTTCTCCGGAAAATCTCGACACTACTGAATCCCAGTGGCTAACTTTTTTATCCATATAAATCTTCTCTTCCTAAGTGTTTGCAACTTAACTCTGTATCAATGTAAGCGTTTGGCTAAATTATTATGGACTCATGGATCAAACGCTAACTAATTATCTACCCAGTGAAGGTAAGGCGCTGTCTAGCGAAAACCTTAATAACAGTATCCCGATATTACAACATACGCCAGTCACTTTTTTACATCTAACTGCCAAAAAAATTTATTTGTTCTTAAACGGACCAAGAAACTAATATTAACATCTGTAATTGCAATTCGATATCAGTTTGAGTGCTTGTGGCGTATTCCTTATGTTATCATTTCACAGTTGTTTAAAGCGATTCATAAATCCAAACGGTTATGTAATGTTAAGACGAATATTAAAGCGACTTTCTGGTAAGCCTGATCCAAAAAATAGTCTTGAGATGTTAGTAAGTAAGCTGCGTGAATCAGGTAAGTTCAAACCTAGCTGGTACTTAAAGCAATATCCAGACATACAAAATAACCCGCAGTGGCGCAACAACCCAGAGTTGCATTACCTTCTGCATGGTGCAGCTGAAGGCAGAGACCCTGCGCCGTTTTTTGATACGACTTGGTATTTGAACGAGTATGAAGACGTAAGGAAGTCTGGAGTTAATCCACTTGTACACTACCTCCATTTTGGGAAAGCAGAGGGGAGGTATCCTAATCCTCGGAAGTTAAAAGGGGCTCGCGGCAAACAAAATGAAAAAGTTAGCGCGAATCGCTCAGATATCCGAAACCGCCTAGCAATTCATCTTTGGGGTGGTCTGTCTGATTCTGCTTTGAAGGGGTTGAAGGAGAGCTACGAAAATAAAACGCTTACTGCTAAGGAAAGGTGCTCTGCGGCCTGGCATGCAGCAAGGTGGCATTTTTTTACCGGTGAATATCAAACTGCTTATGAACTAGCGTTGTTTATGCATGAGTATCGTACAGGACGTTCTTTAGAGAAAGAAGGTATGCTTCTTCGAGTTTTCTGCGAACTAAATTTAGGGTTGGTAGAACAAGCGAAGCAAACGTTATCTGATTATTTAACCGAGCATCCAGACGATAGTGATGCTCATTTTGCAATGGCAAATACCACTAGCGATTGTGATGAAAAGTTAAGTTGGATTAATACCGCATACCAAAAGTATGGTTTATTGCCCATACAGAAAATCGATTCTGCATTACCTTTATCTATCAATAATATTCAGTCCCTGGTAAAGGAACGAGTAGAAGGTGATGAAAAAGTAAGTATCATCATGCCAGTGTACAATGCTGAGAACCAGTTACACATAGCTGTGGATTCTTTGTTAAATCAAACTTGGCAAAATATAGAAGTTATCATTGTAGATGATTGCTCCCCTGATAAAACATTTGAAGTCGCACAAAGTTACGCTGCGCGTGATGCCCGGGTAATCGCAATACGTCAAGAGCAAAACGCTGGGGCCTATCGAGCTCGGAATAAGGGCTTAACTATCGCCTCGGGAGACTTTATTACTACTCACGATAGCGATGACTGGTCACATCCGCAAAAGCTCGAAACACAAATTAAGGAATTTAGAGCTCGCCCAAATTTAAAAGGGGTATGCACGCACTGGATAAGAACTAATTCAGATTTAACTTTTACTCAAAATTGGCGTCCGAATAATGCATTAACACACTGGAGCCACTCGTCTTTTATGTTCAGGCGAGAAGTCGTCGAAGAGTTAGGTGGTTGGGACAACGTGCGCATAGGTGCCGATACTGAATTTATCTGGCGTGTTAAAGCGCATTTTGGTAACGAGAATTATGATCAGATTCGAAAAGAGATCCCATTTGCATTTGCGTTGGATGACGAGGGCTCCCTCACGCGTACTAAAATCACTCATGTGAGAACTGTTTATTTTGGTTTACGACACATTTACAGAGAGATCTGTGCGTGGTGGCATCGTAACGGCGGACACTTGCATATTGAGAGTGATGACAGCAGAACTTCGCTCCCCATTCCAACAGCTATGCTGGAACGAAATGGAGCACCATTGAATCTCGATATTTTACTCATATCTGACTTTGCAAACAAAGAAAAAAGTGCGAGCGCATTTGAGTTTTTGAGAAATACCCCTAACTCATTGAAAATTGGACTATACCACTGGCCTACTTTTGCAAACTTTCCATCTGCCTTGCTCGACGAATATTTTGCAGTATTAGCTAAAAATATTGCCATACCTGTTGTAGGAGGCGAGACGGTAGATGTTGAAACTTTAGTAGTATGTGATGAAGAGTTATTGCTTCACCCGGTGGATCACCTTCCGTTATTCAAATCTGTTGGTAAAGCATATGTGTTTAATAATGAAAAGCTAAATGATAAGAATTACTCAGATCACATTTTAAGTTCAGAGTTTGTAGTTTCAAATACTAATGAGACTGACATAGCAAAATTGATATAAATACCTGGAAGAGATAAACGGTACCTTCGTGTTTTCGCTACTGGTCCGGAATAAACGTTGTAGAATTCTATATATAATTTGATATCGTTTTCCCTATCGCCCATGAATAATACTAACAATAGGTGAGTATTTGCGCATTAATACGAATAATCTCATCGGAAGATTGGTGCTAATTCAGGAGAAAGATCACAGATAAACAAAATTTAGGGAAATCTAATCTGACGCGGTTACCAAAAAAATTGCTAACCGTGTCAGATTTGGCATGAAATAGCGCAACCTATTAGTCACTGCCAAATATATCGCGGGTATAAACTTTAGATGACTGGTCTTCTAATAGATTATCCATGCGATTAGCAATAATTACATCTGAGTAGGTTTTGAACTCATCTAAATTACGCATTACCTTACTATGAAAGAACTCATCTTCTTTCATTTCTGGCTCATAAATAACTACTTCTACACCTTTTGCCTTTATGCGTTTCATAATACCTTGAATCGCTGAAGCCCTAAAGTTATCAGAGCCCGATTTCATCACAAGGCGATAAATTCCAACGACTTTGGGCTGTTTCTTTAGAATTGAGTCTGCGACAAAATCTTTTCTGGTTCTGTTTGCTTCAACAATTGCCTGTATCATATTGTTAGGAACATCCTGATAATTCGCCAACAATTGCTTGGTATCTTTGGGAAGGCAATAACCGCCATATCCAAAACTCGGGTTGTTATAATGATTTCCAATTCGAGGATCTAAACTCACGCCCTCAATAATTTGACGGGAGTTTAGACCATGGCTTTCTGCATAACTATCTAACTCATTAAAGTAGGCGACTCTCATTGCCAGGTAAGTATTTGAAAATAGCTTTATTGCTTCAGCTTCTGTTGAGTCAGTAAAAAGAATATCAATATCTTTCTTTTCAGCCCCTTCAGCCAGGAGTCTGGCAAAAACCTCCGCACGCTCACTTTGTTCGCCTACAATAATGCGGCTTGGATAGAGGTTGTCATAAAGCGCTTTGCCTTCTCGTAGAAATTCCGGAGAAAATATAAGGTTTGCGGTGTTGAAACGCTCTTTAGCTTCTTTAGTATAACCTACAGGAACGGTTGATTTGATTACCATTACAGCGTTTGGGTTAATCGCCATTACATCTTTGATAACCGCTTCAACGCTGCTGGTATTAAAGTAGTTGGTTACAGGGTCGTAATCGGTTGGTGTGGCAATGATGACGTAATCGGCATTTTGATAAGCTTCGGTTTTATCTAGTGTTGCATTAAACTCAATTTGCTTATTGGCTAGAAAATCACTTATTTCTTTGTCTACTATTGGTGATTTCTTGTTATTCAACAATTCAACTTTTTCAGGAATAACGTCTACTGCAATTACAGTATTTTCCTGACTCAAAAGCATTGCATTGGATAAACCAACATAACCGGTGCCTGCTACAGCAATATTATAAGATTTTGTTTCCAATTTTCTTTCCTCTGAAAAAGTTATTTTGTCTACTTTTGGTATTCAATTAAGTAACGCTGAGATAACTCATCCATTGAATTAAGTTCTCTTGACCAGGTTACTTCGGTCTTTATTATACGGGCTGGCACACCAGCAGCTAATACCTGCTTGGGTATGCTACCGGATACAATGGCTCCTGTGGCAATTATCGAACCATTCCCAACCTGAGTTTTGGCTGTTAGCGTGCATTTTCGGCCGAGCCAGACGTGGTCGCCCAGCATTACTTCTGAGTAATCATTGTTAATTATGCTGCCGGTATTTAAATCAATAATGCCATGCTGATCAGATGCTTGTAACAAAACATCGCTAGAAAACATACAATCTTCACCACAAACAAAGCCCGAGTTATTACAATAAAGAGTTGTGCCATTGGATGTAGTTCGCGCACCGATGATTGCTTTACTGTTACCTGTAAGTCGGATCGTATACTTGCCTTTTGAGCCATGACCAAAATATACCTCCTGGTCATTGCCCCCAAATGAAACCGAGATGTTGCCCGAGGTTGCATTTATAGTTAACTTGATACGCTTTGCTTCTCCGCTTGTAGCGTGACGCTTTATGGTTAGCTTTAAGGTAAGCGATCAATTTAGACCGTCTTCCCCAGACAGAACCACTCCGTA
>CEUP01040370.1_pt1 | contig 18582 bp, 22 predicted proteins | sample 531371 | NCBI WGS metagenome assembly CEUP01 (sample SAMEA2622738, study PRJEB7988) | marine metagenome | biome: marine biome (ENVO:00000447); feature: marine epipelagic mixed layer (ENVO:xxxxxxxxx); material: "saline water (ENVO:00002010), including plankton (ENVO:xxxxxxxx)" | depth 150 m
ACTGACTCTGCCATCATATTCGTCGAATATATCTCTGAAAAAAGAGATTTACAATGATTATCAAAGGGCTTTCAGTGGGCTACTTCAGAGGCTAACTTATGATTCAGTATACCATGTAGCCCATGACTTGGGCGTCTCTCTAACGTGGAAGGCATACAATCTTAGTGAGTTGCCGAATGATGTCTCGATGTGAGGCTCAACCTGCTGGAATGCCCACTTAGCGAGGTTTTCTGCAGTAGGTACGAATGGTAAAGTCAGCGTTCTATGTTCGTCTCCCATGTGGGATAGTGCAGCAATTGCCTCTTCATCACCCTCATAGACGATAAACGCGTGATCCACTACATCGTGAATGTGCTTGTTCAGAATCTCTGAAACATCGGAGAAATCCATCAGCATCCCCTCATCAGATACACCACTCTGATTCACCACATCACCCTCGAGCTCAACTTCCCAACGGTATCTGTGACCGTGCATATGTCTGCACTTACTCTTGTGATTCTGAACTCGGTGGCCAGTATCAGTCTCAACCCATCTCCTGATTCTACTAGTCATACTATTCCTCCAATTGGAAATCCATACTGGCCGAGTTAATGCAGTACCTCTCTCCACCATGCTGCATTGGGCCATCATCGAATACATGCCCTAAGTGGGCATCGCATGAACCGCATCTGACTTCTACCCTGACCATACCAAACGACTTGTCCTCTAGCCTTGTGATGCCAGCATCGGGGTGCTCTGTATGGAACGCTGGCCAGCCGCATCCGGATGCGTACTTCATCTCAGAAGTAAACAGCAGGTGGCCACAGCAGATGCAATGGTAGTCCCCCTTCCTGTCTTCGAGGTTGTATATGCCGGTACTAGGCCTCTCTGTACCTGCCTGCCTAGTAACGTGATATTGCAGTTCAGTCAACCTGCTTCGCCACTCCGCATCCATATCGGAATCGACTCTAGGTAGTCCACTCATTGTACCGCCTCATATTCAAACTCGATTCGCAGGGCGTGTTCAAGCACGATACTCCAGTCATCAGTATACTCTACCGGATCTTTCTTACCTATTGCGTGGAAAGCAAGAATTCTCTCTACATCTGAACCAGTCTTTCCTGAACTTCTACCTTTACTATCTGGGCTGTATGATGTGTTGGTATTTGCGAAGACGATGTCGAAGTCCAAGTCTAGATAATCGCATGAATCCAGAGCATCCCTGAGTATACTTTCCTTGTTTTCATCTATGTATGGTAGATTTATCGAGATTCTCTCTGATCCCCAGTTACCTGTATCAAGAGCATGCATCAGTTGGTTGTAGAATTCGGGTCTGCAATCGGGATAGATTGCATGGTCCCCTGAATGTACCCCTAGAGCCAGTGAGACATCGCAGTCATGTTTTGATGATATTGAGAGGGCGTGCCCATAGAGAATCGAAGTGAATATTGCATTTCTGTTGGGAACAACAGTCTGCTTCATCTGCTCTTCTTCATAATGCCCCTCTGGCACCTCAGTAGAGGTGTCGGTTAGAGTTGAAGCAAGTGATGACATGGCACTAGAAAGATCCACAACCATGTGTTCTACGCTGTAGCCCATTGATTCTAGATACTCGATATTGTCACGTGCTCTCTCGAGCTCAACAACATGCCTCTGTCCATAATTGTAAGAGATGCAGGTAACCGAATGTCCGTGGGCCAGCATACGCAGCAGCAGGGAGGTTGAATCCATTCCCCCGCTTAATGCCATTACAACTCTCATTCTACACACATCCATTTGTGAGTCTGGAGCGATAATCTCCATGACGGGTTAGATTTCACTACCTCGAAGGTCTGGTGGAAGTTGAGGCCATTCCACTCTACACTCTTTTCCTCATCATAGCAGGGTTGCAAGTAGTGATGTTGGAAACCTTCTTTGAGTTCATCATACATCGACATATCTTGACCCAGATACACAACTTTGAGCTCATCACCTTCACGTTGTCTGATCGAGACATCAGGGTATTCCTGGTCTTTGGGACTGACACATACCCAATCGATAATTCCGGTAGGAAGTGCTATTGTTCCGTTAGTCTCAATGCTGATGTGGTAGCCCATGGCATTGAGTGAATTACACAGTGGTGGCAAGTCCTGCATTGCAGGCTCGCCCCCAGTTAGAATCACTCTATCGCAGTCAAACCGAGTTACTGCATCAATGAGTTGGCCTAGTGACATATCCTCCCATTCGTCGAATTCGGTATCGCACCATGGGCATCGCAGGTTACATCGTCCGAATCGAATGAATACTGATGCCTCTCCTGTGTGGAAACCCTCACCTTGTATACTGTGGAAAATTTCCACAATCGGATACACTTGTTCGAGACCTGAATCTGTAGGTAGTAGGACCATATTATCACTGATTGATCAATTGCATTAATTCGGACCTAGCTTGAGGCTTGTCGAAGAATGCCCCTCGCATAGAACTGGTCACCATGACAGCATTCTGTTTCTCTACACCCCTGCATCGCATGCAACCGTGTTGGGCCTCGATAACTGCAGCGCAACCAAGTGGTTGTATAACTCGCTGGAGATCGTCAACTATTGACTCAGTCAATCTCTCTTGATTCTGTAGTCTCTTAGAATGCATATCTAGCAACCGTGCCAGTTTACTGATTCCGACAATCTTGTCTACGGGGATATATGCAATATGTGCCTTACCAGAGAAAGGTTGCAAGTGATGTTCACACACTGAATGGAATTCGACGTCCCTCAGTAGCACTATGCCATCATATCCCTCAGAGTTGAATGTTGCAGACAATATTTCTTCTGCATCATCACCATAGCCACTGTAAATCTCCTTGAACGATTCTATTACCCGTTGTGGAGTCCTCGCGAGTCCTTCTCTCAATGCACCGTCGTTATCTTCGATGTACCTAATCAGAGTCTCCACAGCATCAATAGCCATTTCTTCATCATTATTCATCGGAATCCCTCGACATTCTTCCATGCTTTTCGTCGATTGCATCCAATTGGTCGAGTAGTTTTCTACATGCTGTCCTAACAGCATCGGCCAATGAGACGAATTTTTTCTCGTCACCGACATGTGTCTTGAGATCATCAAGTAACTGCGCTGGGATGTCCAAGCTAACTTTGGGCATACACATGCGCGCGACGAGTTACGAATAAGTATTACTCAATGAATACTATAGTAATACTAACTACGAAAACTCTCTATTTGTCTGTCTATGTCTGGGTGGTTCATGCATATTCTAGAAGCTCTATCCGATAGTTGAGATATTTGGGCAGCAATTTCATCGCTTGAAACTCCTTGATCCAGAAGCCCTGCAACTAGTGATAGACCACCCTGGATTGCACCAGCGTCGAGATAGGCGTCATTGGAAATTTGTCCAGCATCTCTCAAATTTCCGAGTGTCTCAGAAAGGAATTCTACCTCAGAAGAAACCTCAGTGGATGTCGGGATTCCATTGCTCGTTATTCGTCCTATCGAGGTTTCCATGTACTGCCGAAATTGGACTTTCTTTTGACTGTTATCAATTCCGTTGCACTAGTTCAACTAGGACGCCCCCGGTAGAAGATGGATGGACAAATGCGATTAGTGTTCCACCTACGCCTTCAAGGGGCTCATCGTTGATCATTCTGCAGCCAGTTTCAATTAGTCTCAAAATGGCTACTGAGATATCATCTACTGTAAATGCAATCTGTTGGATTCCTTCTCCACGTTTTGAGATGAATTTACCAACAGGAGTTTCAGGCCCCAGGGGTTCCAATAGCTCGACTTTAGGTGAATCAGCTCCGCCTTCCAGCATCCTGATTCGAACCCCCTGTTCATGGTTTACATGGTCGCTTTCGGTAACTAACCCAAGAGCCTTCCAAAATACTGTGGCTTCTTCAATGGATTTGGTAGCAATCCCTACGTGATCAATACTAGGCTTGTTCATTATACTCCACTCGGTGATACCCATGTTCCGAAGATTTCTCTCATTACTCCATTCATCTCGCCGATTGTAGCCCCGGCCTTTGCTGCATCAATCAACGGTTCCATCACATTGTCTCCATCAGTACATGCGCGTCTAAGTCGATTTAGTGCGATTTCAGTCTTGGAGTAATCCCTACTGTTTTTGTGAGAATTCAGCCTCTCAATACATCGTTTTGTGTTTTCCGGGTCGATCTTCAAACCACTATCGTGCAGTTGTTCATCATCGTTATGGACATTGACTCCTACTACTCCAGTCATGCCACTCTCTATCGAATTCAGATTCTTCCATGCACTCTCATGAATCATTCGCTGCTGAATTCCTGCCTTTACACATGTGAGTGCACCACCTCGTGAATCGATTTCCTCTATCATCTTCCTAGCTTCGGACGAAATATTAGCAGTCATTTCCTCAATCAGATATGATCCCGCAAGCGGGTCGACACTGTATGGGACTCCTGTCTCTTGAGCAATTATCTGCTGCGTTCTCAACGCTATTGTTGCCGCCTTTTCAGTAGGTAACCCAATTGCTTCATCGTAGCTGTTTGTATGGAGCGACTGTGTACCTCCAAGAACCGCTGAAAGTGCCTGATATGCAACTCTTACAGTATTATTCAGAGGTTGTTGGGCAGTTAGGGTGACACCGGCTGTTTGAGTATGAAATCTGAGTTGTGTAGAACGAGGATCTTTAGGTTCAAATCGTTCTGAAATTATATCATGCCATAGCATCCTGGCTGCTCTGAATTTAGACACCTCCTCAAGGAAGTCGTTGTGAGAACTGAAGAAGAATGACATGCGCGGACAGAAATCGTCAATCCCCTGTCCAGATTCAATTGCACTTGAGACATATTGCAAGGCGTTTGACAAGGTAAGGGCAACCTCTTCGACAGCAGTACAGCCAGCTTCTCTCATGTGATATCCACTGATTGAGATAGTATTCCACGATGGTGCATGCTCCATGCACCATTCCATCAGATCAGTTGTGAGTCTGATTGATTGCTCTGGAGGGTAAATGTACAGGCCTCTGGCAATATATTCCTTGAGGATATCATTCTGAACAGTTCCACGCAGTTCACTTCTGTCGATTCCAGCCTCATCAGCAGCAGCTACATACATTGCTAGAATTGATGTTGCTGGCGCATTGATCGTCATCGATGTAGAGATTTCTGACATATTAATTGACTCGAATAGTGATTTCATATCCTGCATTGTATCGATTGGTACACCAACTCTTCCAACCTCCCCCATGGAATGAGGATGATCAGAATCAAGTCCTAATTGGGTAGGCAAATCAAATGCCACTGAAAGGCCAGTCTGACCATTCTCAAGGAGTGATCTGAATCGTTCATTGGTATCCCTTGCAGTTGAGAACCCTGCATACTGTCGCATAGTCCATAACTTGCTGCGATACATGCTACTGTGTATGCCTCTGGTGTATGGTGGCAATCCAGGATTAGGATGGCCTTCAGGCTCATGTCCTGCTGCGTTGGCAGTATCTGCGGTTGCTATATCTGATCTTTCCATTCCACTCATTGTGGTAGAATGATGCTTATCCACGATATCCCGAAGGGGGAATGCACCATGAACAATGTGCTAATGTTAGATGTAGCCTATCAAATCAATGACATCCACAACCATCTCCACAACCATCTGACTTTTCTTCTTGGTGTGTGTGTCCACCAGGCCCATGCACATGGCCGTGGGCCAATTCCTCGGTCGTGGCATCGCGGATGGAAATAACTTCTACATCGAAATGCAACGTTTTTCCGGCCATCAGGTGATTGAAATCTACCCGTACAGTATCTCCATCTAATGATGCAATCGTAAATTGTACTGGCCCCTGATCACTGTGTGCAGCCATTACCATGCCCACGTCAAGATCCATGTCAGCAGGGAATTGTTCACGGGGTATATCCTGAAATGCTGAATCATCACGAAATCCATATGCTCTGTCCGGGGTAAGTGTGAATGATTTTGTTTCACCCTCATTAGTACCCATCAACTCTTGCTCAAATCCTTCTATCATATTCTTGTAGCCGACTAGAAACGGCAACGGTTCAGCATTAATATTTGAATCAAACACTTCACCGGTTTCGGGAAATGTTCCCGTATACTTAACAAATGCAACTTTTCCATTTTCTACTTTAGTCATATTATCTCCTCACTGTATATCTGTCCACCACACCCTTAAGTGTGGATTCTTGTTCCTCATTTAGTACCCCTTGTTCAGTCTTCTCTGAGATAAATTGCTTGGCCTCAGAGGCAGTCTGTCTTTCTCCACGGGCCCAAATAGTGCCTAGTATGTTTGAGCGATACTCTTCAGGAATGTCCAAATCCTGCAACAGACCTCTCATTTCGTATTTGTATTCCATATGTCTGCTGCGATCCAGCCTCTTAGCTCGACTTGCTGGTTGGAATGAGTTAGACCTACGTCTTGGTCTTGGTTTGGGCTTTGGAGGAGGGGCAGTCTCGGGTACCGGTTTGGGAATTGGCTTAGTCGAAACCACGACCTCCGTCTTAGCTCTCTCTTTCGACTCATCGATTATCTCCTTGGCCCTGTTACTGACCGACTCTACAGAATCTGACTCAACAGTATCTGTTGACGGCCTAAGGCCGATGGATTTTCTAGGCGTTCTCAGGATCTGTTCATTAATTACTTCAGCATCAATATCGGATTCAATTTCTTCAGCAGACTCTTCTTTGATTTCTGGCTCTGGAATATTAACTGGTTCAGGTTGCTTGGGGGGCTTTGCCGGTGGTTTAGCGGGGGGCTTTGCAGGTGGTTTAGCGGGGGGCTTTGCCGGTGGTTTAGCAGGAGGTTTTGATGTAGGTGTTTGAGATTGAGGAGAGGGCACATTAGTAGTTTGTTTAGTAGTACTGGATGGAGTAGTAGGATTTCCAAAAATGTCTCTCGGGACAGCCTTTGAACGCCTTCTCCTCTGCACTAGATAACCAGTCTCCGCATCACACGCGACATCGGTTTCTCATAAGGCTCACGGATAGCATCAATCCCAACTTACGATGGTTTGGTCAGTCCTGAGCCCAGGAGACACAGCACTATCGGATAGATTGGTGGCCTCTGACACGCTTAGCATACGCCTGCCAAGCTCTGCGATCATAGTTCCGTTATCTACACAGAATGGCTTCGGAGGACAATATGCTGTGGCCCCCCTCTCTTCACACATTATCTTAGCCATTTCATTGATTCTTGCGTTACAAGCCACACCCCCTCCTAATAGCAACTCATTCTTTCCAGCATGCGCCATTGCGCGTTCTGCGACCTCTATACATGCAGCGAATGCGTGCTCTTGCAGTGACCAGCACACTGCCTCAAGAGGTTGACCATCAGCTACTTTCTGGTTGGCTGCAGTCATTATTCCCGAGAATGAAAGATCCATTCCCTGCACAGCGTAGGGTAAGGAAATTTCATCCATAGTATGTGTGGAATCTGATGCAAGCCAGTCATTAGCTAATGCCTCAATCTTAGGGCCTCCGGGAAATGCCATTCCATGATTCCGAGCAAACTTGTCGAGCATGTTGCCAATACCGATGTCAAGCGTCTCACCCAGAACTCTGTATCTACCGCTCTTACGTGCAATAATCTGGGTATTGCCCCCAGAGACGTACAGAAGTACAGGGTCATTACAATTGGTCTGGTTTCTACCTATTTCGATATGTGCTACGCAGTGATTTACACCTACTAGTGGAACATCCCATGAATGAGATAATCCGCGGGCGATTGAGGCACCTACTCTGAGGCACGGACCGAGTCCAGGGCCCTGACTGAATGCAATTGCGGATATATCTGTGGAATCCAGCGAATTGTTATCCATCAGATCCTGCAATAGATGGCCTGCTATCATAGAATGATGATCAGCAGCTTCTCTAGGATGGATTCCACCTTCCTCGGGAGTATACAAGTCCGAACTGGATGGGAGAGCATTACCATCTTCATTAACTAGGCCAAATGAGAGGGTATGGGCAGTACTCTCTATGCCGAGTATCATAGCCATCGGGCTATACACAGCAGACACTGCTTTCAAGCATCCCGTTCCTCGAGTGCCATGGGCATGATGATATTGAATGCTGGCGAGATTGCCCACCTTGATTCAATTACCAACAACTCTGCAATTTCAGGACACGATATGACTGATAGGGAATCCAATGTTTCACCCAGTGGCTTAGGGATCTTAATCCAAGATGGGGTATTCACATCAATTACTGATTCACAGTCACTACAAACAGAATATGCACCAGACTGGGACGGCGATGACACGTCATCGAAACTATCAATCATCGACGCAAAAGGTCGTGCAATTATCCCAGGGCTAATCGATTCACATACACATTTAATTTGGGGTGGCGACAGATCATCTGAGTTGAGGCTACGTCAGTCTGGAATGAGTTACAAACAGATATCCGACATTGGTGGTGGAATTCAGCGTACTGTAATGAGTACTAGACAGATGACACTCAAAGATATGGTGTCTACAGGATTATCTAGGGTCGTTGAAGCATCCAAGTATGGAACATGTGCCATGGAGGTCAAAAGTGGATATGGCCTAGATACGGAAACAGAACTGAGATTGTTGGAAGCAGCATCAGAAATATCCAGAATTTCAGATGTAGGCATATTCCCTACCTGGTTAGGTGCCCATGATTTCCCTCATGATAAGCGTAGAACTGATTATATTGACGAGTTATTGTCTGATCAACTCCCTAAGGTTTCTGAGCAAGGTATCGCAAAGTGGTGTGATGTTTTCTGCGAAGAAGGTTGGTATACAAACGATGAGACCGAGTCTATTGTTGAACAAGCTAAGGAGCATGGACTTCAATCCAGATTGCATGTAGATGAGTTCGTAGATAGTGATGGGTTGGCACTCGCTGCAGATCTTGGTTGCGTCAGTGCTGACCATGTTGCTAAATCTAATACAGATTCTAGGCAGAAAGCATCAGACGCTGGCACTATGCAGACCTTCCTCCCAGGTACGCCCTATGTGCTCGGAAATACTCTAGATTTGCCACTGAATGAGTGCATAGATAGTAACTGGGCATTTTCATTGGCTACTGACTACAATCCAAATTGTAGATTTCTATCATTGCCCCTAGTCTCTAACATCTGCTGCACTAGGATGGGGCTTGACCCCCTAGCCGCTCTTATTGCTACCACACGTAATCCTGCGACAACACTAGAGGATGATACGATTACAGGTAGAATCGCTGTTGGACATTCAGCTAATGTGAACATTGTTTTGTCTAGTGATATAGATGGCTGGTGCCAAACGCCCGGAGAGAATCCATTCTCTCACACCATCATCTCTGGTAATATTGTATAACCATATAATTAGTTTCTATTCATCTATTATGCTGTATACAGATATAACAAACCTAAAAAATTATTCATATTAGAAATATTCAGTATCCACACATAATGATGAATCAACCTAGATTTGCCATTTTTTCCGTTGCATATCTTACCGATAACAATGGTTATCGGAACACTATCTGGAATTGGCACTTAGAATAGCCTTGCAGTATAGCGATTTTACAAAATAATGCAATTTGAGCAGCATATGCCCTACTAAATGGGTTCAATAGCATACGCGGAATCAAACTAGCATGAGTGATACTGGGTACTGCATGAAATGCAAGGAGAATGTACGTGTCAGAGACTCCAAGATCATCACTATGAGCAATGGTAGGAAGAGATTGTCAGCGATATGTTCCAATACAGGTTGTGATTGTGCAATCTCAAAAATCATATCATAATAGAATGTTTCATTTGTATTCGCCTCGTCCTGTTGCCACGGGCTCGTGGTCTAGGGGTTATGACGTCGCCTTGACATGGCGAAGATCGCAGGTTCAATTCCTGCCGAGCCCACCAATAGATTTGAACCGCTATTTGCAATTATTCAAAATTATAGGAAAATCGAATTCTACCTTTACCCTTGTTCTTCTTACCATGGAACCTGATTTGAGGTATCGATGAGGTATTCGATACATGGGTGCCTGCGCATGGGCATAAGTCGACACCTTCAATCTCAACTACTCTCAATTGTGTAATCGTAGATGGTATTCTGTGCATGAATTTGGTGTGCCTCATCTGTTTGTGTTCTAGAATACGTGATCTTTCCCATTCGTGAACGTTTACTGCCAGATTAGATGATATTATAGCATTAGTAGCATCGACTAATTCATCCGGATTGAATACTTCCTTGTCTTCGAACAGAAGGTCTACTCTAGAGTTTTCAACAGTTAGCTGGTTACCGACAGTCTCAGCACCCCACAGGTCTTCTGCAATAGCGGAGACGATATGTTGGGCTGTATGCATCAATGCGTGCGCGTTTCTACGGGCAACATCAATCTGACAAATCACAGAATCTCCAGTTTCGAAAAGTTCAGGATTTTCTATTGGATGTAAAATCATATCGCCGGGAAGTACCTCGTTAATTTCTGACTCCGCGTTCTCAGAACTCAATAGTCCAGTATCTCCAGGTTGGCCACCTCCTCTAGGATAGCAGTATGTTGAGTCCAAAAGTACATTGCTACCATCAATTGCATGTATTCGAGTTTCAAACTGAGGTGGGTCCGTACCTGGATGCCTAGACATATGCAATTTCTCTTGCATAGGATCACTCGAATATTGCTTGTAACCCACCAGACAACAAATTATTGCTTAGATCTTCACACTCAGATGTCATTACTCTGTCACCGTTGTATGAGAGAACAAATGTTCTCACCCAATCAACAATCTTAGAAACACCAGATCCAGCTCTCTCGTTGATTCTTTCTATTGCCTCGGCAGAACAAATGAGTTCATTCGCAAGTACTTGAGACAATAGTTGACTTGACTTCAATGATCGATACGTTCCAGTTGCACCCATTGATACATGGTCTTCTTTACCCATACTTACTGGAACATTCGACGTTGTAGCAGAATTTGCCATTAAATGGAGTTCAGCGATGCATGCTGCTGCAACATATTGGATAATCATATATCCACTTTCAAGACCTTCGGTTTGGGCCAAGAATGCTTTCTGCCCGCTCCAATGTGGATCTAGGACCTGATTGATTCTCCTCTCAGAAATACTAGCCAATTCATGGCATGCAATAGCTATCGAGTCACTAGCGAGTGCTAGATTCTGGCCGTGAAAATTCCCCCCACTGACAACATCTACTGTATTATTCTCAACAAAGACCAACGGATTGTCAGTAGCACTGTTAATCTCAATCTCCAACATCCTTCTTGTCTCTGTAATCAGATCTATTACCGGGCCGTGTACCTGGGGGGAACATCTGAAGGAGTACGCATCTTGAACACGGTCGCAATCAGAGTGGGATTCATTGATATCAGAATTCTTCACGAATTGTAGTATCCTTGCAGCTGAGATAGATTGCCCTCTCTGAGGCCTGTTCTGGTGAATTCTAGCGTCGAACGGTGCATGTGAACCCTTGATTGCTTCAACTGAGCAAGCAGCGCTAGCATCAGCCCCCATAAGCAGCCGATCCATATTCTGTATAGTAATTCCAAGATATGCACACATTTGGCTAGTACCATTAATCAAAGAAAGACCTTCTTTAGCTTGCAATTTGACCGGTTTCAAATCAGCTCTCGAAAGCGCTTCTAGACTGGATGTTTTTTCCCACCCACCATCAGTTCTAATCATACACTCGCCTTCACCCAATAACGCCAACGACATATGTGATAGAGGGGCTAAGTCACCCGATGCCCCTAAAGATCCAATTCTAGGGATGACAGGTGCAATTCCAGAATTTACCATTTCAACTAGCATCTCTACTATCTCAGGGCGTATTCCCGAAACTCCTTTGGCCAGAGAATTTGCCCGAAAAACCATCATCAGAAGTACATGTTCGGGCTGCATCAGTTCTCCTATTCCGCAGGCGTGACTTTTGATTAGATTGGTCTGCAATTCTTCCAGATCATTCCCTTCAATTCGTACCGAAGACATTGCCCCGAATCCAGTGTTAATTCCATATATTACATCATCTGATTCAATGATTTGTTCAATAGCTAAGCGTGAAGCATACATCGATCTCTTCGAGCCATCAGAAACAACACCATAGGCCATACCTAATGACAATGCGACTGCATCATCTAGAGTCAGTGAGTTGCCATCAATCACAACGTCGCGCACGATTTAGCCACAAGAGATACTCAAATAGAGTCATCGAGACTGGAAGACACTATCCAACACCTTACTATCGACGATATTAGGCATGGTGACATCTAGCCTATCATCCAATTCTGTTGCCACAGAAATGGTACTAATTGCTGCTTCATTGCGTGCCCAAGATCTCCTAGCAAGACCGTTGATTACATCCCATGAAATCATTGATTCAATTCTCTTCTGTGAATCAGCGCTACCATCTATTACAAGTCCGAAGCCCCCGTTGATAACCTCCCCCCAGCCCACACCTCCTCCATTGTGTAGACTGGTCCATGTTGCTCCTCGAAATGAATCGCCTACGAAATTGTGTACAGCCATATCCGCAGTGAACATTGACCCATCAGTAATATTTGCAGTTTCACGATAAGGGCTGTCAGTACCCCCGACATCATGATGGTCTCTTCCTAAAACAATCGGCGCACTAACATGGCCTTCTGCAATGGCTCGATTGAACTCCAGTGCTATCTTAGTACGTCCTTTTTCGTCTGCATAGAGAATCCTGGCTTTACTACCCACAACAAGATCGTGTTTGTCAGCCTGAGCGATCCAGTGAATATTGTCTTCATATTGGGTGATTATTTCTTCTAAGCAATTGTCTGCAAGATCGCGTAAAACATTCATAGCGATTTGGTCCGTAACAGCCAAATCTTCAGTGGTACCTGAAGTACAGACCCAACGAAACGGCCCGAATCCATAATCAAAACACATTGGTCCCATGATATTTTCAACATACGAAGGGTAACGGAATGACCCATCATTTTCGAATACATCAGCACCTGCACGACTTGCCTCAAGAAGAAATGCGTTTCCATAATCCCAGAACACAGTACCTCTATTACACAATTCATTGATGCAATCCACATGCCTCTGAAGGCTATTACGAACCTCCTTTTTGAATAACACCGGATCATCTTTGATCATCTTTCTACCGTCATCAAATCCAACACCTACAGGCATGTATCCACCCAACCATGGATTGTGTAGGCTGGTTTGATCGCTTGCCAAGTCTGGAGTTAGCTCGTTTTCGACTAGATATTCTAGCAGGTCCACTATGTTTCCTTGGTATCCTATGGAAACAGCTTCTTTCCTCTGAACTGCATCCCTAGCACGAGATGACAACAAATCCAAGTCATCGTAGAGTTCTGTTAACCATCCTTGTGAATACCTCTTCTTAGCTGCTATAGGGTCAATCTCTGCGATAATACAAACTGCACCGGAAATTACAGCAGCTTTTGCCTGGGCACCAGACATCCCGCCGAGTCCTGATGTAACGTACAAAACTCCTCCCAAATCATTCTGATCTGGCAAGTCAAGGTATTTCCTAGCAGCATTCAGTATGGTAATGGTTGTTCCATGGACAATACCCTGAGGCCCAATATACATGTAAGATCCAGCCGTCATCTGACCATATTGAGAAACTCCCAGTGCATTCATCCGCTCATAATCATGCTGACTGGAATAGTTTGGAATAACCATCCCATTGGTCACTATAGCAATTGGTGCATCAGCCGATGAGGGAAACAGCCCTAGTGGATGTCCCGAATACATGACGAGTGTCTGATCATCCCGCATGGTCGAGAGATATTGCATTGTCAGTAGGTATTGAGCCCAATTCTGGAATACAGAGCCATTGGTTCCATATGTAACTAGTTCATGTGGATATTGAGCGACTTCAGGATCCAAATTATTCTCTATCATTAACATCATAGCTGCTGCAGAATTACTAATAGCACCATACTCAGAAATTGGCCTCGCATAAATGTCATAATCTGGTCTGAATCTATACATGTAGATATGGCCGAACTCTTCCAATTCTTGAAGGAATTCAGATGCTAATTCTTCATGCCATGCTGATGGAAAGTATCTGAGTGAATTCTCAACTGCTAGCCTCTTATCTGCATCGTTCAGTACCTGAGGTCGTTTGGGGGCATGTGGCACTGAATTGTCTAAGATTGGGGCTTCGGGCAAATCTGTTGGGATGCCTACCGTGTAGTCATTCAAAATCTCACCAACCCAATCTTTCCGTGTATGTGGAGCCTATAGCAATCACCAGCTTATCACATTCAGTGATTGCCATTTTAGTATCATCTTCTATCAAATCTACATCATCACCATTGATGTAGTGTGTGTTAATCATTACATTCAACCGTGCTATTTTTGCTGCAGAATGTGCTAATTCTGCAGACGCGGCTAAATCAGTGAGCGCGTTAGCATTACAGTTACGAGTCAATTCTAACAAATCATGCATCAAATCCAGAGCTGCATTAATGGTGTCTAGCGGTGCTAATGCAGCCCCAATCGTGGCTTTCCTAATGGCTTCTGAACGAGAATTTGAATCATCTTCAACCTTAGGTAATCTGTAAGCCATCATGACAGCGTCGAATGCTGTAGCATCATTGTCAGCTAGTGTAATGGAATAATGAATACGTTCATCTGAATGCTGCAGTATATGATTAGCAATTTCATGTCCGTCCGACCATTTATCACTTTTCAGCGTCAGACGAGATACCATAGCAGCCAATGAATGTGCGTGAGCGAGACTCAATGCTGCAACCGAACCCCCACCAGGAGTGGGATTAGATGATGCGATGGAATTCAATATCTCCAGATATCCGTCATTCATTCAATCACCCTGTATGGCCCATTCAATGATGTTATCACTGGGGTCGAAATCTCCCAACTTATCTAGCATTAGTCCATCTATGGCATGTTGAACCAAGGAAATATCGTTTGCATCTGTACCATTGTTGTAATGGCGACCTGCGCATAGCATTGCATCTAGGGGCACCAATCCAACCAACTCTCCAGCTACAACCTTCAGTCCGATCTTGGCTGCCTCATCATGTATGGCATCTGTGACATGATGCAATCCTGTTATTGAATAATCAAGTAAATTCATGGATACTTGAGCAGTATTATCGTCAAACATCCATCCTGCGGCTTGTAACTCTCTGAATAATCCCGGATTTCTGACTGGTTTACCATCATCGTTTCGTACGGTGACGCCATCTCCATCCTTTACGATAGATCCACTCGTACGAATCTTTGATGCGATTGAGTTAGCCATCGATTTACTATCTGTATTGAGATTGACATTGTAGGCGATCAACAAACTCCTTGCTCCTGTTGCTGTAGCACCCATAGTTGGCATAAACTGAGACGGTCCGTAATCAGGTAACCATTCATTTGTCACAATCTTTTCCGATAGTCCCTCATACTCCCCCTTCCTAATATCTGGTAACCTTACTCTTTCATCGGATGTAGCAGAGTTTGCATAGAGGTATACTGGTAGAGAATGCTTCTGGGACACCGCAATAGCAAATCTACGTGACAATTCGATACATTCTGACATACTAACTCCGCTGATCGGTATGAATGGGACAACATCCACTGCGCCCATTCGTGCATGCTCCCCTGAATGATGTCGCATGTCAATTAGTTGCAAAGCTACATCAGTGCATTTGATTACTGTCTTCAGCACTTCTTCAGGCTCCCCAACCATGGTAATGACGGTACGATTGAAGTCGTAACCCATGTCAATGTCAAGCAACGAAACAGCTTGATTATCTATAATCGGTTGAACAATGGAATCGATGACTGCACGGTCCTTCCCCTCACTAAAGTTAGGGACACACTCTACCAAGCGCTGAGTCATGGTATTGGGTCGCAGCGCTCGCTGATGAGCATTGCTGATTAGCCATATAGCCCATCAGGAGAATCGACTCCTGACTCTCTCATTAATCGAAGCTTAGTCATCGCACCTGAGAAATCAGAATCTAGGCAGAATTCTCTACCATCTGCTATAGCAGAAATGGCTGCTTCTGTTACTACAGATTTGATTTCTGCACCACTAAATCCTTCTGAAGACACAGCGAGTTTCCTAGTATCGATACTATCTTTCTTGGGGAGATTTCTGCAATAAACCTCGAATATCGATTCGCGCGCCTCAACATTAGGTAAATCAATATTGATTACCCTATCAAATCTACCAGGCCTCAGTAGTGCCGGATCAAGTAATTCGGGTCGATTTGTAGCTGCAATAATCTTGACATCATCCAATGCATCGAACCCATCTAATTCAGCGAGCAATTGCATTAGTGTTCTTTGCACCTCACGGTCACCAGATGTTGCAACATCTAGTCTCTTTGACCCTATAGAGTCAATTTCGTCAATGAAAATAATAGCCGGAGCGCGTTCTCTAGCCAAGTCGAACAATTCTCTAACAATTCGGCCACCTTCACCTATGTACTTCTGTGCTAATTCTGAGCCCACCAGGCCGAGAAATGTCACATCAGTAGAGTTTGATATGGCCTTAGCCATAGCCGTCTTACCAGTACCTGGCGGACCTGTGATTAGAACTCCCTTGGGAGGGGTAATACCGAAATCCCTGAAAGCGTCAGGACGATTCAATGGCAATTCAATAGATTCACGCAACTCTTTGATTTGCACATCCAATCCACCAAGATCGTCAAAACTGCTATTGGGTCTATCAATAATCTCTGCACTGGTTACAATTGGATCCCAGGAATCATCGAGAACCTCAATTATAGAGAGTGAATCCTGATTCAGAGCAACCCTAGCTCCAGGTTTAATCTTCTCTTCGTCTATTCTACTATTCATGGTGACTAAAAATACAGTTCCGTTAGAACTCCTTACAACAGCCTTGTCGTCTACCCTGTCTTGAATATGACCAACCACGAATGGTGGTTTTCTAAGAGTACGGAGCTCTTCGTCCAATGAATTAACCCTCTTCTTTAGACGCGCGCATTCATTCTCAAGATACAATTTCTCAGTCAACAATTGCTGGGCATTATTAGACAGATTTTTGTAATCATTACGAAGTTTGGATAAAGGGTCTGAAGTACCAGAATCATCGCTGCGAGGCGTGTCCTGAGTCTCTGCCATGAATATGAATAGAGCATCTGCATTATTGATGCTTCCTTCCCTAAGAGTAATCCGGTAATGCCCCCTGTGGGGCCCATGGCAGTGTGTGAACTGTGTGGAGCAGAAGGCGTTTCTACAAACAGGGGCATAGTATCTAACGTAACTCTAGATGTTTGTACTAAATGTACTGAATCAATGGGAATAGAGATACACAAGTCCCCATTTGAAAATAGAGTTAGTAATGTACGGAAGCAGGCACCGCGCTCAATGAACGTCCATCATGAGCCAGAACTATCCAATGATTTTCATGTTCGACTCAGGGGTGCCCGGGAATCTAAGGGCTGGAGTCAGAAGGAATTGGCACATAGGATGAATGTCAGAATCAATTCTATACAGAAGGCTGAATCTGGCACCAGGCCTACGGATGATTTAACCAACAAACTGGAGAAGGTACTCGATGTAGATCTAAGGGAAGCATCCGATGATGGCAGAGATTCAATGGTCTCACGTTCTTCTTCGAGGGGGATGACTATTGCAGATGCATTGGATGAATTCCTACAGCAGGATGATTGAATGAGCGAAGTTCCGATACACATTATTCACCTAGGCCAAGATGATCCGAGGAAGTGCACTGCAAGGCTGATATCAACGGCAGGGCTGGCCAAATTACACCAAGATACAACACGTTCACCATCTAGGGGAATACTGCTTGATCCGACATGTGGTTCAATCCAAGGACCAGAAGACCGTAGAATCATCGATATGGGTGGATCAGTCGTTGCACTAGACTGTTCATGGAAGCATATGGAATCATCAATCGAGTCGATTACGAACTCTACAAAACTAATACGCAGAACCTTACCTGTATTGTTGGCCGCAAATCCTGTTTCATGGGGCAAACCCGGTAGATTATCGACTGCAGAAGCCATTGCTGCATCACTGATTATTTTAGGCAGAGATGCTCAAGGAGAGAAGATTTTGTCACAGTTGCCATACGGTAATGAGTTCCTGTCTTTGAATAGAAAACCACTTGACTCGTATAGTTCATCTCAATCAACTGAACAGCTGGTGAACATGCAATGGGAGTTCTTCGACGAACCGAAGTCACCTGATCGGTGAACCCGGAGGCATGCCAGACTCTGGAGTTAATACTCGTACGTTACCATCATTGTCCTCTGCTGCAAGTAGCATTCCCTCGGAGATTACCCCCCTCAACTTTCGAGGACGCAGATTTGCTACGAATACTACATCCAGGCCTTCAAGTTGGGATGCTGTATAGTGTCCTTTTAGCCCAGCACAGACAGTTCTAGTAGATTCAGGACCATCCTGAATCTCAACCACGAACAATTTGTCTGCGTTAGGGTGATCCGAGACAGAGAGGATTTTACCAGTTCTCATTTCCACTTTGACAAAATCCTCGAAGTCGATTAGACCATCTCCTGAATTTCCCTCAACGGGTGATGATTCATTGTCCTTGCTGTCTGCTAATGATTTCTCATGTTCGAGAATTGATTCTAGGTCAAGCCGCTCAAATAGTGGACTTGGTGGGTCCTTATTC
>CEUP01048521.1_pt1 | contig 18390 bp, 15 predicted proteins | sample 531371 | NCBI WGS metagenome assembly CEUP01 (sample SAMEA2622738, study PRJEB7988) | marine metagenome | biome: marine biome (ENVO:00000447); feature: marine epipelagic mixed layer (ENVO:xxxxxxxxx); material: "saline water (ENVO:00002010), including plankton (ENVO:xxxxxxxx)" | depth 150 m
CGATTCCTCACAGATAATTCGTGATAAGACCCGAAATTATCTAGATATGGTGCCACTAATGCAAATTTATTTTTTTAAAGTCGCCAATTCTTACTGAATCACCACTTTTGGAGTGACGAAAATAAGCAGTTCACTTTTACCCATTTGCTGGTAAGAACGCCTAAATAGCGCCCCCAATAAAGGTAAATCTCCGAGTAAAGGCACTTTATCAACCGTATCCGTCACACTGTGCTGGAATATCCCGCCTAACACGACGGTTTCTCCATTATCCACCAGCACTTGAGTGCCAATTCGCTGAGTATTAATCGCTACCGCTTCCCCTGTTCCTGTTTTCACCACATCACCAGGTCGGTCTTGGGTAACATTTAAATCAAGAACTAAGCGATTATCAGGGGTAATCTGAGGGGTCACTTTCAAACTCAGTACCGCTTTTTTGAATGTCACCGTGGTCGCCCCACTAGACGAAGACTCCAAATAGGGAATCTCAGTACCTTGCTCAATATACGCCGGCTTCTTGTTGGTCGTAATTAAACGAGGGCTTGAAATGACCTCTGCTTTCGACTCACGCTGTAAAGCGGACAGCTCCAAATCTAACAGCATATCAGAGCCTAGCTTTGCGACCTGGAAAGCAATCGAGGAGGCATTCGCAGACGTCGCCGCTAAGTTAACGTTGAGAAAATCATCTACAGGTAAGTTATCTCCTTCCAGCAGCCCTGCTTGGAAAAGGTTACTCTCAATTGAACCACCAACTGTATTGTTACCATTGGTTGAGGTAAAGCCCCAACGCACACCCAGCTCATCAAGATTCCCTTCATTGACACTGACAATACGAGCTTCAATTTGAACCTGCTTTATCGGAATATCTAACGTATCAATGATGTCACGAATCACATCGATGTTTTCTTTAAGATCTCTAATTAACAACGCATTAGTTCGCTCATCAACGGTTAATGAGCCCCGCTCTGACAACATACTCGACGCACCATCGCCACCAATCATGTCTGCAATTTCAGATGCTTTAGCAAACTTAATTTTGATAATCTCAGAGCTAAGATCGCCAAGCTCTTCTTCAAGACGCGATTTTTCCAGCATCTGCTGTTCACGCAAATCCAATTCAGCCTTTGGAGCAACCAAAACCACATTGCCATCGATACGCTTATCTAAGCCTTTTACCTGAAGGATAATATCAAGTACCTGCTGCCAAGGCACCCCATCTAAACGAAGTGTTAAACTACCTTGAACCGAGTCAGAGACCACCAAATTGAAGTCGTTGTAGTCGGCAATTAACTGCAGCACGTTCCGAACAGGAATGTCTTGGAAATTGATTGATATCTTCTTGTCACTCTTTTCAAGAATACTCTTCTCTTTCGGCTTCTGTTTTGGGTGCGGCTTGGTCACCAACACTTCTAGATAATTGCCTGTTAGGTGATACTCATAGCCATACTCTCCTTCTACTGCGGTGAGCAAGATGACCCTATCGTTTTTCCGGAACACCTCGATAGAAGAGACATTGGTAGCGAAGTCTTTTACATCCAACAAATAAAGTTTGTCATCAGTTACTGACGTATCCATTAATTCAATGCTTAACCCTTCTTGAGCCTTATGGATATCTACCGCGACATGTGGCGTCGCTAACTCGACCACAATTTTGCCGTTGTGCTGAGAATCGACTCGGAAATCGATACTTTCCAATTGGTTCAGTGATTGTTCATCAGCAAAGCTAGTCGAAAGAAACAACCCTCCCCCAATAGCCAACACGGTTTGGAGCACAAAGCTCAATGACTGTATTAATCCTATCATTTCAAAAAGTGGTCCCTACTTAAGCGCCAACTTAACGCTACGTTTATTCCAACAACCTAATCCATCGGGAAGGGTTTCATTTATTTTTAGATAGCTTTCGGCCACATAAGCGACCTTACCGTTATTTAGACCAATGTACTGGCCAGAATTTACTTTCACGACATTACCCTCCGGCGTTTGCACCAGAGCAGAAACTCGACCGCCACTGCCCATGACACCTTTTAGGCGCAATTTACTAAGAGGAAAACGCTCCAGCTGCCCTGTTTTTTGGCGCTCGTTCGGCTGCCAACAATCTGCTTTTACGATAGGTTGATTGAGGACTAATGCCGCTTGGGGGAGTACAAAAGGTTCACGCTGCTGATGTGATTGATAATGAGACACCTCAAAGTCAAGTACTGGCTTAAGATCGACAACATCTTGCCTCGCTTTCTGCTCTACTTGCGTAATGAAACCGTCCAACGAATCTTCATTGGCTTGGCACCCCGCCAGAGCCGCAATCACTATCGGTACTAACCAATTATTTTTCATCTTCCACCTCCGGTTTAAACTGGTAGGTATAAGCTCTTACCCGGAAGTGGAGCGTACTGCTCTCTTGGCTGACCCGCTGCCAATCTATGTCGTCAAAATTAATGATGCGTGGCAACTCGGCGATAGCCTGACTAAAGTCACCAATACTGTGATAGTTTCCCGTGAGTTCGATATTAAGCGGCAAACGATAGAGGAACTCTTGATTCTGCTTTTGCCCCCAATCAATACGTGTAAAAGTGAGCGAATTTTTTAAGCCAACCTCATTGACAGAAGCCAGCATTGAAGCCAATTCCTTTTGCACTGGCAGTTGACGAGATAGGTAGTCATAGCGTTCGGAGAGCTCATCGAGTTGCGCTTGCAATTTAGGTAACGTCGCCACTTTGTTTGCCTTGATAGTGGCAGTGGACTTCAATGTTTGTTCTTGTTGACGCAGTGTCTCGATATGCTCCACTTTAGGCTTAAGATAAAACCAATAGCCCGCGGCTTGAACCAAACACCCTAGTAAAACAATCACCACTAACTGCGGCAATAAAGGCCACTCCGCCATTTCTTCAATGTCTAAGTCGTTGTAGTTAGCCATCCTGCTTATCTCCTTCTAAGTTCGCTAGAGGTCTTGGCACAACAAAAGAGAACGACACATTGAAGGTTTGGAACTTTTTACCAAAGCGCGGCTTATCGTGCACAATTGAGTGCATTTCGACGTTACGAATGTGAGTGGAACTTTCTAAGTTATCTAGCATGGTTGCTAATCTAGAGGTGGTATCACTGATTCCGGATACTCGAACTTGTAAACCATTCATTTTGATCTTATCGACGTACACACCTTCAGGAATAAGCAACGGAAGGGCATTCATAAAATCGGTGGTTTTATTACGGTGATTCTGTAACTTCTCAACCACGGAAAGCCGCGTTAGTAGAGCTTTGTGCTCTTGCTCTACCTGCTTAAGATCATTGATCCGTTTATCTAACTGAGCGATGTACGAATTAAGATAGTTGAGTCGGGCTTGTTGCGACTGAGTCTGCTGCTGAAGATAACTCGCAGCCGCCCATTGAATCCCGACAGCGATAATGATGCCGATCGCGAGCATACTAAGAAATCGATGTTTATGACGATCGCGCAATTGCTCTCGCCAAGGAAGTAAATTAACACTATGCAGCATGAGTTTGCTCCAGCCAGTCTAATCCTCGCAAAGCTAGTCCCGCAGCTGTGGTATAGACGTGACCACTCGAATAATTGGCTGCATTCTTAGCATTGCGCGCTTCAAATAAATTCAACGGATTGAACAGTTCACACTCGATACCAAGTCGCCTAGCAATCTCTTCAGCTAGCATTGGGGTAACTGCACCACCGCCAGAGAGCCAGATGCCCCGGACAGCAACTCCATGAACCGACGTTAGCAACTGAATACTGCGTTGCAACTTCTCGACCAACGCAAAAATGAAACGCTCGGTGCTACCATGAATGAGATGATCAAATTGAGCTTCAGAGTCAATCAACTGAGTACCTAAGGCGATATCTTTACAAAAAGGCGCTTTATCTTGTAAATCCATACAAACGGATGTCTGACTCAGTCCAACATCTACCAGCAACCAATCAAACTTATGTTGGGTTCGAGAAGCCATCTGCCAAATATGAACCAAACTATGGGCTTGAACATCAAGTAACACTGGTTGATAACCGGCTTTGGTCACCGCTTGAATACGGCTCTCTACGACCTCTCGTTTGGTCGCATAAACTTGGTAACTACTCATCGGTTGAGTCGAGCTAGATTGGTTCAAATGAACAAAATCGAGATTAAGTTCTTCAACCGGAAATGGGGACTGGTGGGCAAATGCCTGAAAGATTGCATACTCTCGCTCTTGAGCTTCTAGTTCGCTATCTATTTGTAAAACCTTACTTATTACAGCATTGTCTGGTATAGCTAACGCAACTTTGCGACTAAATAGCGGTAAGGACTTCCTTAGTTCTTTGAGTTTCTTTACAATTTTCTGATAATTTAACATATGGTTATCAGTGAAAATGTCGGCTTCGATTGGCAACTCTTGGTAACTCACAAGTGTAAATGTGCTTTTTGAGGGTTTGAGAGCGACCGCTTTAATACTGTGGTGACCGATATCAACGCCAATAACTAGAGATTTACCCATGCTTTGCTCCATGCTGTTGCTTAGCTCTATTTTCGTAAATTGATGGTTTCTACCGCACATTAACCAGACGAGCTAAGGTTTTAGCTTAAAGTACAAGGGTTTGCATATAGTGAACCTAATTAATCAGGGATTCTCCGGTGAAGTTCATAAAGCGATTGTTCATTTTCACACTGGTTTGCATGATTCTTGGAGTCGGTACAATTTTCGGCTTCTATTTGTATGTCAAACCAGAGCTACCAGATGTAGCGACCTTAAAAGACGTAAAGCTGCAAACGCCTATGCAGGTGTACAGCCAAGACGGCAAACTGATCTCACAGTTTGGTGAAAAACGTCGTATACCTGTTAGCTATGATGAGATTCCACAACATCTTGTTGAAGCCTTAATCGCGACTGAAGACAGCCGTTTCTATGATCACCCTGGTATCGACCCTATTGGTATTACCCGTGCAGCCGTCGTAGTTGCGATGTCAGGTTCGGCGAAACAAGGTGCCAGTACAATTACCCAGCAGCTTGCGCGTAACTTCTTCTTATCTAATGAGAAGAAAATCATGCGTAAGATTAAAGAGATCTTTATTGCTATCCATATTGAACAGCTGTTAAGCAAGCAAGAGATTATGGAGTTGTATGTCAACAAGATCTTTCTCGGCTACCGTTCTTACGGCTTCGGCGCAGCAGCGCAAACCTATTTTGGTAAGGAGCTTAACGATCTGACTTTGAGCGAGATTGCTACGCTAGCGGGGATGCCAAAAGCACCGTCTACCATGAACCCTATTTACTCTGTTGATCGTGCAACTAATCGTCGTAACGTCGTTTTGTTACGTATGCTAGACGAGAAGTACATTACTCAAGAGGAATATAACCAGGCTCGCGCTGAAGAGATTGTTTCCCGTTACCATGGTGCAGAAATCGAGTTGAGTGCGCCATATGTCGCTGAATTAGCACGAGCTTGGATGGTTGCTCGCTACGGTGAAGAGGAAGCATATACATCGGGGATGAACATCTACACTACGGTAGATTCAAAACTGCAAGCCGCGGCAAATAAGTCTGCGATTAGCAACCTTATCGCTTACGACGAACGACATGGTTACCGCGGTGCAGAGAAAGTCCTATGGAAAGCAGACCAACCTGCTTTCGACTTAGATGAAATCAACAAAACTCTACGTAAAGTGCCAAGCTACGGTCAGCTAGTTCCAGCAGTAGTTACCGACGTAACGACTAAGCAAGCTACGGTTGTCGTTAAAGGCCAAGGTAGCCAAACTTTAGCGTGGGATGGAATCAAATGGGCGCGAAAATTCATTAATGATGATCGCCAAGGCGCTGCTCCTAAATCCGCCTCTGACGTTCTAGCGGTCGGCGAACAGGTTTGGGTACGCCAAGTAGAACATGTCACAAAGGATGAAGAGTCAGTACTAACGTGGCAGTTAAGCCAAGTGCCAAACGCCAACACAGCATTCACTGCAATGAACCCAGAAAACGGTGCTGTTCTGGCGCTAGTGGGTGGTTTCAACTTTGTCCATAACAAGTTTAACCGTGCGACCCAATCTGTGCGTCAAGTTGGTTCAAGTATCAAACCATTCATTTACTCTGCAGCAATCGATAAGGGACTCACACTTGCAACCCTAATTAACGATGCACCAATTAACCAGTGGGATCAGAGTCAAGGTACTGCGTGGCGTCCGAAAAACTCACCACCGACATACGTCGGCCCAACACGTCTTCGTATTGGCTTAGCGCAATCTAAAAACGTTATGGCCGTTCGCGTTCTTCGTGAAGTGGGTCTGGATGAGACGCGCCAATATTTAACACGCTTTGGTTTTGATATGGACCAACTGCCTCGTTCTGAAACTATCGCCTTGGGTGCTGGCAGTTTAACACCAATGAAGATGGCGCAAGGTTACTCTGTGTTTGCTAATGGTGGCTACTATGTGGAACCTTTCTACATCAGTAAAGTGGAAGGGCCATTTGGTGATTTAGAGTTCGAAGCAACGCCAAAAGTTATTTGCCGCCAAGACTGTGAACTAACAGAGATTATCGCGGAAGAAAATGAGTTCCAAGAACAGGATGTCACCATTGATGCATCAGATGAACCTCAATACGCGCCTCAGGTCATCTCTGAGCAGACCGCTTTCTTGATGCGTGAAATGATGTATAGCAATATTTGGGGCGGTGGTAACTGGCGTGAAGGCACCGGATGGAACGGGACTGGCTGGCGAGCTCAGAAACTAGAACGTCGCGACATAGGTGGAAAAACCGGTACTACTAATGATTCGAAAGATGCGTGGTATAACGGGTATGGACCAGGCATGGTCGCGGTTGCTTGGGTAGGTTTCGACGATCACACTCGTAAGCTTGGCCGTACGACACCTAATAGCAACCTAGGTAAAGGCCAGACTTCCGGTGCTGAGGCGGGGGCAAAAACTGCGCAACCAGCTTGGGTTGACTTTATGCGTGATGCTCTAGATGGTACGCCTCAAGTCAGCAAGGTCATTCCACCTCATATTGTTCGCGTGCGCATTGATCGTGATTCAGGGCTACTTACTAATAAGTTTGATGGCAGCTCGATGTTTGAGTACTTTGCTGAAGGTACCGAACCAACCGAGTATATAACCAATGAGATCACTGACAGCATCTATACCTCTGAAGACGGTAGTGAAGAGCTGTTCTAATCATTAGGGTTATAACGCAAAGAGGCTGATGCAAAACATCAGCCTCTTTTCTTTTGTCTAATTGCCGCGTCTTAATACCAATCAGCTAGCTTTCGCCAAATCAATATTAGAAAGTTGCTGCTTAATCGCTTCTGCTAACTGTTCAAATCGAGCACGTAACGGAGAGCCTGGTCGATATACCAAAACGATGCTGCGCGATGGTACTGGGTTAATCGCACGAACGTAGCACACTCCATCTTTCTCTTTTTCTCTTGGCAGCGAAAGTTGTGGCAACAGTGTAATGCCCGCTCCAGCCGCAACCATATTGCGTAGCGTTTCTAAGCTGGTTGCTTTGAAACGCTCATCATCTTGTGCGCCTGCCGCAAAACAAAAGCCCAAAGCTTGGTCGCGTAAGCAGTGACCATCACCAAGTGCTAATACTGTTCGTCCATTCAACTCAAGCATCTCAATCTCTTCTAGACTTGCCCACTCGTGATCACATGGAACAGCGACGCTCATTGCTTCGTTGTACACTTCAATCTCTTTAAACGGCTCTGTTTCAGCAACAGACGCCAATACCAAACAATCAAGCTTGCCATCTTCAAGCTGCCTAACTAACTGATGGGTTTGCGCTTCATGTAAAAAAAGCTCCAACTCGGGAAACTGCTCTTTCATCATCGGCACTATTTTTGGCAGCAAGTAAGGGCCAACGGTGGGTATAAAACCAATATGCATCGGACCAACCATTTCTCCAGCTTGACCACTCGCCATATCTTTGAAGGTTTTCACTTCCGTTAAAATACGTTTTGCTTGATCCACCAACTGCAAGCCTGCGTCGGTAAACAAAACACGACGACTGCTTCGCTCCAACAATGCGGTCCCTAATTCATCTTCTAGTTTTCGAATCTGGCCACTTAGTGTCGGCTGACTTACAAAACACGCTTCAGCCGCTTTTCGGAAGTGCTTATGCTCTGCAAGCGCTACTAAGTATTCAAAGTCCCGAATATTCATTGTTGGTTATCTCCCACTGTAAGATAGAAAGAATCTATCAAAACCATAGCATTAAACGATTAGAGCTATCAAAGAATTTCTTTAATAATAACTTCATCGAAACAGAGCACAGTCAACTTACTGATAAGACTCACCAAAGAATTTAGTAAAATCATAAAGGAAACTATCATGTTCGTATCGAAAGAAGGTCAAAGCGTTCCACAAGTTACTTTCCCAACTCGCCAAGGTGACGCATGGGTTAATGTAACCACTGATGACTTGTTTAAAGACAAAACTGTGATTGTATTTAGCTTGCCAGGCGCGTTCACTCCGACGTGCTCTTCAAGTCACCTACCACGTTACAACGAATTATTCTCAGTGTTCAAAGAGCACGGTGTGGATTCAATCCTGTGTTTATCAGTCAATGACACATTTGTAATGAACGCGTGGAAAGCGGACCAAGAAGCAGAGAATATTACCTTTATTCCTGACGGTAACGGTGACTTTACTGACGGCATGGGCATGCTAGTTGATAAAAACGAATTAGGCTTTGGTAAACGTTCATGGCGCTACAGCATGTTAGTAAAAAACGGCGTGGTGGAGAAAATGTTCATTGAAGCAAACGAACCTGGTGACCCGTTTAAAGTGTCAGATGCGGACACCATGCTGAGCTACATTGCACCAGACTACAAAACGCAAGAGTCGATCACTGTATTCACTAAACCTGGCTGTCCTTTCTGCATGAAAGCGAAACAAAATCTCATTGACCACGGTCTTCAATACGAAGAAGTGATTTTGGGTAAAGATGCGACAACCGTCAGTCTACGAGCTGTAACAGGTCGAGCAACGGTTCCTCAAGTCTTCATCGGTGGCAAACACATCGGCGGTAGCGAAGAGCTAGAAGCGTACCTAGGCTAAACATCTAAACCCAACCCTCAGTCTCCCGGTGTCTTCGTGACCCGGGGGACACTTTAAACACTTCTGACTAGAGTCTAGATAAGTAGTGATCTCCAAACCGTCTCACCACTTATCTAGATTGATACTAAATTCACTTATCCAAGCGTTGCTCCCTCAGCTTGCTTGGCGAAAATAAGCGAGAACCCATTATGAAACAGTTAAATGTCGATGTTGCCATTATCGGTGGTGGTACTGCAGGTCTAGGCGCTTATCGCGCGGCAAAAGCTCACACAGACAGCGTTGTGATGATTGAAGGTGGCCCATACGGCACAACGTGTGCACGTGTCGGTTGTATGCCGTCAAAGCTACTCATAGCTGCAGCAGAAAGTGTACATCAAATTGAAAAAGCACCTGGTTTCGGTATTCACCCTCAAGGTGAGATTGTCATTGATGGCCGTGAAGTAATGGACAGAGTTAAACGCGAGCGTGATCGTTTCGTCGGCTTCGTGCTTGAGGGTGTTGATGAAATACCGTCTCAAGACAAAGTGTCTGGCTACGCAAAATTCATTGATAACAACACCTTGATAGTCGATGACCACACACAGATCCGTGCTAAACGCATTGTTATCGCGACAGGTTCTCGCCCTGCTTACCCTGGTATTTGGAATGAACTAGGCGATCGCCTTGTCATCAACGATGACGTGTTTGATTGGGATGACCTGCCAGAATCTGTTGCCGTTTTTGGCCCAGGTGTGATTGGTTTAGAACTTGGCCAGGCGCTGCACCGCCTAGGTGTAAAAGTGAAACTGTTTGGTCTTGGTGGTCAAGTAGGTCCACTGACTGATCCAGACGTCATGGCTTACGCAGATAAAGCATTCAAAGAAGAGTTCTACCTAGATGCCGACGTCAAGGTAGAGAGCATGAAACGCATCCCTTCACTGCAAGAAGGTGAGAACGATAAAGTCGAGATTCAGTTCATCAACCATGATGGCGAATTAGAAACGCTTGTCGTGGACTATGTATTGGCTGCAACAGGACGTCGCCCTAATGTCGATAAGCTAGGTCTTGAGAATACAACGCTTGAGTTGGATGAACGCGGTGTTCCGACAGCCGAGTACTACACGCTGCAAACGTCGGTTGAGAATATCTTTATCGCGGGTGATGCAAGCAACCAGATTCCATTACTGCATGAAGCTGCGGATCAGGCACGTATCGCAGGTGACAATGCAGGTCGATTCCCGGATATTCGCGCGGGCCTTCGTCGCTCAGTTATTTCTGCCGTTTTCTCTGATCCACAAATTGCTTTGGTTGGGGAAACTTACAAACAGTTAACGACACGTTTGGGTAACTGCGGCTGTTTTGCAACAGGAGAAGTTTCATTTGAAAACCAAGGTCGCTCTCGCGTGATGCTGCGTAACAAAGGTATTTTGCATGTCTACGGTGAACAAGGTACGGGTCGCTTCTTAGGCGCAGAGATGATGGGGCCAAACGCGGAGCATTTAGCCCACCTATTGGCTTGGGCACATCAAAATAAAATGACCGTGTCTGAAATGCTGGATATGCCTTTCTACCACCCTGTGATAGAGGAAGGAGTTCGTACTGCACTGCGTGATCTAAATGCGAAGCTGCATTTAGGCCCAGAAATGATCAAGCATTGCTTAGACTGTGGTCCTGGTTGTTAATAGGATTAAAAAGAAAAAACGAGCCAAGTGGCTCGTTTTTGTCTCTAGCATAAGATGATGAAATTATTTTTCAGCTGCAATCACTGAGATCTCAACCAATAGCGCTTCACGTGCCATATCACCCGTGACACAAGCTCGAGCTGGAGCATGTCCCTCTGGTACCCAAGCATCCCATACGGCATTCATCGCTTGGAAATCCTGCATATCTTTTAGGTAGATGGTCGCAGATAACATATGTTCTTTATCACTACCCGCTTCAATGAGCAGCTGTTCTACTTTATCTAGCATAGTTTGCGTCTGCTCTGTAATCCCTTGGGTCGCATCAGCGCAAACTTGGCCACACAAGTAGATAGTGCCGTTATGTTTCACAATTCGACTCATGCGTTGCTTAGTATGTTGGCGTTCGATCATTTTTCTCACTTTCTCATTGGTTTGCGATATTCTAATAGACACACAATGTTACCTAATTCGTACCATCATGACATGTCCCTACTGCAAAGATAATTGGTTTTGGCAAAAGATTGGCCGCTGTAAACGCTGTATGGATCAACTCACCGTCCTTTCCGTACTGTGTTGGATCGTATGGTGGTTTCTGTATAGAGATAACCCAAAAAGTATTGAGTCTATCGCGCTATTGATGGCAGGGTTTGCCTTTAATGCTTTATTGGCGCTTCACTTATGGATGCGCTTTGTCATCATTCCTTGGCAAAAACGCAATAAAAATAAACACTAGCGAAGCAAAGCAGAAGCATAAAAAAAGCCCCAAAGACATTTTGTCTTTGGGGCTCTCTTAGATTCTTCTAAGAAAAAGCAGTGGTACTTTAATAGACCGAGCTTTTTCCAAAAGGTTCCCAAACTAAACGATCTTTTTTGATCTTTTTTTGAACACCTTTCAAGTCAGTAACTTACGCCACATTAGATCGAGCGATCGATTTTTCAACAAGATTCACCTCTAACGCAACTTCATCACACGCATGCTGACGTGGGCATTGTTCGCAATCTTTTAGCACCTTTTCGGGCAATAGTGACTTAGATGTTGGTAAGAAGCTCTGCTTCATAAAGAACTCAGGAGTGCGGGTAAGAACAAACACTTTCTTAATCGCCATCTGACGTGCTTTCTCAACTAAATACTGCACAATCGCACTGCCTTGCCCTTGACCTTGCCATCCCGCTTCCACACCGAGTGAACGCACTTCCGCCAAGCCAGAGTCATACACATACAGTGACGCACAGCCAGTCACTTCTCCATGATGCTCCGCGACTGCAAACGAGCCAATATCACGCACCAGTTCATTCCGCGAGCGAGGTAGGTTTTCACCCATATTCGCCCAGTAAGTCACCATACCTTCAAGCGCTTCAATATCCGTCAAGCGTGCCGGGCGAACTTTCACAGTCGACGTATCACGCTGGGTCAAACGAGATTCAGCCTGTTCAACCGCATGCGCCACTTGCTTCGGTGACACACCACCTAATGCACTACGCTTCTCTAAACAGGACTCGATCGTCAAGATGTCATACACATCTTCCTCAATCACCTCTGAGAATTCTTTTAGCTCAGCGATAGACAATTCTTCCAGTGCACAACCTTTAGCAATTGCCCCCACTACAGCAACGCCAACAATATGGTGTGCCTCGCGGAATGGAATCCCCTTCGCAACTAGGTAGTCAGCCAATTCTGTTGCATTGGCATAGCCTTGTTTCGCCGCCTCAAGGGTACGCTCGCTATTTACTTTGATACCATCAAAACAAAGTGCGGCCATTTCCATACAGTCGTTCCATGTATCAAGCGCATCAAACAAACCTTCTTTGTCTTCTTGCATGTCTTTGTTGTAAGCAAGAGGCAGGGCTTTTACCGTCATCATCATGCCAGCAAGTGAACCGTAGACACGGCCAGTCTTACCACGAATAAGTTCTAGCGCATCTGGGTTTTTCTTTTGTGGCATCAATGACGAGCCGGACGTTACTGTATCTGCTAGTTCGATGAAGTTCGATTCGCCCGAGTTATAGAAAATCATATCTTCTGCAAGACGAGAGAGGTGCAGCATGGAGATCGACGCAATCGACATCAACTCCATCACATGGTCACGGTCAGACACCGAATCAAGAGAGTTACGAGTCGCACGACGGAAGCCAAGGCTATGCGCAAGCTCTTCACGATCCATTGGGTAAGCGGTGCCAGCTAAAGCTCCTGAGCCAAGAGGGCAGGTATCTAAACGATGAATCGCGTCACTTAAACGCGAGTAATCGCGCTCAAACATTTCAACATAAGCCAAGCACCAATGAGCGAAAGTAACAGGTTGAGCGCGCTGCAAGTGGGTATAACCTGGCAAAACTGTATCTTGATGAACTTTAGCAACAGAAACCATCTGCGACTGCAAACGATCGAGTGCCATAAGAAGTTGCTGCCCTTGCTGGCGACACCACAATTTTAGATCAGTAGCAACTTGGTCATTACGTGAACGGCCTGTATGAAGCTTCTTACCCAAGTCACCCACTTTTCCGATAAGCTGCTGCTCAACCCAAGAGTGAATATCTTCTGCATCAGAACGTAAAATCTGATGTGGATCTTCCATCACTTCAAGTTTGAGTTCGTTAAGGGCTAATTCGAGTTTTTGTTGCTCTTCTTCCGTTAGTACATTGACCGAAAGCAACGCCTTAGACCAAGCGATAGAGCCTACAATGTCTTGTTCAGCCAATCGGTAATCAAAGCGCAATGAGTCATTAAAGTCTTTGAATCTCGTATCTGCCGCTTGGGTAAATCTTCCGCCCCATAATGCCATCGCGTATCTCCTGATCACCAGTGCTCACTATTTGTACTAGTAGCTACATTGCTTAAAAAGACTCTGAATTTAATTCAGTATTTTATGATGGTTCAAAGTTACGGCAAATCAAATTAAAAATAAAGTATTAATTCATTATTTTTACATATTTATTCAAAGTAATTTTATCAATCACGATTCTTTACTCCAACAACAAGAAAGCCCACTTGCAAGCAAGTGGGCTTTTTGAATTCATACAATAAAGTGATTACTTTTTCTGACTGTTTAGTGCACGGATACGGCTTGATAGTGAGTAAAGACGGATAAAGCCTTCAGCATGGCTTTGATCATACACTTCATCTTCACCGAAGGTCGCAAACTGTTCACAGTACAAGCTGTTTTCTGAACGTTTTTGCGTCACTGTTGCTTGGCCTTTGTAAAGCTTAACCACAACTTCACCATTCACATCTTGAGCCAGCTCCTCTGAAGCGGCCAAGATAGATTTACATAGTGGCGTAAACCAACGGCCATCATAAACTAGGTGAGATGCTTTTACGCCAAGCTCTTCGCGGAACTCAAAGGCTGTTTTATCCAATACTAGCTGCTCTACGGCACGTAGTGCTTCCATCATGATGGTACCACCAGGAGTTTCGTAACAACCACGAGACTTCATGCCGACTAGACGGTTTTCTACGATATCGATACGGCCAATACCGTGCTTAGCGCCTTTCTCGTTCAGGTACACTAGCGCGTTGTATGGTGTCATTGCTTCACCATCAACACCAACCACTTCACCTTTCTCTACTTTCAGAGTGACGGTTTCCGCTTCATTTGGAGCTTGTTCTGGATCAACCGTCCAAGCCCAACAATCTTCATTAGGTGCATTCCAAGTATCTTCAAGCACGCCACCTTCCGTTGAGATGTGCCATGCGTTTGCATCACGCGAGTAGATCTTAGTTAGTGACGCGGTACATGGAATGTTACGCTCAGCAAGGTAATCTAGACACTCTTCACGGCTAACTAGATCCCATTCACGCCATGGCGCAATAACATGTAGGTCTGGTGCTAGGGCAGCAAAAGCGCCTTCGAAACGTACTTGGTCATTACCTTTACCTGTACAACCATGACAAAGAGCATCAGCCCCCACTTTACGCGCGACTTCAACCTGAGCTTTGGCAATGATAGGACGTGCCATTGACGTACCTAGCAGGTATTTGCCTTCGTAGTAAGCACCTGTTTTCAGCGTTGGGTAGATGTAATCTGCCACCATCTCTTCTTTTAGGTCTGCGATATAGCATTCAGATGCGCCAGACGCTTTCGCTTTTGCCTCAATACCTTCTAGCTCTTCTTCACCTTGGCCAACATCAGCAACGAATGCCACTACTTCACAATCATAGTTTTCTTTTAACCATGGAATGATTACTGATGTATCTAGACCGCCAGAGTATGCGACAACTACTTTATTTACTTGAACTTTGCTCATTTTCTTTCTCCAAATCCCGGCGCTGCGCTTGGCGGTCAGTGCTACGGGTTACATCCTAGTTATTCTGTCTATCGTGATGCTCTGTGCATCACAATCAATTCTTTATTACTGCTTTGGTAGGAACTGGGTTCCAATGCTTTTACCTGCGAACAGCTCCACCAGCTTGTCTGGGTAACGCCATGTCGCGACTTCAATTGGGCGTCCTAAATCGTTCGCGGCCTCCAGTGCGGCGTTCACTTTCACGATCATTCCATCTGTAATGACATGGCCTTGAATTAAGCTTTGCGCTTCTTGCTCATTTAAGCTCTTAATCAAATGTCCTTTACCGTCCAATACACCACTCACATCAGAGAGCAGTACAAGTTCCGCGTCGAGGGCACCTGCAACTGCCACTGCTGCTTGGTCCGCATTAACGTTCATCATCTGCCCTTGAGCCGTCAAACCAATTGAGCTGATGATAGGCAAAGATCCACTTTCTAGAATCGCTTGCAATACCATAGAATTTCCCGGAGTTGCCTTCCCTACCGCACCGAGCTCTGGGTCTAGCTCTTCCACATGACACAAACCACCATCGGCTAGACATAGCCCTACTGCGTTTAAGCCATCTTTAATCGCTTGACCTTGAAGCATCTTGTTTGCGGTTCCCGCCAAAGCACCTGCAATCACAGGGATCTGCTCATACGGCGTGACTCGCAAGCCATCTTTTTTAACCGTTTTAAGTTGCAGTTGAGCCATTAGATCGTCCACCAGATAACCTCCTCCGTGGACGATCACAATTCGTCGCTGAGCTTGCTTTTGGTAATTGGCTATCGCACCAAATACTTGGCTAAGAGTCTCAGTACAAGACAGTGCTGCACCGCCTAATTTGATCACTAATGGAGTTTGTTTGTTATCTGTCATACTCGTCCCTTTACCTACTTGCTTAAGCGTCTTCATGCCTAAATAAGGGCAGTTAACTCTGGAAATCCGTAGTGGATGTTTAAACACTGCATCGCTTGACTTGATGCACCTTTGAGTAAGTTATCAATCGCCGATACTACGATGACGTGCTCACCCTGAACCTTCCAGCCAATATCGCAGAAAGGTGAATTTTCAACATTTTGAATCGATGGCAATACCGATTCTAATAAACGTACCGCAGGTTTGTTTTCGTATGCTTCAGTAAACGCTTGTGCCACTTGCTGCTCTGTCACACCTTTTGCCAACTTCATTGTGATAGTCGCTAAAATACCGCGTTTGAAATTGCCCAGATGTGGTGTAAAAATCACATCACGGCCCAGATGGCTAGCAATTTCAGGTTGATGGCGATGATTAAACACTCCGTATGGTTGCAAACTCACTTCGCAGAAGCTGTTGACCAACGTCGCTTTTCTTCCTGCTCCTGAAACACCACTTGTCGCATTGATAATCGGCCACTGCACTGGGTCTAAGAGTTGCTTCTCGATCAATGGTTTGATCGCTAACTGAGACGCTGTTGGGTAGCAACCCGGCACAGCAACAAGCTGAGTTTGCTTGATCTCTGAGGCATTCCACTCCGCCAAACCGTATGAGGAGTTATCCAACAAATCTTCATACTTATGCTCAAAACCATAAAACTCGGTGTAAAAGCCCTCTTTCTTAACGCGAAATGCTCCTGAAAGATCAAATACCTGACAACCTTGCTCTAAAAACTGAGCAGCCAGATCGTGGCTCACTTCGTGTGCTGTAGCCAAAAAGACAACATCACACGCTTTTGCTGCGGACTCGACATCTTTAAGTGGCTGAACTGGCTCGTTAATCACTCCAGCAAGTTTACGATGTAGTTCGGAAATGCTTTTACCCGCATCAACACTATTGGCGGAAACATATAAACCTGTTAGCGTAAGTTGTGGGTGTTTTTGCACCATAAGCGCTAGCTCAGCTCCGGTATAACCGCTCGCGCCAATGATTGTGGTTTTCAGCATTTCGACATCCATTCCTTATAAAAACGCCACTTAGTGAGTGACTACAAATTTACCAAAACATGGCTTTTAATGGTTTTTTATTCATTAAAAGTGATTTATTATGTGTTTTACCTTCTAAATTGATTTATGTCAACAGGGAAAGCAAACTAAATATGCAATTGCCGAGTTTTAAAGAGGTCTATCAAGGCCTAATTTCTACCTCTTCTATTAGCTCGACCGACCCGAGTTGGGATGAAGGTAATGCGCAAGTTATTGAGAAACTTGCCGGATGGTTAAAGGATGTGGGCTTCCAAGTCGAACTCACAGAGGTTGAATCAGGAAAATACAATCTGATAGCTAAGAAGGGGTCTGGTGAAGGCGGCCTGTTGCTCGCTGGTCACAGCGACACCGTGCCATTTGACGAAGGGCAATGGAATTTCGACCCACACGCACTAACGGAAGCAAACAACCGATTCTACGGCTTGGGTACGGCGGATATGAAGGGCTACTTTGCTTTTATTATAGAAGCCGTCAAGAAAGTCGATTGGAGCAAGCAAACTAAACCTCTTTATGTCTTGGCCACCTGTGATGAAGAAACCACCATGCTTGGTGCTCGCCACTTTACTGAAAATGCACCATTTAAGCCGGATTACTGCATCATTGGAGAACCTACAAGCTTAGTGCCAATTCGTGGCCACAAAGGGCATGTTGCCAACGCTGTAAGAGTCACAGGGCGATCCGGACACTCATCCGATCCTGCACTGGGTGTCAATGCTATCGAAATCATGCATGAAGTGCTGTTTGCCTTAATGCAGCTACGTGACAAGTTAATCAAAGAGTATCATCACCCTGGTTTTGCGATTCCAAGTCCTACCCTCAACTTGGGCCATATTCACGGAGGTGACAGTGCTAACCGAATTTGTGGCTGCTGTGAATTGCACTACGACGTGCGCCCATTACCAGGCATTAGTTTAGATGGTTTAGACAATATGCTAAGAGGCGCGCTTAAGGAGGTTGAAGCGAAATGGCCGGGCCGTATTGACATCACTCCATTACATGAACCTATCCCGGGCTACGAATGTGAGCACAACCATCCGTTTATCGGCAGTGTAGAAGAGATATGCGGTACTGACTCAGAAACCGTCAACTACTGTACCGAAGCGCCTTTTCTACAGCAGCTTTGTCCTACACTCGTACTTGGCCCAGGGTCTATTGACCAAGCTCATCAACCCGATGAGTTCTTAGCGTTTGAATTTATTGATCCGACCATCGATGTTTTGTCTAAAGCTATGCATCGGTATTGTTTTAATTAAACACGAACAACCACAGGGCTAACATGACGATGTTAGCCCTTTTTGTAATAAATTTTCAGCACACTTCACATCAATCTGTTGCGTACTTGGGTTACATTCATTTTCATAATATTTGCAAACTTTGCATGCGATAATTGACTCCGGACGACATTTTTCGCTAGATTGTTTGCTTAACAAAAGAACATTGGATGTAATTTTTTTACAAGGCAGGATGACAATGAATGAG
>CEUP01050348.1_pt1 | contig 18239 bp, 15 predicted proteins | sample 531371 | NCBI WGS metagenome assembly CEUP01 (sample SAMEA2622738, study PRJEB7988) | marine metagenome | biome: marine biome (ENVO:00000447); feature: marine epipelagic mixed layer (ENVO:xxxxxxxxx); material: "saline water (ENVO:00002010), including plankton (ENVO:xxxxxxxx)" | depth 150 m
AATATGGCTATCGGACAATCAGGCAGAATTGTGATTGACCTCACACCAGAACAAAAAAAAGCTCTGCATTCTGCTATCAAAAAAAGCGGTAAGAACTTAAAACAGTGGTTCATTGAGCATGCTGTAGCTGACTTTCCGGAATTAGAAGAGTTTAGTAAACCTGAAAAAGACTCGAATTAGGTGAGCGCTATTAGTCGATCTAGTCCAGATTCTGGTTAAGTTACATGAGCAATCCAATACGTCCCGTCGCTCGCCCCGATATCATTGCCACACAAAAAATTGACAGATTAACTGCTAAACCGCGTTGTTTAAAGAACACCTGTTAGTTAAGTGAGCATTTTCGAGGCTTACCTGTTAGCTGAATGAGCAAAAGTAAATTAACTCATAACATCAAACACTTAAAAACATATAAGTAAGATTCGACTGGGTCAAGAATGATGAAATAATCACTCATGGGAGAAAACGCTGCATGATATCTCTGATTTGCTCATAAAACCTGTTAGATCAATGATTATTTTCAATGTTGACCTGTTAGTTAACTGATTTTTACGGCGCTGACCTGTTAGATAAGTGATTATTTTCAACGTTGACCTGTTAGTTAACTGATTTTTTTCGACACTGACCTGTTGGTTCATACAACATTTTTAAACAAAATCTTGCCTAACTACTTGAGCAACCTCCTTGTAAGTTGCATTATCTTGAAAGGTCGGAATGTCCAGAGTCAATTTTTAGCTCATTCAGGTATACTGAAATAGGCAGAGTCGCCTTGTTTACTGACGTTAGATCACCAAGCTGATCATTTTCTCGTGAAACGTTCCTTGCGATGTAATCAGCCTTTAGTGATGATTTGGTTAAGCAAGATGTGGGGGGAATGTTCGTCACGACACGCAGCGTCCTGCTGCACTGTTTTTCTACCTAGTAGAACTATTAATCCACTTCTGATTTTTGCTCATTTATCATGTGACGAATTAAGTCGCCTTGAATAGATAGGGCTATATCATCAGTAGCTTCGGGATACCCGTCCTCATAAGTGTAATAGTAAAATGTAGTGATTATGTTTCTTAACACTGATTTTTTTGAAAATTTTAAGTCAGAACCGTAGTCATGTTTTTGTGCGAATTTCTCAGCAATACCAACAAGCTCAGCAAGGTGATGTGAAGTAGTACCATCGAGTTCAACCACTGTATCTGAGAATTTTTTCTTTTTTCTGTGATAAGCGTATCTTGCTTTGCTCAGTGCAGTACGCTGCTCATTGGTCAGTAGTGGAAGAATAAACTCATTCGCCAGTTCAACTGCCTTGTTATATTCATATTCGGCAAGCTTGGTATTGTTACGTGTAAAAATACTTATGCTATGACTCTTGCACTCTTCAGATATTTTTTTAAGCAGTTGCTTTTCGTATTTAAGTTTCACGTCTCGTTGTTTGATTCTGTAAAAATAACGCCCTAAGAAATCCTTATCGGATGTTGTGAAATGAAGTTTTGATGGCATGATATACATCTCTATTTTCTACCAAGTAGAAACTAGAGTTGATGAGATATGATATTTTGTCAAGATTAAATTTCTACCTTGTAGAAAAAAAGCGCCGCGAATAATGTTTTTTTTGCTAAGAATTATATTCTACGCAGTAGAACATAACAGCCATGTGAAAAATGACGTTAGCACACCTATACTGTGTATATGAGGCGCTGATCCGTTTTTGTGTTGTTAATCTATAATTTGATGTAAAAACGGACTCTATATAGAGTCCGTTTACCTAGACTAAAAAATAAATTGATATAGAAACCCTGCGCTAATAGCCATTGATAAAATTACAATAAGAAATGCCCAGATCATCTTGTTTTTGAAGATTGATTTAAGCAAGATAACTTCTGTCAAGCTTGCTCCAGCACTACCTATGATTAATGCCATAACCGCACCAAGTCCCATCCCTTTAGCTGCTAATGCGGCACTTAGAGGAATGACTGCTTCAGCTCTTATGTATAATGGAATACCGATAACTGCGGCAAATGGAATAGCAAATGGGTTATTCTCACTAGCAACATTTGCTACAAACTCTGTTGGCATAAAACCATAGATAAGTGATCCTATTGCAATACCACCGATCAAGTAAGGCAATACTTTTTTAAAGTCGCTCCAAGTGCTTTTCCAGATTTTTACCCATTTGCTTTCAGGCTTTGATTTGCTTCCACAAGTCGCCCCACATCCCTTTTTTTCAGGCTCAACATAAGCTTCTGGCTTCACGTACTTTTCAAACCCTAGTTTTTCTAGCATTACTCCTGCAACAATTGATACCCCCATCGCTATCGCAAAGTAAAATAGCGTGACTTTTATTCCAAAAGTAACAGCGAACAAGCCAATAATAATTGGGTTAAGTAGAGGACTTGCGAACAAGAAAACCATCATCGTACCAAATCCCGCCTTGGCACGAAGAAGTCCTTTCAAGAAAGGAATTGTTGAGCAAGAGCAAAATGGCGTTATTGCACCAAGCAAACTTGCGACAAAGTACCCTTTGCCATTTTTACTGCTTAATATGCTCTGTATTTTTGTTGGAGGAATATACTCCTGTAGAACGCCAACGATATAACTAATCGCCAAAAAAAGTAACGTTAGCTCTACGGCTAAAAAACCAAACATATTTAAGGTATCAAAAACCATTTCTTCAGTTATATTCATAATTTAAATCTCATATTTCTAGTAATATAGAAATGATAAATCGGAACACTGGACGTGTCAAGATATTTCTAGTAATATCGAAATATATATTTTAGGAGATAGTTAATGATGAGAACTGAAGAGATAGCCAAAGCTTTTAAAGAGTTGGGTCATACAACTAGATTGATGGTATTTAAGAGACTTGTAAAAGCAGGTGAAAAAGGCGTTAGTGTAGGCACATTAAAAGATGACTTGGATATTCCAAATTCAACATTGTCACACCACATTTCCAGCCTTGTTTCAGCAGGGTTAATAATGCAAAAGAGAGATGGAAAGGTTTTATACTGTTCGGTTGAGTATGACAAACTACTCTCTGTGATCTCATTCTTACAAGATGAGTGTTGCATTGAAGATACTAAATGATTAAAGAATCTCGAATGAGGTGAGGATAATATGATCAAATGGCATCACAGTGCCAAGTTGATCCAACTATCATCACCTTGCGCTTGATCCATTTGCCTAAACCATGCGATGTAATTATCAAGATAGTCCGTTCCAACGCCATTAAATTGTCTAAGCCACTGTTTCCAGCGCATCATCCAATTGTTGAGTGTTTGAATGTGGTAGATTCCATCTATAACTCGTTGATTATCAACTGCTATAAGTCGCTTATGATCAAGCTCAAAAGGCAAGTTCTTGACGATTGTTTGATACGACAAATTGCCGTCAGTACACAAGACACTCTCAGGCGTTAAGACAGGTGCTAATGACCTCTCTAACTCTTCCCTAGTATTCCTTTGTAAAACGCAATGAGTGACAGCACCGTTGCGATCTAATGCAAGAAGAACGGGTACTTTAGGTATTTCATTACTTTTAACTCCACGCTTACGTGGTGGCCTTTCCAACTGGCGCTTACCTTTAAAAGATTCATTGATAAAGGTCTCATCAGCTTCAATAATACCGTGAAGCTCCGAAGGCTTGCTCTCTCTTGGCTTCGATAATAATTGATGTCGCCACCGCCATGCAGTTTTGACATTAATACCTAGCTCACTTGCCGCCTCTCTAATCTTTGCGGTAAACCACATCCCCTCAGAATACTGATGCCACTTATCTTGTTTCTTCATTCCAGATAATGGTGTACCTGTAAGCGAATTAAATGTCCGAGCGCAAGCTTTACATTTGTATCTCTGCTGCCCTCGTGCTGTTGTTCCGTATTTAGTGAATTCGTGGCTAGCACAATGAGCGCACTCAGCCACACCTTCCTCATGAACGGCTATAGCTTTACCAACATGGTTTGATGAAATCATATTTTCGATATGCTGTCGGAGACGCTTCAATTGAACAAAAGTTAACTCTTCTAAATTGGCTTGAATATTGGCAAACTGGGAATTGTTCATAAGGCGCTCCTGAGGTCTATTCATCACAATAAGTATAGACTACCAACACAGAAATGGATCAGCGCCGTATATGAACAGTGTGTTGGGGTGTGGAATGGAGTTTTTAATCAGTCGAAATTACAGCAATATCAGTCTAAACAAACATGCATCAAATGATTATGTGTCAGTCATGATCACCAAGTTGGTATTTGAAAACTACCGCTGGGGCGGTACTATCTCTGCGTGGGCTGCTGATATCAGTGTGTTGAATGATGGTATGTTTACTTACTTCAGAACAAACCCAGCATTCAGATTAAGCCATTTAGATAACTGGACATACACAGACGATGAACAAACGCTTATCGCGTTTCTACAAAACGAGCGCGTCTATGTTGTCATGCATGATGAAAAGACACCAATGCTTCGTTCAAAAGACCTCACTAACTTCTACTCAGTAGAAATTAAATTTACGAATAATGTTGTCTCTCTATTTTCTGAACGATGATCCACTACGTTTTCAGTTAAACATCTGTATTGCCAGAGTACCTGTGTAGTGACCGAAGAGAGTAAATCTGTTTTTACCTCGGTTACTTTCAGCAGCTTTATCATCTGTTACGTATGTTTGCGGGAGCGCTAATACTGGCTTTCCGCGATACTCAAATTTTTCAAAGTGTCCTTGGTACTCAAAACGACCTTGTGCAACCATGAACTCGAAGATGTCAGTAATAGCACCAAGCTCAAACGGTCGAAGGCCAAGTTTCACGTATACCCGTTGCCCTTTTTTTAGATATGACATGTAGAATGCATAATACTCATCTGCATCAGATAGAATTTGAACGTAATCAGGATGATCTGGACTTAACTTAACCCGGCGTTCAAATTGCTTCGGTGTTATGAGCAGCTTTTTATCGACTTCGTCTTGATACTTGGCATCGTTAATATCTAACTCACGACGATATTCCCAGTATTGATGGTCCATAAGTTTTGTACCCATTTAGCCGTCCTTTTTCTACTCGGTAAAATTTGTTTGTTGATTTTAGATTCTGTTAAGAGAGTTAGAGTGGCTTTGATAGGTACTTATAAAGTGTCGGTCTTGATATACTAAAGTGTTTCGCAACATCAGCCACAGCAACGGTCTTATCAACTAACATCGCTCTTGCCTTTTTGATATCAGCATTAGAAAGTTTCTGTTTCCTACCGCCTTTCTTACCTCTAGCTCGCGCAGCGGCAAGGCCAGCCTTGGTTCTTTCGGATATCAGGTTCCTCTCAAATTGTGCCATTGCACCAATAATATGAAACACTAATTCACCTGCCGCAGACGTTGTATCGATATTCTCACTCAAGCTTTTGAAGTGGATGCCTTGTGATTTAAAGTGCTCAATTATTTCAATTAGATCCTTCAGGCTTCGACCGAGGCGATCTAATTTCCAAACTATAACTACATCGCCTTCGCGAAGGGCGTCAAACAGCTTTTTAAGTTCAGGACGCTCTTTGGTCCTACCTGAGAATACATCCTCATATATTCGCTCACAGCCAGCCTCATGAAGTGCTGCAATTTGTGAGTCAGTATCTTGTTGATGTGTACTTATGCGAGCATAACCAATTTTCATGTAAACAATACCTGCGTTTTCTTTACTTTGATTAATTTACGGATTTGTTTACATTAAAACAAGTTTTACAAGAAGAAATGAAACAAACATCCAATGTGTAAAAAAAACGTTCGTTTTATTGGCTATTTGGATTCTGAGGTTGGAACTCAGGATTAAGATCATGTTTTTAGAAAAGCATTATTGGTTGGATTCGAGTTTTGAGTTGACTATTCGTGCCATTTTCGGATCGTCAGAAACCCGCAGTTGAACGAGCACTTTGTACGTATTCCGTACCTTCATAGCTTAGCTTTCCAGCTACAACTATGAGCTATCAACAGCCGCTGGCTTTAAACCTTTCACTGTGACTGCTTGTTTAAGTTTGCTTATGGTCGCTTGATGCTTTCCTAGTGTCGGCTGTCACACCAGAGCGGACGTTGACTACCTTCAGGCTCAATTTGCCCTTTAGACAAGCAGTGAACATCTAATTATTACTGCCCTTCAGTTACTTCCATTAAGCAAAAACGTCATATCAGTAACCAGATATCACTCCACTGCTCTTTTCGCTTCAATGAATTTCCACTAGACCTACCTTGCGTTCCAACGAGTTACTAACACATTCTCCAACCGACAAAAAATGCGTGCGTCCCCAAAAGGATAAGGAGGGATTTGAGGTATTTCTTTTGATTAAAATAACCTAGATCAAAAAGTGAGGTAAATTATTGACACAGTCCCAATTGCGTTTAATGTTTGATAAATAATATATCAGATTGGTTTTTCTGATAGTGTGCCGATTTTCTCTCTCCACGGACATAGGTGGGGCATAGGTTGAGCAGAACTATTTGTTACAACACCATAAGCAATCGTGAATTACGAATCTGATCGCGTTTGGAACTATTACATAGGATGTGGCAATGTGGTCAGACAAAGAGTCCGATATTGATTTTCTCAACTTCACCGAAACTGCCGAATCAATTAAAGATTTAATTACTGAAAAAAATTTGATGCCTATCAGCGTAGGAGTGTTTGGAGACTGGGGCGCTGGCAAATCGACGATTTTAGAGCTCACGAGAGCTGCACTAGAAAAAGACGATCAGCCTTACATTCAGGTAAGTTTCGATGCATGGATGTTCCAAGGGTACGATGATGCCAAGGCTGCCCTCTTAGAAACCATTGCCACAACATTGGTCAAGCAAGCTGAATCAGACAAAACTCTGAGTCAAAAAGCCAAAGACTTCGCAAAAAGGGTAGATAAAATTAGGCTGATGGGTTTCTTGATGGACCTTGGTAGCACAGCAACAGGCTTTCCAACATTTGGTGGGGTGCAAAAGCTAGCAGGTTTGTTTAGTGGCGATGACGATAGCGATCTAGACAATGCTTTCGATGACTTAAAAGATGACGCCAAAGTCGTCAAAGCTGCCGCAGACAAAGCAAAAGGAGTCGTCAGAGACAAGAAAGCGTTCTCGCCGCCGAAAGAAATAAAGGCGTTTCGGAGTGCTTATACAGAACTCCTAAAAGAGTTTAATAAGCCATTAATTGTTTATGTCGATAATCTTGATCGGTGCTCCCCTCACAATGCTATTTCTACTCTAGAAGCAATCAGACTGTTTCTTTTTTTACCAAATACCGCCTTTGTCATTGCCGCTGATGAGGACATGATTCGACTTGCTGTGCCCGCATACCACAAGGGAGCTTCTCAGCGTCACCAAACTGATTATCTGGATAAATTAATCCAGATCCCTGTGCATGTTCCTCGACCCGGTACGGTCGAAATTAGGGCGTATCTTTTTATGCTAGTTGCCCAAGATCATGGTGTTGAAGCAAGAGCGTTGGAAGCAATTCGAGCGGCACTTGAAGAAAGTCTGAAGATGTCATGGAAGCAACCACCTATTACCATCGATGAGCTCCTGAAAGGTAAAGAGGTTAACGAAGTCGCAGATCTTCGTTCTAAATTCCAAGTGGCGGAACAGCTCGCACCGTTGCTAGCAGAGTCGTCAAACATCAATGGCAACCCAAGGATTGTAAAACGGCTGTTAAACCAAGTAAGAATGAGAGGCAAAACTGCTCACAGGAGAGGTATGCGGCTTGATGAGAGGACGATTACCAAACTGGTGATTTTCGAGCGTTGCCTTGGCACGCAGGCTACAAACAAGCTGTACGAAATGATTGATAAGGAAAAAGGCAAGCCAAAGTTGTTAGCGCAATTAGAATCACCAGATTTAGATATTAGTAAAGCGAAGCTTCCCGATGAGTGGAAAGTAGACACAGAGTTTGTAGCTAAATGGGCAAAACTGCCTCCAAGTTTTGCGGGTGTTGATTTAACCCCTGCTGTATATCTCAGCAAAGAAAGCATTCCGATGGGAGCTGTGAATGCAGTTATGTCAGGAGCCGCACAAAATCTCGTTAAATTATTGATGGGCCAGAAGCAGCGTATGAGTAAGGCGAGTACCGATGCAATAAACGCTGCGCCAAGAGAAGAGTTCGTATCAGTAATGGATGCGATGCTTGAGAACTTTAGGCTGGTAGATGACTGGGGTTCAGCACCACAAGGTTTCTACGGAGCATTAATGCTTGCTCTTAGCGATCCGAGATGTAGAGCAAACCTTTTGAGCTTCATTAAAAACCTACCTAAAGAAAGGTGGATGACACCGATCATCAAGGAATTGGAAGGAGATAAGTAGTGGGTACTTCAGCATCAGGCCTTGGTCCAAAAGATAAAAATCCACTTATTCCACCATGGGCGGAACAAGGCGACACTATTTCAGTTAGCCCGTCTCCAGATGGTGACGCCGGGTTGGGTAATGGCACGGACGGAAGTGATCAAGGAAATGGCGACGGCGAAGGTGGTGATGGGGATACCCAAGAAATAGATAATGGGCAAATTCAGCAGGAAATCGGTGGTCCAGAGCATATACAGCCTTCCCCTAAAAGATTTTCAGGGGCTAGGCGAGCGTTCGGTAAATATGCTTCAGTTGGAGGTGACACTTCTGACTTGAGGCGCTCATTAAGAAGTTATGCGAAGAAGTCCTCCGGTGGAGGCAAAGGTACTAGCCGCAGACTAGCGAACGGAATAAAGGCCGGGGCTGGCCTCTTAGGAATGATGCGTGGCGATACGGTCAGTACTGGTACTCAATCGCTCTCATTGACTAATCTGCAAGGACTATCTAAAGACCAAGTAATCGACCGTATAGCGTCCCATTTGGCACCTAATAATGCAGATGAAGACGCCGTTCGAATAGCGCTCAACTATGCACTTGAAGAAGCATTGCCAGAGACAGAAGATTTCGAACCTGAAAGTTTCACAGAAGATGTTATTCAAGAAACTATAACGTGTTTTTTGACTGACTTGATTTTCCAAGATGTAGTGACCGGAATGGGCAAAGCATGGTTTAAGGCCGAGCTGGCAAGCAAACACCACAAAATGGAAAACGAATTGCGCGAACTCATTAAAGTCGTCGCTCAACAACAAATGGACCGAGCTACGAACGGTAATCCAAGCAGCATCACTATGGACAATATTAAGCAAGTCCAGATTGATACGATTACAAAGACGGTAGAATACTGGGAGTCGTACAATGACTGATTTCTATTTCAACTCAGATCCAAAGAAGCTGCCTCAACCATTAAAAGGTATCCACCCTGTACATATCTTTGATTTGCACCCATTGGATAAACACAACAATAGCTGGGCATCCCGCTCAATTGTTGCAAGAATCCGCAAACTTGGTGTGAAAGTTAGTGACGAAGCCTTTGATTTTGTCACTATTGCTACTGCTGTCACTGCCGCAGAATCTTTCGAATTGCGGAGTAATGCTCTTAACAATTGGTCAAGGGAACTACACCTGCATATTCCTGTTATCAATGTCGAAAAATGGATGGCGGTAAGAGAGCGGCTTGCGAAATTATTGGGCTTTCTCACTGGAGACCAATGGGAGCTGTCATTCGAGAAATCGCAATTAGCAGTACCAGAACCAACAAATAGTTCCAACGCAAAAGCAAAGGCCAAAAGCCTGATTGGCCTGAACTCTGTTTGCCTTTTTTCAGGAGGGTTGGATAGCGCGGTAGGTGCTCTTGATATTCTAAATGGTAAGTCAACCGACAAACCGTTGCTAGTAAGTCATGCCTATCGTGCGGATAAAGGCAAACAAGGAAAAATAAAGAAATTACTTAAAGGAGCATTTGGAGAGCTTTCTTATAGTATTTCTCCCCACTTAGCTGGCCGCATTAAACATGATTTGGATACCAGCATGAGAGGCCGCAGTTTCAACTTCATGGCGTTAGCTGTGTTGGGTATTTCCGCACTACGCAGTGCTAACATGGACGATAGTATCTCTAAGATAATTGTCCCGGAGAATGGTTATATATCGATAAACCCGCCACTAACACGGCGGAGAATTGGGAGTAACAGCACGAGAACGACACACCCTAATTTCTTAGGGCAGCTTGAGGACCTACTCAACGACTTGGGCTTCAACATCACTTTCCATAACCCATATCAGTTTAAAACCAAAGGCGAAATGTTAGCTGAATGCAAAGATCAAGCAGCCATTCAAAAAGCGGTTCCGTTAAGCGTATCTTGTAGCCATTGGCATCGACGCCATATTCAATGCGGTTACTGTGTCCCTTGCATAATTAGAAGAGCATCAATTTTTCATGCTGGTTTTACGAAAGATGCGAAATATGAGGTTTCGAAAATTAAAAACATCATGAAAGAGATTGAAAAACGGGACGATGTTATTGCGCTCCAAGCAGCAATAATGCGCCTAAATGAATCACCTGATTACATGGCGTGGATACGTCAATCGGGGCCATTACCAGAAGATAAGAAGACTCGTAAAAAACTAGAGGATACGGTCAGTAGAGGTTTAGCAGAAGTTGAAGCCTATTTCAAGTCGGTCAAACTGGCATGATGGACATGCATTGCCATGTTGATTTATATCCTGATAAGGATGCGGTTCTAGCCGACATTCAGAAATCCAACTTCTATGTACTATCGGTGACTACAGTACCCTCTGCATGGAACGGTACTGTTAGTCTTACCCAAGGTATTGAACGCTGTAAGACCGCGTTAGGGCTGCACCCACAACTCGCACATTTAAGGAAAAACGAACTATCACTTTTTGATAAATTGGTCGGTGAGACAAGGTACATTGGAGAGATTGGTCTAGACGGCTCGAAGGGATTCAGCGAGCATATGTCAGATCAAACTACCGTCCTCAAGCACATCCTTGAGCGATGCGAAGACTTTGGAGACAAAGTCCTTTCATTGCATAGCTTGAATGCTACTGGACAAGTCATAGACCTGCTCAAGCATTTCCCTAAAGCAGGAACTCCAATACTTCATTGGTTTCTCGGTACGAAAAAGCAAGTACATGAAGCATGTGATTTAGGTGCATATTTCTCAATTGGGCCTGCCATGCTTCGTTCCCAAAGGGGAAGTAAAGTTTCCTCTTGGATTCCTAGAGACCGAGTCCTTTTGGAAACGGACGGCCCATTCGCCAAGATTGATAGGAAGATGCTATTCCCATCACAATCGACATTCGCTATCGAGGGATTAGCCAACCTTTGGGTGGTACACCGAAGTTCAGTTGAACAGCAACTCCATTTGAATCTTAAAAAATTACTTAGTTAGCTCATTTGTGAGTGAGAGTGGCGGCGGAATGGCTTCCTTACATTAACTGGCTTATCAGCGTGTAGATAATTTGTCATGCTGTCTATAGACCTTTGATGTATGTTCAATTAATGAACACTACATATCACTTCCACCCAAACGGTCTAGCTTCGTTTTATTTTTTAAAACTAACCTCTATGATCTCGCCCGAGGGTGTAATGTCAACGCCATGCTTCTGATTTAGCTGACTTCTCAAGAGATCGTTATAACGATAGATTTCATTAAGCCTAACAAATAGAGCATCGATTTGAGCTTGATAATCGGGTGTAGAAGCTAATTGCTCTTGTAAAGCTTTAATCTTGTTCTTCGCTGACTTTAACTGATCTTCTAACCGTAAAATTTTTTCTTCTAATGATTGTGTCTCAAGTTCTTTCTTTCTTTTCGCCTCAGCCTTTTCAATCTGTTCTCGTATATTTGCGTAACTCTTGCGATTTAATAGGGCATGGCTTCTCCCTGCTTCATTTGCCACTCTGTTTTTTGTGATTTTAGCTCTGGGGTTTGCTACAAGCCTTTTCAGTGCTTCTTCAAAATCATTTATTGATGATTCGTCTCGCGATTGATTCATGCTGACTCCCCCTCGACGCGTAAAGGCTTTTTATCACTAAGGATTAAGTTTGCAGCATCAATGCTGTTCTGCCAACTAAGAGCCATAATTGAATAGTCCTCTTTTTCCGAGTCTGATAGTTGGTTGTAAATATCTAACTTTCCCTGTGCAAAATTTTTAATTGCCTCCCACTGCACAACACTCTTTTCATCAACAACATAGCTAGAGCAGTAAACACATCCTTCAGGGATACCTACGCTTTTTAGTTTGCAATCATCACCACCTGTGCAATAACCATGCGGTAACCCCCGAATGTTATGAAGATTCTTTTTGAGAAAATCTTTGTATTCATTAAGGTCTTTGAAGTGTATCTGTTGAATTGTTCGGCTGCTTCCAGAACTGTTTTCAACTTTAAAAATGAGCTCTTTAGCAGCATTGTTTAATCGCTGGCCACCATGCCCTTTCAATTCGCCTCGATTGGCTTGCTCTACAAGCTCGTCCATTAAGATGTCGACTAACAAATCTTCATAGTCTTCAAACATTCCTATCAATTCATCTGTAGATGCATAACCTCTAGCCGAATACACAAGAGTCATTGCTCGCGCCAAATGTTTAAATTGATGCTTAATATCATCAAGAGACCCTAAGCGATTAGCAATAATAAAGTATGCAAATGTGTGTCGGAACTTGTGGGGAGTGAAATGAAAATAATCACCTACATGATATCGAATACCGCGTTTAGAGCCGCGAACGGACTTTATATTACATCCTAAGTTTTCTAACTCATCAATATCTTCTAGGGTTACCGCTATGTTGATATTATCGAGTGTGAATTTAGATAGTTTTCCAGCTTCAATACGACTTTTACTGAGCTTGCCGTCACAAAAGGATATACTTCCAAGAGTGTCTCTAACACCAAACAAAAGATTTTGCTTCAATCCAAGTTCGAGCGAATGTATGACGCTTTTACTAAGCTTGTCCTTGTAGTTTTCTAACAGAACCTCGGCTCTTTTGTGCATCCCTTTGACATAGCGTGAAAGGAGTAAAACTGCATCGTAGGTATCTTTGTTGGTAACCCACTTCATTTTTACTTTCGAGTCGTCAGTCTTTTTAAGCCAAGCTTCGATATAATGTTGACCATCTAGTGTAACTGCACAGTCAAGCTCACATGAACTAGCCTCTGAATAGCGCATTCCGGTGTAAGCGAGGACGTAGATGAAAACATAAAGCTTCAAATTGTCGAGATATTCGTAGTAAGTTTTTAACTGCTTTCTAGATTCTAAACAGGCTGGGCCGAATAACTTGGAAAGTTGAGTGACTTTGTTCTTTGTTCTGAAATTGAAGTTAAGCAATTCCGTTAGAAGAGCATCATTACATGCTTCCCAGTCATCAATCGCTCCCTCTGCACTTTTGATAAACTGAGAGCATTGCTTTAGCAATGTTTTCATAACTTCTGTGGGAATAACTGGGTGAGACAGAGAGTTTTTAAACTCATTTTTGATCCCCAGTGAATCCAGTATCGATAAGCATAGCTCGGAAGTTTCCGTAGTTAGCAATCCATGACTTCCATTCAAATCACTGTTTAAAAAAGCAAACATGCTTCTAGGAGAGATAATGCTTGACTCAGCAAAATCTTTAAAGACATTAGTCCGTTTTATCTCCTCTAGCTTGTTAAACTCACTAAATGAGTTTATGTTCTTTTTCATCAGGTACTTAGAAAAGTTCAGAGGAAAAGAAAGTCCTGTTCTTACTGTGCTCGGTTTTACCCCTTGACTCCCTTCAAAGCCACCCTCAAAAAGTGATACAACTGCATGCGACTTGAGCTCTAGCTCGAACCCTTGTGAAAGCGACTCGAAATTTATGGAGTTACCGGATAAATGCCACACTTTATCCTTAAATAATATTGCTCCATGCTTTGTTAAATGATGACTCTCAGACTGCCCGATAATAACGTCACCAATTTTTTTTAGATCCAACGATTTCAAGGGTTTAATACTTTTTCGACCTGTTGCATCGGCAGTAGAGACAGCGTTCAGTAAGTCAAGTATGTTCATATTTTCAACCTATGCTAGCGACAAGTTTCCAGTCTGGGTGACACCCTCGACTTTGATACAGCTCTTTACCACGAGAAATGGCGTTGGCTTCTAACTCAGCAATATCACAAAGTATTTTTTCTATTCGAGCATTGAGAATACTTATTACTTCTTGTTGATCTGACGAATTTGAATAATCTGTTACACCACGTTGCATCTCACCAACAACATATTCTTGATAGGATAGTAAACGCCATACATGTTCTGCATCTGCAATCACCCTGTAATGTTTGCAGAACAAACATGCGTTAAAGTCCAAACAGTGAGTCGAAGTTGTCCCAGAATCTCTATTTAGTCGCTTGACAGCATTTGCATAAGCCACTGTTTCATCATCACCACCCGTTGACGCACATCGACCATTGGGAACCTTTTTGGTATCACGAGGAACACCAGTTACTATAGTAACCTCATGAGAAATGGGCCGCCCATTAAAGTAATCTCCCATAATCTCGGTTGCTCTTGCTAAAGTCCTATCACGTTCAAGAGAATCATCTCTTAAATAACTTTGCATGAATGTATCAATGGAGTGATATCCTGCACGCTGATATTTTTTGAAGTTTCTGGCTACTTTCTTGTAGATATGATTAAGACCACCTTTTCTGATTTTTTGAGTATTGAAAGGAACATCGCAACCAAAAGGTTTAAGTATGTCATCTATTGTTTGAGAAAACCTTCTATAACTAATCCCTTCAACTGTTCCATTTTCATTTCTCACCAGTGCTAGTCGGAATTTTACTTTTGAACCATCAGGAAGCGACTGTCGTAGCGGTTCACAAAGTTTATCTCTCATGTATTCAAGATCAGACTTAGCATTAGTGACTTCCTTACCGAAAATTAATCCCTCTTTTGCGATATCCTCTGCTTGCATTTCAAATTCATAAAATTGTGTTTGGTAACCAGCTCGCTTTTTGAAAAGCCTGATGAAATAGGCAGATTTACCAGTGATTGGAGCATTAATTTCAAGAATGTCATCGATGTCCATTTGCAACACGGGGGCCAAATTCCAACCGGTCTTGATGAGGACTCTCGCGATGTAAAGTCTAACTTTATGCTCATGCTTGAGAGTCTCTTCAGCTAAAGCCTTTTCAACGAAACACGTAAGCCTTGCGATTTCTTCAAGTGTATATAAATCTCTAGCAGCATTGAGTCTATCGTGCTTTGACCTTCGTGATTTATTTGAGACATTGTGAGATTTAACTTCTGGTGCACCAAAAAAAATGCTGAACTTCCCAAGCGCTGATTGGTATGCTTTAGCCGTTCCAATCGTAAATTCGCCGTGAATGTACTTTTGTTTGATAGTAAACCGAAGCGTCTTGATAATTTTAGCGTTACTTTCAATTAGAGCAGTTGCGCCCTGTCGGGCGAGCGATGACTTATCGTCGTCACTCAAATTTTGGGTGTGATTTAAAAAAATAGACTTAATAGTACTTGCAATACCAAAAGTGGTGTCTATCTGCTTTGTTTCTCCATCAGCTCTATTCAGTTCAAAGTGAACAAATTGCTTAATATCAAAACAAAGTGATGGATATAAATCATGCACTTTGGTTAAGATAATATTAAGCGACTTACTATCACTGTCAGGGCTGTCAAACGCAATGTAATGTTCAATGAAATCTACGAAAGTAAAATTTTTTTTCTGAAGTATGTTGTACATATTCAGAAGCTCACCGAGAGTCGAATCTACTCTGTTGTCCTCCAACATTGATAATTGTTTAAATATTTTCGCTTCATCCTGAAAGAATCCACTCAGACCAATTTTTTTAACAAGCTCTAGGCTGCCAAATTTTATTTTATGGTCTTCGATTGCACTACCTAGCTTTGTCAATCGCGTGATCGCGCTTTGCGCACGAACTTCCCCTTCATTTTCTAGCAGCAGGTTTATGTACTTTTGGCATTCATCAAACCATTTTGATGACAGTTTATATATCCAATACGCACCTGTGGCTTTTTTACCAGTACTCAACGTATTTTTGCCTCTCGGCGCGTGTTTTGACTCCTCTCCAAATACATTGGGATTTGTAGCTTTCAAGTACTTGGTAACTCGACTTCTATTGCTCTTATTTACGAATTCCAGCAGAGTTTTTTCGAGTTCTCTATTAAGGATCGCGTCTTTGAATGATTTGTTCGCTGAAAGTAGCTCTTTTATAAATTGACTGTTATAAGCATCTGTCAATGCAGTAAGGGTAACACCCAATGCAGATTTGTATTTTGATAGTCCATTGTCAAGGTTTAGCAATTCAGCAGACATTGAGTAGAAATCGAGCAACCAATCAATCGGATAAATATAAAGCGATGAAATTGAGATCCCATTACTTCCTCCATATGGAAGTCTTGATGGCGTGTATAATTTAATATTTTTATTGTAAGAGCGATTCAACTGCATGAGGGCTGACAAAATTGTCCCCCCCCTGCGCGTCAAAATTTTTTCTTGTTCTTGTTCAAATAAAGCTTGCTCAACGAGAGCATAAGTCCTTTCGACTTGTAATGCCGTGAAGCCTTTTTCAAGAAATGGTTGTAATCTTTTGTCATTGTTTAAAAGATTAAGGTAGAGCCCTAGATCAACTGCTCGCTCTTGCACTACATCTAATCCAGCGAGCTCTGCCCGTTCTTCTTTTGGCCTACAAGAAAAGGCTAGAATATTTTTAATATCATTGTGGACGGCTGCCGATACGTTAACGAACCCTGCGAGAATTTTATTTAGTCTTTCTGCTCCGGTTTTGGATGTGTGGCTCTTATTCAAGATTGCCACCATTTTCGTTTGACAAATTAGGAATCACTCTTGCGTATAGGTCTTCAACATATTCTTGCATGGGACCGTGCTTGCTAGGACTCAATAATTTTGCAAAGTCCAAATATTTTTGTGTGGTTTCAAAGTTTTCGTGTGATAACAACACCAGAAGACGCCCTCTTACGTAGTCGGGTTCATAACCTTTTTCTAAAAGTGAATATGCTGTGTAGGTCGCAAAGGTTGCTCTGAGGTCATGGAAATCTCTTGATAAAGTTATGCTTTTAGCTTTAAGCTCTCTTCTAACCAGTGCTATCGTATTAACAACGCTGTCGACTACCATCCGCTCACCCTTATCATTTATGAATAAAGGCTTGGTTTCATTAATACCGTGAATATTTTCAAACTTCTTAGCTCGGTGTTGCCAGACTTTATTGGCTTTATAATCCCAAAGCATTTGCATCAGTGTTGTGCTTATCTGCAAGTTGACCGACTTGGAAAATTTTCTTAATAAGTTGATGGATGATAGTGTTCGGTTTGCAGGATGAATTACGTCGTCAACATCAATTTGAATGATCTCAAAGGCTCTTAATCCAGCCAACAACGCGCATCTTATAAATAAGCCATAGGTTCTATGTGAGTAGATTTTTGTATTCACCAAAGTGGCCAACTCTTGAGGACTGTAAGGCTGAAGCCCTTCGTTTGGTGATGATGACTTTTGCTTTTTGTTTCTAGGTAGCGAGAGATTGCTTGTGACAACAGAGATCTGGTTGTTAGCCTTTTTATTATTTACTCCGGGCATTGCAAATAATGAGGTAGCATCAGACTTATGGGTTACTCTCAGCTTTTCATATCGAATATCAAAAGGGAGTTGTTTTATGACAGATCTTTTAAGAAGCCAAATGTAGTAATGCCTCACGTTAGCGAGAATTCTTTTTCCTCTTAAAAAACTCCACTGTCTAGCGTCAACTCGTTTTTCTATGAAATCCCTGAACCTCCACACCGGCAAAAGAGCCTCGGCATCATCAAGTGATTTATCATCATAGTCGTTTGGAATGGCAATGCTCTCTTCATAAGTGATATTGTTTTCTGCCAACCAATCTAGAAAAATTTTCAAATCTTTTGCAATCGGTTCAATACTATCTATTTCAAGTTGGTCTGCTGGTCTACGGTCTAACCCCGGGCTCGACCATACGTAGCTTTCAGTTTCGGTTGTACTTTTCTTTTTGAGGGAGAAAAGCCCAAGGTGCCGGTGAATAAGAAATAGATTAAGCTCCAAGCAGTCTCTTATCCTTCTTGGATGGCTAATTAGTGGAAAATTTTCAGCGACTCTATCGACGTGATATTTTATTGTTCTCACTTTTTTATCTAAGAAATTCTCTTCACCCTCAATATAAGGAGAACGCCCTAAATTGATCGACAAATTGGATATCTTTGCACTATTTTTATTCATTTGTTTATGTGGAGTTATCCGGCAACGTGTGTGACAACAATAGTGAGAATATCGTAACAGGGTTAGCGTGTCAAGTTCGTAATGGGGTAAGCGCAGTGACATCGGGGCTTACTTATTTGGTTGAGAAGTTTAAAGA
>CEUP01050119.1_pt1 | contig 18190 bp, 19 predicted proteins | sample 531371 | NCBI WGS metagenome assembly CEUP01 (sample SAMEA2622738, study PRJEB7988) | marine metagenome | biome: marine biome (ENVO:00000447); feature: marine epipelagic mixed layer (ENVO:xxxxxxxxx); material: "saline water (ENVO:00002010), including plankton (ENVO:xxxxxxxx)" | depth 150 m
TTTTGATGGAGCTGTTCTAACTGCGAATATTGAGAGGTAAAACCGCATTGGCTAGCCGTATTCACAACCAATAGCGTTTTGCCTTTGAACTGCTCGCATAAATTGATGGTTTGATCAGAGTTGAGAAGCCTTTGCTTTGCACCGAGAAGTGTGGGGCAGTCTGCTGCACTGATCGCAGCGCTGTAGCTAAGTAGTATCGCAGGTAGAATAAATAGGCGTGATATCTTCATCGTGCTAGTCCTTCAATCAAGTTTAATTATAGGTACTGATTTTTCAGCTTCGCGATCATAGAAGAGACTTATTTTCTTGTTATCTACTCTCTGGGTCTCAATTTAACGTAATGGTAAGCTGCTATTTGCAGAAGAGAAAGGCACAGAAGAAAAAGCGAGAGTTTGCTCTCGCTTATCGAATTACATTAGTTCAACTTCTACATCGCTTTGTAATTGACTAGAGCAGGCTAGGGTGTAGCCATTAGCGAGATCGTCTTCCGACAGCGTTTCAGTGCTGGTCTGTGACACTTCACCTTTGGTTACCTTACATTTGCATGAACCACACATACCACTGCGACAGGCGATGATGATGGGGACGCCGTTTTCTTCCAATACATCTGCTAACGTTGCCCCATGAGCGGCTTGAGTAGAAACGCCAAAAGACGGGACTTCAAATTGGACTACATCTGTTGAGCCTTCACTTTGTTTAGATTCAATCGGAGTAAAGCTTTCTTGATGGAATTGTTCTTGCTCAACACCAAGCGCCAGTGAGTTGGACTCCATATCTTGCATGAATAGAGTTGGCCCACAAAGGTAAACGGTGCGCTCGGCAAGATCGGGGCAAAGTGTACTTAGCCACCCTTTATCTAAGCGTCCTTGAGGATGACGGGTGCCAGTATTGTCTTTCAGTAACAGCTTCAAGTTGAAGTTTTCGTGTGTGGCGTCCATTGATTCCAAGCGATCGAAGTAGATGGTTTGACGCGCACTTTTGGCCATATGAATAAAGACAATATCAATGTCGGTTTTATCGCGCAGCCACGTGGAAGCCATCGACATAACTGGTGTGATACCACAGCCCGCGCTGAGCAGGGCGACTTTCTGTTTTGGCTGGCAATCAACGCTATTAAATGGCCCAGTTGGCGCTAAAACATCGACGAGGTCACCAGGGTTAAATTGGTCAATAATGTGGTTCGATACTAAGCCGTTATCCACTCTCTTTATCGTGAGTTTTAAATGGTCATCACCCGGCATAGAAGCGATGGAATAGGCGCGAAACTCCATTTTTCCATTAAGTTCAAAACCTAGCGAAACAAATTGACCCGGTTTGAAGTTGCTAAAATGCAGGTGGCTGCCATCCGCCGCCATGAGTGTAATACTTACCGTATCTTCTGTTTCTTGCCATTTATCACTGCAGCGCATTTTAGCTGCCTGGTTATTTTGCCATTCAATAAACATCTTGATTCTCTTAGACAAAAGCACCCAACAACAGATGGAATACCTGCTTGTTGAGCGCTAATAGTGAACGATTAAGCCGCTAGGATGGTTTTTAGATCATCTTCAACATTGCCAATGCTGCGCATGTCGAATTTCTCTTGAATGATGGCGAGTAGGTTATCGGTTAAGAACGCAGGCGCCGTTGGGCCGGTGTAGATGCCTTTCACGCCAAGAGCGAACAGTGTGAGTAGGATAACAATCGCTTTTTGCTCGAACCAAGATAGAACGAGAGTAAGCGGCAGCTCGTTAATGTCACAGTCGAACTCTTTCGATAGCGCGAGTGCCAACTGAATTGCTGAGTACGCATCGTTACATTGGCCAACGTCTAGAAGACGTGGAATGCCGTTGATGTCGCCAAATTGATTCTTGTTAAAGCGGAATTTACCACAAGCAAGGGTTAGGATGACGCTATCTTCTGGAGCTTGCGCTGTGAAGTCGGTGTAGTAGCTACGCTCAGACTTGTCACCGTCACAACCACCCACTAGGAAGAAGTGCTTGATGTTGCCTGCTTTCACTTCTTCAACCACTGCTGGTGCCGCTTGCATGAGTGCGTTGCGACCAAAGCCCACCGTGATCATTTGCTCAATTTCATCGTGCTGGAAACCGTCTTGTGCAAGTGCGCATTCGATCACTTCACTGAAATCATCACCTTCAATGTGCGCCACGCCAGGCCAGCCAACAATGCTGCGAGTAAATAGGCGATCGGCATATTGACCCACGTTAGGGTTAAGCAGACAGTTTGACGTCATCACGATTGCGCCAGGGAAGTTAGCGAACTCCTTTTGCTGGTTTTGCCAAGCGCTACCGTAGTTACCCACTAGGTGAGGGTACTTCTTAAGCTCTGGATAACCATGTGCAGGTAGCATTTCACCGTTGGTGTAAACGTTGATGCCTTTGCCTTCTGTTTGTTGAAGGATCTTTTCTAGGTCGTGTAGGTCGTGGCCTGATACTAGGATGGCTTTACCTTTGACAGTCTTGACGTTAACCGCTGTTGGCTCTGGATGACCAAAAGTTGCAGTTTCACCGTGATCCAGCATCTCCATAACTTTATAGTTCATTAGACCGATTTGCATAGAGCATTCTAGAAGTGCATTAAGGTCTTCTGGGTCAGTACCTAGCCATGCCATGATTTGGTGGTATTCCGCGTAGATGTCATCATTGGTTTGTTCTAGTACGCGAGCGTGTTCCATGTACGCAGCAGCGCCTTTCAAACCATATAAGCAAAGTAGGCGAAGGCCAATCACATCTTCACTGATGGTTTGGTAGCCACGGTTTACCGCCACTTGTGGTGCGAATGCTAAGATCTCTTCGGCGTTGGCTGGTAACTCAAAATCAGCGACGCTTGGAGCATTTTCTAGTTCAACATTACCCAGTTTTGCAGCAGCAAGAGTTTGTTCTTTTAGGCGCGCTTTAAATTGTGCCGCTTGCGAAGCGAGCTCAAGGATACGTTCAGGGTCGAAGTTAACGTTAGTGAGTGTAGAGAAGAAGGCGCGAGGAGCCCATTGGTTAACTTCACTATCGATGATGTTGAATGTTTTCGCTTGTTCAGCCCAGTATGAGACACCTTGCAATGTGTAAACCAGAACGTCTTGTAGGTCAGAAACTTCAGAAGTTTTACCACACATACCTTGTGCGAATGAACAGCCTTTAACAGTAGGGGTTTGAATAGTCTGTTCACATTGAATACAGAACATGGCGCGTCTCCAGTAACGATTAAATAATTATCAGCGGTTTAATCCGCTTGGTTTTAATATGTCACTGTAAGAGCAGGTAACGTGCCACTTTTTAAGTTGTTGTTTTTATTGGTATACATGTATTTTTGTTGTGCCCGGTGTTGTAAAAACAACATCGTGCATGATGTTGTTTTTACAACAAGAATTGATGGCGACTAAATGTTGATATCGAATTTCTTGCCCATGCGATATAGATTTCCTCGGTCCATCTGCAAAAAATCCGCTGCTTTTGACCAAGTTCTCTCCGATTTATCAAGCGCATGGATGATCAGGTCCTTTTGATAATCTTCTATCAATGAGCGCATACCGGCGCTTTGTTGGGGGAAATACTTGGATGTGTTTTTTACATCGCTAGTTTTGTACTCACCATCAAAGTGGCTAGTCTGAATGATTTGCTCATTTTGCTGGATAGCTCTTAGAGCGGCGCGGGTTAAGGTATGCTCTAACTCACGTACATTACCAGGCCAGACTTGGCTCTCTAGTTGAGTCAGCGCCTTGGAATGAAGGTGTAAGTTGGGGATGTTAAATTGGCTGCGAACCTTTTCGAGCAAATAGCCGGCAAGAACTGGAATGTCGCCTTCTCGTTTACGTAGCGGAGGCACGGCAATTGGGAAAACGTTTAAACGGTGATATAAGTCGGCTCTAAACGACCCTTGAGCGACTTCTTGTTCTAGGTCTCTATTGGTTGCAGCAATGATGCGTACATTGACTAATAGGTGTTTATCACTGCCGACACGTTGTAACTCGCCTTGTTGAATGACCCGTAACAATTTGGCTTGCAGTACCAAAGGTAATTCACCCAGTTCATCTAAGAAAATCGTGCCCCCATCGGCCAGTTCAAATTTACCAGCTCGGGATCCATTTGCGCCAGTAAACGCGCCTTTTACATGACCAAATAACTCACTTTCTGCCAAACCTTCGGGCAGTGCTGCACAGTTGACGTAGATCATCGGCTTGGTGCTGCGATGTGATTGAGCGTGGACGCTGTGAGCGACCAACTCTTTGCCTACCCCTGTTTCTCCCGTGATCAGTACTGCATAATCGGATTGGGCTACCGTTGCGATGTTGTTCCTAAGCTGTTGGATTTGAGGACTTAGTCCAACCATTTCACCTTCTTTAGAGCGAGCTTGTTGGATCAAGGTTTCAGTTACGTGTTTTTGTTTTTTGTTTTGTGCTTTTAACGCTTTGATTTGACCGATATTACGCAGGGTAGCAGCAGCAAGTGCGGCAAAGGTTTCAATGGTGACCGATTCGATGGCGTCAAAGGCGCCGACAGTCATTGAATCTAAGGTGAGTAAGCCAACCAGTTGTCCATCCACATGCAAGCTACAACCTAAACAGTCGTGCACGTCGAGCTCCGCTTCTTCGCTAAGTAGCACGCCACTGAAAGGGTCAGGCAGCTCGCAGTTAGCATCAAAACGGACTGGCTGTTTGCTTTTCATTATCGCTTCAAGGCGAGGGTGCGCTTTAGGGAAAAAACGTCTTCCGAGAACGCTGGCCGATAGGCCTTTTACGGCGACAGGCACCAAGAAGCCATCTTCGTCAAAGATAAATAAGGCGCTGGCATCACATGGAAAAACTTGATCAATACCGTCGATCAAATGTTGATATTGCGCTTCGCTATTGAGGTTGGAGCTGAGGTTGAGTGCGATATCAAGCAGCACTTGGCTCATGTTTTGATGCATTACAATGTACCCGCCAATGATTATTGCGGGCAATCCTAACAATTGGATGTCATTTTAACATCGTACCTATGGGTATAAACGCTATACGGTTGATTTGTATCAAGTGAAATCTTATCCAGCATTAAATTGTGAGCGGTACTGCTGAGGTGAAACACCCACTAGGCGGCGAAAGTGGTGCCGCATTGTTGTGGCATTGTCAAAGCCTGCCAGATTGGCGAGTTGCTCCACCGAGGTAGATTCTTGTTCTAATAATGCCTTCGCTCTTTCAATCCGTTGCTGGGTTAACCACTCTTTTGGTGACATATTGAAGCTGCTACGAAACTTGCGATCAAAGGTTCGACGCGACATGTTCGCTTTACTGGCTAGGGTATCGATTTGAATCACTTTATCTAAGTTACTTTTCGCCCAATCCAAGGTCTGGGAAAACTGGTTAGGGACTTCAAGCAAAGGCGTTTCGACAAACTGAGCTTGGCCGCCAGAGCGATGCCCTGACACTACCAAACGTTTCGCCACTTGGTTTGCGACTGAGTAGCCAAAGTCGTTGCGAATAACAGCCAGTCCTAAATCTAACGCAGCAGCACTACCTGCAGAGCAGCCAAAATTACCATCGAACACATACAAAACATCTGGTTGATAGTCGACGTTTGGAAATTGGGCGCGAAACTTTTGCTCATACATCCAATGTGTTGTCGCTCTTTTTCCTTCCAGAAGTCCGAGTTTCGCTAATAAAAACGCACCGGAGCATAAGGTCAAAATTCGTTTACCTTGCTGAGCAAATAGGCTTACTTGCTGCTCGATGGCTGGCGGAATGGAAAAGTCCCAAGTAGGCCAGCCAGGGACAATAAGCGTGTCGTAGTTGGTTAAATCTTCAATGCGTTGGGCGGTTAAGGTAATTCCGCCAGTGGTATTGATACTCTCACCTTCGAGATTAACGACATCTGTGGTGTACCAAGTGTCAAATTCAGGTCTTGGTAAAGCAAACAACTCAATGGCGCAGGACATCTCAAATAAAGTGACGTGTGAGTGGGCGAGTATGGCAATACGATTCATTTTCCAATCCTTGGTGAACAAATAGCTTGGCTTAATATTAACGAAGCTTGTCTTATAAGCCAGTTCTTTTGCTTGAAATTTCACCGCATTATAGGTGGTGTCGAAAGCGAACAAGGAGAAATGGTATGGGAAGTGCAGTATCAAGAGTGGCAGCGGCAAGTAGCAAAGAAGCACTAGAGCATTTTGAATCACTACTAAAGTTTGAAACTGATTGTTGGGATGTTCACCACGCGTTAAGCAATGATTTGCAAGACTTCGTGCTGGTTGATGTACGTGGTGAAGCGTTATATCAGCAAGGACATGTGGACGGTGCGATCAATATTCCTCACCCAAGGCTTAACGAAAAGCGATTGGCACAATTTCCTCAAGACACCTTGTTTGTTGTCTATTGCGCAGGTCCACATTGCAATGGCACAGAGAAAGCCGCTATTCGTCTCTCTAAATTAGGCCGACCAGTGAAGAAGATGATTGGTGGGGTGACAGGTTGGCTTGATGAAGGGTTTGAGTTGGTTTCGCAGGAGGTCGCAGTATGCAATTAATTGTTGGAACGGATTCAACATGGTCTTTACGAGCTTGGTTGTGCGCGCAAATTGTAGGTGTCGATGTTGAAGTGAAAGTGATTGATTTATCCAAAGAAGAGCGAAAGGCTGAGCTCAAGGCTTTATCATCTTCAGGTTTAGTCCCTGTGTTACGTGATAAACAGGTAACGATTCACGATTCATTAGCCATCGCAGAGTATTTAAATGAGCTATCGAATGGAAAACTTTACCCGCATGCGCAAAGTGAAAGAGCAGTAGCGCGTGCGATGTGTAATGAAATGCATTCTGGCTTCATGTGTTTACGCGAGCAATGCAGTTTTACACTTGAAACTGTGCCACCCGCTGATCTGACTCATCCTGGGTTAAAGCAAGATGTAGAGCGGGTGACGGCTATTTTTTCTCAAGCACAAAGGCGATTTATGTTTGAAGAGCCTGGTTTAGTGGATGCGTTTTACGCGGTATTGGCGTATCGCTTACAAACATACGGAATTGAGTTGCAAGGGAAGGCACTCGACTACCAACGAAGTTTGCTCAATTGGTCATTATTGAACAAGGGCATTGATGAACTGAGAGCTTGGCAAGCTAACGTCTGAACATATTCCCATCAAGTGTTTTCATAGTATGCACATTATGCATAGTTGTCTTGTTTAAATGTCATTTGAGTCATTGCGCGGGGATCTCTACACTTCGCGCTCTTTTGAAACCTATGCTGAGATTTAGAACTATGTTTTCTCAATCACTTTTTGCTCAGCTAATGAGAATGACTCTACTGCTAGTACTTTCTCTTGTTGCAGTCCATAACTCTCCCAAACTATTGGCGTTATTGGCTCAGCAAGCGATTAATAGCGGCTGTCACCAGACAACAGGTGAAGGCCATGACCATTCTCACCACCATCATCACTAAGGTTATACGATGAGCATTTTTCGATTTCCAATCATTGTTTGGCTAGGGATCGCCATCTTAATTACCTGTCTGGGTATCAGACAATCTTTTGGCATTTTTATGATGCCAATATCAGAACACTTTCAAACCGGACGCGAGTTTTTCAGCTTTGCGATTGCCCTGCAAAACCTTTTGTTCGGTGTGTTTCAGCCCTTCGTTGGTATGGCTGCAGACCGGTTTGGCGCTAAACGCATCATCATTTTAGGTGCTATCGCGTATGGTTTAGGTTTGTACCTAACGTCTATCGCTGTAGAGCCAAGCATGCTTTATCTGTCACTGGGCGTATTAGTTGGTCTTGGTTTAAGTGCCACGAGCTATGTGATTGTGTTGGGTGCGGTGGCGAAAGTGGTTCCGGCGGAACACGCTGCAAAAGCGTTCGGTTTGACGACTGCTGCTGGATCATTTGGTATGTTCGCTATGATCCCGGGCGCGCAAACTATGCTATCTGAATTTGGCTGGCAAGGCGCATTGCAGGGCTTTGCAATTCTTTGTTCGACTATGATTGCCTTTGCATTATTTATGCGCTCGCCTAAGCCGTCAGATAATGCTGTAGTGCAAACTGTGGAGCAACAACAAACGCTTAAGCAGGCGTTAAAAGAGGCTTTTAGCCACAAAGGCTACTGGTTAATCCATGCGGGCTTCTTTGTCTGTGGATTCCACGTCATGTTTATTGCGACCCATTTACCAAGTTACTTAGCGGATAAGAACTTGTCGGCGCAAACTGCCGCGATGGCGCTCGCGTATGTCGGTATTTTCAACATCTTTGGCTCTTATTTTTGGGGTGTGATGGGTGATAAGTACAGCAAGCGCCATGTGATGTCTGCTCTATACCTGATGCGTACAGTGGTGATTGGTGCTTTTGTTACCTTGCCTGTCACGGAGCACACTGCGGCGATTTTTGGTGGCGCGATTGGTTTCTGTTGGCTTGGTACGGTGCCATTAACGTCAGGCTTAGTAAGACAGATTTTCGGTGCCAAGTACCTGTCAACTCTGTATGGTTTGGTGTTTTTCACTCACCAAGTTGGTAGCTTTTTAGGAGCTTGGGCTGGCGGGCGTATTTATGATTATTACGGCTCGTATGATCCAATTTGGTGGTCAACTGTGGTTCTGGCGTTTGCCGCAGCTCTAATCCACTTGCCAATTAACGATAGACCAGTGCAGCGATTAGCAGCGGCATAACTGGGTAAACTAAATGCCTCTGTTCTACGTATCGAATAATCGTGCAACGTAGAGGAGGCATTACTGTGCAAACAACTGTCGGCTTATACTGGTTTACCAACGATTTAAGACGCTTAAACAATTCATTGCTCGACCGCGCGTTCAACGACGTTGACGAGTTAGTCGCCGTTTATTGCCTGCCTCGCGTGACAGAATATCTAGCGGCTTTCTCCGCTGAGGATAACCTTGGCACTCACAGAGAGCGGTTTATTCACCAGTCGGTTGAAGATCTTTCTGAGAGCCTCGCGGCGTTAGGCGTTGAGCTCATTATCGTTGAGCGAGGTACAATAGAAACTTTGGCTGAGTTAATTGGCTACCGAGGAGTAAGCCATCTTTACGTCAGCGAGTCTGCGGGATTTGATGAGACCGCAATGATCAGTGCCATCAAGCAGAAACTTCCGATGCTAGAGGTGGTTCAGTCTGACAACACCACGCTTTTTCACTTGAGCCAGTTGCCGTTTCCACTTGATGAGCTCCCTGCAACCTTTACTCAGTTTCGCAAAAAAGTTGAGCCCATTTTTGAGCACCTTTATCCTTCGCAGGATACTTCGTTTCGTCTCGGAGAGACTGCAACTCCTACCGGCTTTGTAGGAGGTGAGCGCGCTGCGACCCAACACGCGACTTGGTACTTTTCCCACCCTTTTGCTAGTACCTACAAAGAGACTCGCAACCGTTTAGAAGGGGACTCCAGCTCGACACACTTTTCTCCTTGGCTCGCTCTTGGGTGTGTTTCTCCGGCGCAAATTGTCGCTTTGTTACGCCAATATGAGCAACGCAATGGTGCCAATCAGTCGACGTACTGGATTGTATTTGAGCTGTTATGGCGAGAGTACTTCTATTGGTACGGGCGCAAGCATCAGGAAAAAGTATTCTATTTCTCTGGACTGACATCGAAACAAGCCTCTAAGCCGTCTGATGATAAAGCGTATCAACGCTGGGTAAAGGGAGAGACAGATTTTGCTATTGTCAATGCATGCATGAATCAGCTCAAAGAGACGGGCTTTATGTCTAACCGAGGGCGTCAATTGGTGGCGAGTTGTTTGATTCATGAGTTAGGTGTGGATTGGCGACGTGGAGCGGCTTATTTTGAGACTCAATTGATTGATTATGACGTCGCTTCAAACTGGGGAAACTGGCAGTATCTATCCGGTGTTGGCGCCGATCCAAACCCTGCAAGGCGATTTAATTTGCTCAAACAGGCTGAGCTTTATGACCCCGATTCATCGTTCACTCTCCGATGGCAAAACGCATCTGAAAAGCAGTGAGACTTTAATCATTTAAAACGGTCGCATTTTCATCGCGTTAGATTATTATGAAGTCTCTCACTGACTTGTAATAAATGATTAATATGTACGCTGAATGGATAACGTCAGAGGCTCTGATTGCCGCGTTTTTGATCTTCTTAGGATCGTTTGTGCAAACAGCGATTGGATTTGGTTTGGCGATTGTCGCAGCGCCTTTGCTGATTTTGGTTTCCCCAGATTACGTTCCCGCGCCGATTTGCTTGGTGGCGCTGTTCATCTCGATTCTCAATGCCTTAAAACACCGTGCTAGTGTCGAAATTGGCGGTTTAAAAATGGCGCTGATAGGCCGAGTTCCAGGTTCTATTGCTGGTGGTATTCTGTTGGTTCTTGTCTCGACTGAGTTGTTGGCTCTTTGGCTAGGTTTGCTTGTGTTGTTCGCGGTCGCGGTGAGTTTGTTGCCTTTTCGTATAGAGCCTACGCCAGCTCGTATGGGAGTCGCGGGTTTCTTCTCTGGCTTTTTTGGTACCAGCTCAGCCATCGGTGGCCCACCAATGGCGTTGCTGTTACAGCACCAAGAGGCGAATCAGCTGCGGGGAAATCTTTCCGCGTTTTTCGTGTTTAGCTCGATTATCTCGCTGATCATTCAGATACCAGCGGGATTTTTTACACTGCACCATTTTTGGATTTCTATCCCTCTTATCCCAGCGTCTTGGGTAGGCTATAAACTGGCGCAATTAACCACCCACTCTTTGCCTAAAGAGAAAATCCGCACCGGCGCTCTGGCACTATGTACCGTGAGTGGCGCAACGGCTGTGTGGCAAGGGTTAATTCAGTAAAATTCTATCTGTTCATCTTAGGTTAAGGAAAAACAATGATACTGGAAGTCGCAATATTGGATGTTAAACCGAATTTAGAGGCTGAGTTTGAGGAGAGCTTTGCTAAGGCGCAGGCGATTATTTCTAGCATGAAAGGATATGTGTCGCATCAACTTCAACGTTGTATTGAAAACCCAAGTCGCTATATTTTGTTAGTGAATTGGCAAACATTAGAAGACCATGAGCAGGGGTTTAGACAATCTGCCGAATATCAGGAATGGAAGGCTCTTTTACACCATTTTTATGACCCATTCCCAACCGTAGAGCATTTTGAACAGGTCTACGGCTAAGGTTTTCTAGAAAGGAGAAACAAGTGTTAAGAATACTCGGTAATATTATTTGGTTTTTATGTGGTGGCGTTATCATGGGGCTTGCTTGGTGGCTAGTCGGCTTGATTTGCTTCATTAGTATTATAGGTATTCCATGGGGCAGAGCATGTTTCGTTATTGGTAACTTCTCTTTCTTCCCGTTTGGACAAGAAGTGATTAGCCGTGATGAGCTAACTAAAGAAATGGACATAGGTACCAGTCCGCTAGGAACAATAGGCAATGTGATTTGGTTCTTGTTGGCAGGTATTTGGTTGGCCATCGGCCATATTATGTCAGCGGTTGCGTGTTTTATTACCATCATTGGTATTCCATTTGCGTTGCAGCACTTGAAACTCGCCTATATCTCTTTGGCGCCGATAGGTAAAACTGTAGTGCCAAAAGAACAAGCTGCTATGGCTCGCTACTCTAAATAGCCACCTTACAACACAAAGCCCCACTAGTTGGGGCTTTGTATTTAGAAACGGATATTAATGCCCACCTCGACACTATCATCCCCTGTCACACTTGAGCTTGGTGTGACTCGATGATCACCAAAGCTATATTTGATGTAAGGCTCAACCCATTTAGGTTTAAAAGTCAGTTGGATATCTTGACTGGTGCGATAGCCAGAGTCAGTGAGACCTTTATCGTAATTAAACGTATAGCTGGCGTTTAGCATAGGGTTGATGCTGTAGTTAGCACCTAAGGTATTTTTCCATTCTCGGCTAGTGTGTTCTAAAGCAGGTAAGTGCTTACCTAGTGTGCTTTTTCGCCACTCATGGGATGAATTAGCAAAGACCATTAAATTAGGTGTGAGCGCTGTTGCGGTAAAAACACCTGCATCATAAATGTCGACAATGTCGGCTCGGCCATAACTAACAAAGGCTTCAGTATAAAACTGGCCAAGCATAGTTCCATAACCTGTCCCAAGCTCTAGGTAGCCAGTGGTGTCAATTTCGGCGTAGATGCTTATCTCTTCAGTCGCTTGAATCGTTCCCGCTAGTGTTCCAATCCACTCATCATTGTTTTGCGCCGCTTGTAGGCTTAAGTTGGGTTCGTAATATTTAGGCTCCGTTTTTATTGGTTGAGCGATGAGTGCTGAACTAAACAGAAGGCTCGATAGCGTTAATATATGCTTCATAGTGAATAGACCTAAAATTAAAGGAGCCGCTTATTGCTAAGCGGCTCCTTTGCTTGTCAGTGGAGTTGAGATGATTATGAACGAGCGTTTACGCGATCTTTGACTGCTTGCTTAAGCTGTTGACGCTGCTCTTGCGACAGGCTTTGCAGACTGTTTTTAAGTTCATCTGCTTTAGGTAGCTTGTCTAGATCCCATTCGCCATCCACTTTCCCCCAACCACTATCGATATCAGCCGGTGTAATCGTCAGGTTGCCTTTTTTATCTACTTCAACTTTCCAAGTGTTACCTGAAGAGTGGTCAACAATAACCAATGAACCTGAAGCTAGGTCGTGAGATTCCACGCGGCCCACAGTTACGCCATCGACAGTAATCAGGCCTGTTTTAGTATCTAACTCAGCAACTTGGTTACCGTTATTGTAAACGTTTCCTTGCGCATCAATCATGTACTGACCGCCTACTTCAATTGGATTTTCTGGGTGTGCTTCAATAGGGTTTTGTGGGCCATGCTCTATTGGATTTTCCGGGGTATGTTCGATAGGATTCTCTTTAGGCACATTGCCCCAGCCACCATCAACATCAATTGGGCTTAGAGTTAGGTTGCCTTGCTTGTCCACTTCGACTTTCCAAGTGTTACCTGATGAATGGTCAACCATTACAAATGAACCAGAAGCAAGGTCATGAGAGTCAACACTACCGACGACGACGCCATCTACTGTCAATAGACCTGTTGTGGTATCTAATTTAGCAACTTCGCTACCGTTGTTGTAAACGTTACCTTGAGCATCAATCGTATATTGTTGTCCTGACTCGATAGGGTTTTCTGGCTGTGCTTCAATTGGATTAACAGGAAGAGGGTTCGATGAACCGTTAGATGATGAGCCTGCAGTTGAACAACCAGCTAAAACTGATGCGGCAATTAGAGTAGATAGAAGTTTAAGTTTCATAATGTGTTCTCTCAAAAATTTAATGTCGTACTAACCAAGCTTCTTGCTTATGAAGTGGCGTTCCTAGCCGATGAGAGAAGTATATGGGGACAGGTGAAGTGGCTCTAATCGCTAAAACGAAAAGAGCCATTAACGTTAGGTTATTAATAAAAAAGCGGAAAGTGGCTGATAACCGTTAGTTATCAGCGTTCAAAATACCTTGAATAATTCCCTGTACCCATTGCACCGTTTTGTTTTGGCGATTTTTATGGTGGTAATAGGCAAAGACTTCCGGGCCAAACTCTTCATTATCCATAACTATCGGAATACGGCGCAGTGTGTTTGACTTGTCGGCGTTAGTAAGTCTAGACGCAGGGAAGGCCATATCTGAGTTTTCTACGACGGAAATTACAGCGGAAGGCAGTTCAGAACGAAAACCGATTTTTGGCTCTATATTGCGTAATTTGAGCATCTTTTCGGTAAACGATTGGGTCGAGTTCCAGTCTGCGGCAATGATGGTAGCGAACTCAAAATCAGACGCTTGCTCGAAGCGCATTATGGTCCCTTTGTAATGATGATCTTTTCGCACATAAACATGAAAGCTGTCTTGTGCTATTTTCTTGCAAATAAGCTCTTTGGGAGCGTGGCCAATCTCATAGTTCACCCCTAATAGCACCTCATCATTGATGACTTCTTGCATGGTGCTTTTTGACCAATTAAGGAGCTGAACTTGGATATTAGGTGCTTGGGAGCGGATCGCAAGGAAAATGTCACTGGCAAATGAGCTCAAAATAAACGGCGCTAGAGCAATTTTAATCACCCCTTCTAACTCTTCAGGTTTGAAAGAGTTAGATTCATTTAGTGAGTTCGATAATTGGTCGAGCAGTGGAGAAATATTGTCAGCAAGAGTATTGGCATACTCCGTAGCACGTAAACCATGGTGGGTTTTCACAAACAGTTCATCGTCGAAGTGATCGCGTAAACGTTGCAGCGCCTTACTCACGGCTGGCTGTGAAACAAATAGGCGTTCGGATGCCTTACGCATATTACGTTCTTGATGAAGAATTATGAAGGTTCTGAGGAGGTTCAGATCCAGAGTTGCGAATAAGTCTTTGGCCATGGTTTTTCCTTTCCTATTCCTCGTATAGTAATACGTCCTTGTATCGAGAAACCAATTGAAATTGATGATAGTTGGAGCAACGTCAATCAGTAGGCTTTAATTCCAAACTCTCTTAATTTACTTGGCAATCGTTCATCAAGGTGCTCAATGTCATCAGGAGTCACTTCTATAAGGGCAAAACCATGCTCTTGGTATAAAGCTATTATTTTATCTCTTTGCTCTGCATCGATTTCACCAGAATCACTTCCCCAATATTGGAGATACACTTTTCCTGCCGGCAAGTAAAAGTCACTCAATACGTCTTGTTCGATAGGCAATTGGCGATCGTAGGCATGAACGATGCCGTTCATATAGAGCCAGTTGTCGATGATGAGCTCACCTTTAGAGCGCACATAGTGGCCATCGAGGGTGCGATGTTTGGCTTCAAACTTTTGCCTAAAGCTGGACAAGGATTTGTCTGTCGCGTGTGTTTCAGCGTCTTGTCCGGAAAATTCGACGACCGACTGCTTCAAGCGCTTATTACGAATGATGGTATCGTGCCAAACCACAAATTGCGTACCGGTCTCTTTATCTTCTCGTTGATGGCCACCAACAGTAAGACCTGATTGAGTTACCTGCCAACCTTGTTCAGTGCGACTAAGCCAGCCCAGCTCTTGCAGGAGTTGATTGATTTTCTTCGCTGGCAGAGAAAAGCGCTGGCCTATTTGAGTAGCAGAGAGTGCATTACCACTGCTCGCAGCATGATCGATGAGGAGGTTTTGTGGCCAAACAATAAACTTTCCGAATTTGGCGTGCGTGATGTACTCACCGCCAAACTTAGCCCCAATCTCGGTGAGCACCCAACCTTCGTCACCTCGGTTGATATAGCCTGCGTTTTTTAACTCGGTAAAGAGTTCTTTCGCATCTTGTTGACGCGACTTGGCGAGGGCGGTGGTGGATAGTTTATCTGACATAGTGCGCTCCTTGAACTTACAATCATTGTTGAGGGAAAACGCACTGGGGTCAAGTGGCTGATTTTTAGATAGTAAAGGCGTTTATTGCAACGCCTTGGTTGAGTTAATAGAGTTTACCATCGACGAGTACCGCTCGAGATTGATATTCATTAGATAGGACAGTTGCAGCAGCTTTAAAACCCGGTCTGAGATAACCAAGCTGCTCACATTTGAGCGCCTGAGCAGGGTAGGTTGAAGCCATTTTTAAAACCTCTGCTTCATCTATTCCCCATTGAATCGCATTGGCCACGGATTCATCCATCCCTATGTGGGCTCCAGCGAGTGCACCTTCTTGATTGACGAGCTTGCCATTAACCACCGAGATAACCTCACCATCAAGCTCAAACTGATCATTGGCACTGCCCACCGAGCCCATCGCATCGGTGACTATCAACAACTTGCCTTTCGGTTTTATTCTATGTGCTAGCAAGACACTTTGAGGGTGAACATGGATGCCATCAGTGATGATGGAACACCAAGCATGATCGGTGAGCAGCGCTGTTCCGACAGCCCCGGGAGCTCTCCCTTCGAGTGGTGACATAGCGTTAAACAAATGAGTAAACCCATCAATATGTTTAAGCTTTTCCGCAGGCAGTTGCTCAAAGGTGGCGTTTGAGTGCCCGCACGAAATCGTCGCTCCCTTTGCTTCTAGCCAAGACAGGGCGCCAATATCAACGCGTTCAGTGGCACAAGTGATTAAGAGCTGTCCTTTGTCTGGCCAGGGTAACTGCTGCAAAGACTCTAGGCTAGGTGAATAGAATAAGGCAGAGTCATGCGCGCCTTTTTTGGCCGGATTTAGCCATGGCCCCTCCAAGTGTATGCCCAGCACTCCAGGTAATCGGTCATTGAGTGCCTGCTGGCAAGCCAACAAAGCCTCTGAAATTTTGGTTGGTGTCGCACTTATCAGTGTTGGCAGCAAGTAGGCTGTGCCGTGCTTCCTGTGCGCTTCGGTGATGGTTTGCATGGCCGCTGGCGTAGTGTCGTTGTTGAACATCACCCCTCCGCCGCCATTAACTTGAATATCGATAAACCCGGGGCAGATTATTGAGTCACTAAAGTGTTGAACAGGTATCTCACTCGAAAGCTCTTCGAGTGGGACAATGGCTTTAATATGGTTATCGCGCCATAATAGAGCAGAGTTGCTGTGGTACTGACGTCCGTCAAAGATACGCGGAGCGGAAATGGCGTTGAGGATCATAAGATTATTCCTTGAATTGATAGGCTGCGCCCAGTAGACACGCGTCGTAGTCACCTTTGGCTGCCACCACTGAGACCTGAAATGCTCCTGGTCTAGAGGCTATCGCTTTATTGACTCGGTCAAGGTAACCTGTTGCCAAGCCGATGCCTCCGCCTAAGACAATAATGTCGAGGTCTAATGTGGCTTTGAGATTACAACAAAGCGCTGCAATAGCGTTGGCACTTCGAGCAATAATGGCCTCTGCATGCTGACTTTTACTTGCAAGGGAGAACAGGTCAATGTTCGAAATATGCGGGAAGAAATAGTCATCACTGGCCTTTTTAATCGCGGTTCCTGAAGCGATAGCTTCAACACACCCTGTTTGACCACAACCGCATTTGGGACCATCAAGTTCAATAACGGTATGTCCAATGTGGCCTGCTAGACCTGCATTTCCTTGATGCAATTGGCGATTAATGACAACCCCGCCTCCCACGCCCGTTGAGACGGTAATAAACGCCATGTTGTCTATTGTGCTCCCGAGAGCTTTGAATTCATACCATGCAGCTGCTTGGGCATCGTTGAGCATCGCGACTGGCTTATTGGTCAGTGATTCCAGCGCTTGGGCAAGTGGGAAAGGGCTTGGAAAAGCTAAGGTATCTGGGTTGATGGCTGAAATACCGTCTTTGGTGACTAAGCCCGTTGTTGAAACCCCGATTTTGTTTATCTCTGGCAGCCACTTATCGGCGTGCGCGAGAATCACTTGCGCAAACTGCTCTGCATTTTGCGCTTTAGGTGTCGGGAGCTGGGTGCGTTCAATTAGTTGACCATTTCTGACTAAGCCTAAGGCTATCTTGGTGCCGCCAATGTCGATGGCTAGTGTGTGCATTGTTTTTCCCCTACCGCTTGTGTCGCAGCATTAAACCAGTTGGTGACTACTTCTAGGCGAGTAATCGCTGAACCTACAGTAACCGCCACTGCGCCTGCTTGTATCGCTTGAGCTGCTAGCTCGGGTGTGTTGTAGCGACCTTCTGCCATTGTAAAGAATCCCGCTTGGGAAAACTGTTTCACCAATTGCAAATCCGGCTCGCTAGGCTCAATGCCGCCGACGTAGCCCGATAGCGTTGAGCCAATAATTTCAACGCCTTGTGAGTTGGCCCATTCGCCATCTTCAAAACAAGAGCTGTCTGCCATGGCAAAGCACCCCGAGTTTTTGATCGCTTGAGCAATGTGTTCACGGCTTTCTGGACGCTCACGGTCAGTGGCATCGAAAGCAATGATGGTGGCTCCCGCATTCGCAAGGTTATCAACATCACTGGCAAAAGGTGTGATGCGAACAGGACTGTCCTGCAAGTCACGTTTCACAATTCCAATAATTGGTACACTGACCACTGCAGCCACAGCGGCGACATTTTCGACACCTTCAATACGAAGAGCTTTCGCTCCAGCTTGTTCTGCAGCCAGCGCCATCGCGACGATAAATTCTGTTTTTTCTAATGGACTACCAACGACTGGTTGAATAGAAACCACAGTTTGACCTAGCAAGGATGATTTTAACTCATTGATATTTAGATTTTTTGTTCTCACGACGGGCCTCATAAATTAAGCGTTGTATTGCGGAGTGATGAGAAGAAAACGATCCATCACAATTCGTCTAATCAGTCTGCCAATTGATAACGTTGGCGAATTTTTGTCCGCGATCACATTTTGCAAAAAGTTGGTTTGAAAATAATCTTCACGGCAATAATAATCCATAAC
>CEUP01002046.1_pt1 | contig 18143 bp, 10 predicted proteins | sample 531371 | NCBI WGS metagenome assembly CEUP01 (sample SAMEA2622738, study PRJEB7988) | marine metagenome | biome: marine biome (ENVO:00000447); feature: marine epipelagic mixed layer (ENVO:xxxxxxxxx); material: "saline water (ENVO:00002010), including plankton (ENVO:xxxxxxxx)" | depth 150 m
TTGTTTTTTCTGTGCTTATGTTGTTTACGGCCTCGGCCCCGGCCTCGACCCCGGCGTCGGCGAGACATACCCAATCTCATCAAGAGCATCCTGCAAAGGCTGACACAGATTGAGTGAAGAGAAATCCATGGATTCAACTCACATATGTGCGATAATAGCGGTACCGAATTCACTGCACTTCAGCAGAGTAGCATCGTCCATCAGCCGCTCGAAGTCATAGGTTACGGTTCCTGCACTGATTGCTCCTTCCATACCCTTCACGATGAGATCGGCGGCCTCAATCCAGCCGATGTGCCTCAGCATCATCTCTGCTGAAAGAATTAGACTTCCTGGGTTGACCTTGTCCTGACCGGCGTACTTCGGGGCAGTGCCGTGGGTGGCCTCAAAGATAGCAACACCCGTGTCGTAGTTGATGTTGGCTCCTGGAGCGATGCCGATGCCGCCTACCTGGGCTGCAAGTGCGTCAGAGATGTAGTCGCCATTGAGGTTCATCGTGGTCAGCACGCCGTACTCGCGAGGGCGAGTCAGTACCTGCTGGAGCATCGCGTCCGCGATTACATCTTTGATGGTGATTGTAGAACCAGTACTCGGATTGGTCAGGGTGCACCAAGGTCCACCATCCAACTCAGTAGCTCCGAATTCGTCCTTAGCTAGTTGGTAGCCCCAGTCACGGAATCCTCCTTCTGTGAATTTCATGATGTTGCCCTTGTGAACCAAAGTGACGCTGTCACTGTCGCTGTCTATAGCGTGGTTAATGGCTGCGCGGACAATTCTGGCAGTTCCCTCTTGGCTGATTGGTTTGATGCCGATGCCGCTAGTATCGGGAAACCGAATCTTGTCGACTCCCATCTCGCTGTGCAGGAAGTCGATGACCTTGCGAACCTCGTCACTACCAGCCTCCCACTCGATGCCCGCATAGACATCCTCACTATTCTCTCGGAAGATTATCATGTCCACCGCACCGGGATCTCTGACGGGACTTGGTGTCCCGGCGTACCAACGCACGGGCCGCACGCAAGCATAGAGGTCGAGTTGTTGGCGGAGGGCTACGTTCAGGCTGCGGATACCCCCACCGACGGGTGTGGTCAAAGGACCTTTGATTGAAACCAAACCCTCTCGCATAGCCTGCTTGGTGGCCTCGGGAAGCCAATCTCCTGTGGCATCGAACGCCTTCTGCCCGGCTAGAACCTCGCTCCAGTGTATTTGGCGCTCACCATCGTAGGCGCCGTCGACTGCAGCATCTACCACAGCCATCATTACGGGAGTAATATCTACCCCAATTCCATCTCCCTCGATGTAGTGAATAACGGGGTCGACAGGGACTTTTAGTCGTCCATCGGACATCGAAATTCTACTGCCTGCTACCATCTCTCTCATACCGGCGACCTGCCCCCCCTCTTTCAAGACAACCCTTCAAGCATGATGGCTCCAGTCGGAGTGCATGAAGGGCGAAGTCAGCTGGACACACGGTGACGGATATGTCGGAACCACACCTAGTGGGAAGCGTTTCAGTATCTACAACGAATCGGCCCCCAGCCCTATGGAAATGGTGTTGCACGGTCACGCCGCCTGTTCGATGATTGATGTGGTTGGTGGCCTAAAGGACCGGGTTGAAAATCTTGAGGAGTTGACCGTTGCTATCGAGGCTGAGAGAGCTCCGGAAAGTCCCAAGGTTTTCACAAGTGTCAACATGAGATATATCGTGAGGGGAGATGTTCCCGAGAAGCTTGTTCGTCGCATCATCGAAAACAGTCACGAGAAGCTATGTAGTGTTGGCATAATGATTACTAGATCAGGGGCAACACTTGACTGGACTTTGGAGATGAATCCCTAGCGAAATCTAACACTGGAGACGGTTTGTCGACCTGTTAGAAATTGTGATTTCAACAGTCACCAAACCTCTCTCGTCCTCAATGGTTAAACACCGCCCATCCAGAAGACGGAATCCCTTGCGTCGCGCAAGGTGAAAGGCGAGCGCAAAATCAAGAGGAATTGAGATGCAGACCAGAGTCAAGGGAGAGCTCGATACTGGCGACCCAGAAACTGGCATGGTCGTCGAGAGACGCTTCACCACCGCAGGTGATGACCCGTTCGATGCGTTCGAATGGATTGAGATGGATGTCGAGATTAGAAACCCGGACGGGTCAATGGCAGACTCCATCGAGGGCGTCAAATTGCCATCGGGATTCGCAGGAGTTCCGGGCAAAGTCTGCGCACAGAAGTACCTGCGAAAGGCGGGCGTTCCAAAGCACCTGAGGAAGGTGGCGGAAGACGATATTCCAGTCTGGCTACAGCGAAGTGAGCCGGACCATGAGAAGCTTCAGACAATTGAGGCTGATGAGAGAATGGGTGGGGAGACCGACGGAAGAGAGCTCTTCCGGAGGCTCGCAGGGACCTGGACCTACTGGGGCTGGAAGTACGGATACTTCGCCGGCGAGGCTGATGCCCGCGCGTACTTCGATGAGATGTGTTATGTGGTTGCGAGTCAGCGATCCGCACCTAACAGCCCCCAGTGGTTCAACACCGGCCTGCATTGGGCTTACGGTATAGAGGGGCCAGCCCAAGGACACTCGTTCGTTAACCCTGAGACAGCCGAGCTGGAATTCTCCACCAATGCGTACGAGCACCCTCAGCCACACGCCTGTTTCATCCAGTCTGTATCAGACTCTCTAGTAGGGGGAACAGAGTCGATAATGGGACTTTGGAACAGAGAGGCTCTACTGTTCAAGTACGGCTCTGGAACAGGTTCGAACTTCTCCAGAATCAGAGGTGCTGGAGAGCCGTTATCAGGAGGGGGGAGCTCAAGCGGGCTGCTGTCTTTCCTGAAGATTGGTGACAGGGCTGCTGGCGCAATTAAGTCCGGTGGAACTACTCGCCGGGCAGCGAAGATGGTGACTCTTGATCTCGACCATCCTGATATCGAAGAGTACATCGATTGGAAGTCGAGTGAGGAGGAGAAGGTCTCCTCTCTCGTGATTGGCAGCAACATCCTACAAAAGCATGCGAACTCTCTGATGGAGGCAATCTGGGAGCATGGGGACGAGGAGGGTAGGTTCGACCAGAAGACCAATCTCGGACTTCGAAGAGCAATGGTGGGTGCCATCAAGGAACACGTTCCACAACCTCATATCCAGAGAATTGTCGATCTCGCCAAACAGGGATGGGAAGGTGTTGACTTCGAGGTCTTCGATGCTGACTGGCAGGGTGAGGCTTACCTCACCGTCTCAGGTCAGAACAGCAACAATTCGGTGCGAGTACCAAACGGATTCATGGACGCAGTCAGCCAAGGCGCGGACTGGAATTTGTACTGGAGAACCGAGTTGGAGAAATCTGAGGCTCAGAATAGAGAACCCGAGCCTTGCAAAACTCTGGATGCCAAAGCCCTCTGGGACAAAGTCGCCTACACGGCTTGGGCATGTGCTGACCCAGGAGTTCAGTTTGACACCACCATCAACGAGTGGCACACCTGTCCGGAGGGAGGGAGAATCAACGGCTCTAACCCCTGCTCGGAGTACATGTTCCTAGACGATACGGCTTGCAACCTATCTAGCATCAATCTCCTACATTACTATGACAAGGATACTCAGACATTTCAGATTGATGATTTCAGACACAGTGTCAGGCTGTGGACAATGACTCTCGAGATTAGCGTGCTGATGGCCCAGTTCCCATCTGAGGAAATTGCTCGTAAGTCGTACGAGTATAGAACTCTAGGTCTAGGCTACTGCAACATTGGCTCCCTTCTTATGCACATGGGAATTCCATACGATGATGAGCGGGCCTATGCGATATGTGGCGCAATCACATCGATAATGTGCGGTGAGACTTATGCGACCAGTGCCGAGATGGCTTCGGTTTTGGGGCCCTTCGCCGATTATGAGAGGAATTCCGAGCACATGCTCAGGGTGATGAGGAACCACAGGAGAGCAGCTTACGATGCTCCTGTAGAGGAGTATGAGGGATTGGCTGTCCCGCCAATGGGAATCAATGCGAGTAAGTGCCCGAAGGATTTGCTTGAGGCAGCTAGAGGAGCTTGGGATCGCGCCCTAAGAGATGGTGAGGAGCATGGATACAGGAACGCTCAGACTACTGTGATTGCGCCAACGGGTACAATCGGACTCATCATGGGTGCCGACACCACCGGTGTAGAGCCACAATTCTCGCTTGTCCAATTCAAGACTTTGGCTGGAGGAGGTTCACTCAGGATTGTCAACAAGGGAGTGCCTAGCGCACTGCGCAGACTTGGCTACTCCGACAGCGAGTGCAAGGCCATCGAGGAGTACATCCTCGGTACCGGCCGACTTACAGGCTGTCCGAATATCACTCTGGATCGTCTAATCGACGCTGGTTTCAGCAAGGCCGACCTAGCCGCTGTAGAAGGGAGCCTAGCGGATGTCTTCGACCTGCGCTCCGCCTTCGCTCCTTCACTGCTCGGCAAAGATGTGTGCACGGGAAGTCTCGGAATGAGTGAGGAGCAGTTCGAGGATCCGTTCTTCGACACGCTTGGCTTCCTAGGATTCTCTAATGATGAAATTGTAGGTGCCCAAGACCACATCTTCGGAAACCTAACAATTGAGGGAGCTCCTGGACTCAAGGAAGAGCATCTCGCGGTGTTCGACTGCGCTACACCTTGTGGGGCCAAGGGTACTAGGTCAATCGCATGGCCCGCACATGTGAAGATGATGGCTGCTGCTCAGCCGTTCATCTCTGGAGCGATTTCCAAGACGATCAACATGCCATCCAGCTCTACTGTGGATGATGTGCGTGAGGCATACAACCTCAGTCATACTACGATGAACAAGGCCTGTGCAGTATACCGCGATTGTTCCAAACTCTCTCAGCCGCTGATGAACCAGTTGGTTGATGAGACCGATCTCGAAGATGAGGTCCCTCTGGAGGAGGTCAAGCAGAAGATGGTGCAGGAAGTGGTCGAGGTTATGCCTGTGCCAGAGCCGATAGCTCAGCCGGTGGCTCAGTCCTTCGTCGACTTCATCGCCACTAGGAGGGCTTTGCCAGACAAGAAGAGGGCTACCTCAACGAAAGCGAGAATTGGTGGGCACAGTGTGAGGCTAATCACTGGCGAGTATCCAGATGGAAGGCTCGGTGAGATTATCCTAGTGACTTCCAAGGAAGGAGCTGCTTGGAGAGCAATGCTCAATCAATTCGCCATTGCGGTGTCTATAGCCTTGCAGCATGGCGTTCCTCTGGATGCTTTCATCAAGGTCTTCACCTTCCAGAAGTTCGAGCCTAGTGGAATGGTAGAAGGAGGTAGTGGGAGAGTCAAGATGGCCTCGAGCCTAGTTGACTGGATTTTCAGAGAGCTCGCCATTGAGTACGCCGGAAGGGATGATTTAGCCCACGTAGCAGTAGAGGATTTCAATCAGTTCTCGATTAGCAAACCCGAGATGACTGATGAAGGAGTGATGAGGACAGAGGGTGAGAAGAGGGAGGTTCAGATGACTCTGGATGCTACCGTCGCCCCTCTACAAGAGAGAGATGAGGAGGCTCGCGCCATTCAAGCAGCGCGTGAGAGGGGATTCACTGGAGACATCTGCGATGATTGCGGCAGCAGTCAGATGGTCCGTAACGGCACCTGCCTGAAGTGCAACGACTGTGGTTCAACCACCGGATGTTCGTGACCCGGTCAGCGCTCAAATCTCAAGTTCGATGTTGAGGTTCTGTATCAGTTCCTTGTAGCGGTTCCTGATTGTAACCTCAGTGACTCCAGCGACCTCAGCGACTTCGCGCTGGGTTCTGCGCTTGCCACACAGAACGCTGGCAATGTAGATGATTGATGCTGCAATTCCGGTTGGTCCTCTCCCACTGGTGAGTTCCTTCTCCTGAGCGGCGGCAATCAGCTCGTATGCCTTCGACTGGACCTCAGCATCCAAGTGTAGGCCCGAGCAAAATCTAGGTATGTAGTCCTCCGGCTTGGTTGGAGGGATTTTCATCTTGAGTTCGCGAACCATGAACCGGTATGTTCGACCGATCTCCTTTCTTCCGGTCCTGCTAGCCTCTCCGATCTCATCGAGAGTTCGTGGGTTGTTGCACTGCCTGCAGGCGGCATAGAGGCTTGCAGCAGCGACACCTTCAATCGAGCGGCCGCGAATTAGTCTGGCTTCGACTGCCTTCTTGTAGTTCACAGCAGCCGACTCTCTAATCGACTTTGGTAGGTCGAGGCGGCTGGCCATGCGGTCAAGTTCAGCAAGTGCCATGGCGAGGTTTCTCTCCGTGGCGTTGCTGACTCGAGAGCGCTTCTGCCACTTCCTCATTCTATAGAATTGGCTTCGGTAGCGGCTTGAGATTGCCTTACCTGAGTAGTCCTTGTTCTGCCAGTCGATATCGGTTGACAGACCCTTGTCGTGTAGCATGACAGTCATTGGTGCGCCAGTACGTGCGCGCTGGTCGCCCTGCTCGGGGCTGAAAACGCGCCACTCAGCGCCTTGATCGATAACATTGTCTTCCAGAACGAGTCCACAATCCTCACAGACGACCTCTCCTCGAGTCTCGTCCCTGTTCAGGTTCCTGCTTCCGCATTCATTGCACTTCACTGTGTCTTCAACTAAATAGCCCTCATCGTTTGCCATTCCATCACCCTACCTTCGCTAGCAAAGGTAATAAAACCCGAAAGACCATGTTATTTAAGCGTGACAGTATAAACAAAAGTGTCTAAATCGTCACACTGAAAGCCATTAGTCTCGGTTTTGGGCATTAAAAATGATGAAATAGAGCCCTCTATTTACGCAGTTTGAAGACGGTGAGAGTCTATGTCCAAGAATTGGCCGCCCGAGCAGGTTTCGCTGGCCCCAGAGAAGAGGGTGCTCTTTCTGACTAAGGATCTAGAGCTAATCCGAAAGCAGCTCTATGAGGGGCTGGATCTGCGAATCGAGGATCTTGAGGTAGATGACCTTCTAGATGATATCAACACCGATGTGATGACTCCTGCTTGGGTATGCTTCGACCATGATCCTGCAGTCATCGCCGAGAATGCTTACGCCGGTCTGATACACGATGGAAGGAGAGTGTTCGAACCTCGTGCCCTACTCGATGGTGGATTTGAGGTCATAGTCTCTGGGCATCGTAAAGGAACAGGATCCAGTAGAGAGACTGCTGCCCAGTGTGAGCGTTGGTCTGGAATACGAATCGTAATCGCTGCCTCTTTCGCACCAATCCACGAGCGTAACAACATCAACCTCGGTCAACTGATGGGTGACCACGAGATGCTCCGGAGACTGCAGAACGGAGAGAGTATATCTCTGGATGAGTTCGTGGCGGAGTACGACCCCGTGACTAGACTAATCGTAGAGAACGGGGGCATTTTGCCATTCGCTCAGAAGCTGAAGCACGGGAGGGTCAAGTTACCCGAGTTGGATACACCCCCTAGACCTATGAATATGGTTGAGAAGATGATTGCAAGCAAATTGCTCGGTAGAAACGGTGCTGCCCGCTATGTCGAGCCAGGAGATGCCGTTCTAGCCCAAGTCGATGGAGGGTACTCGCACGAGTTCACTACCGCTCAGGTTCACGAGTTCCTCAAGCTGGAGTATGGGGATTCGTACTCGCTGCCAAATCCGTCCAAGTTCGCTGTCTTTGAGGACCATTTGCTGTATGCAACGGGCGTGCCTAGATTCGGTCAGTTCACCGACAAGATCCAGACTCTTCGAGACATGCAAGGAGTGTTCCAGCAGCACACAGGAGTTAGAGACTACTCTGCCGAGGATGGTATCAGTCCAGGCATCTGTCACCAAGTTGCTCGCGAGGAGTTCATCGATGTTGGAGACTTCATCCAAGCCACAGACTCACACACATGCATGGGAGGGGCGACAAATGCTCTGGCCTACGGAGTTGGAGCCACCGAGTACGCCAACCTCGTGCACAATCAATTCGCCTTTGTGCAAGTCCCAGAGAGTATTCGCTTCGAGTTAGTTGGTACTCTCGATCCTGGTTGCACTGCTAAGGATGTGATTCTTCACATCCTCTGGAAGTACGCCTCTGAGTCTGAGACTCTTGATCGCAGTATGGAATTCGGTGGATCCGGTCTAGCCAGCCTTTCGATGGACGAGAGGGCAACTCTTTGCAACATGGCAACTGAATGTAGTGCAAAGACGGGGATTTGTGAGGCAGATAATCTGACTGTTGAGTGGTTGCTGGAAAGGCGCCCCGGCCTAAATGAGGAGGCCGTGCGCGATGCGTTCGTGCTTCCGGATGAAGGAGCCGAGTACGATGGGGGTGTCCACACCATCGACCTTACTGAGATTAGACCGATGGTCGCTCATCCTGGAGACCCCGACAAGGGGATTCCATCTGACCCCACCAACGGAGCCTATATCGATAGTCTTGGAGATGTGGAAATCGACATCGCATACGCTGGCTCTTGTACTGCTGGTAAGGACGATGATTTCGCATACTACGCCAGAGTGACTGAGTCTGCATTAGATGCTGGTTTGACTATCCCACCTAATGTCGACTGCTACATCCAATTCGGTTCGAAAACGGTCAAGGAGCTGTCTGAGCGAGAAGGTTGGAGCGATATGTTCGAGCGGGCAGGAATCAAGCTAATCGATCCTGGATGCGGTGCATGCATCGGTGCTGGTCCGGGGATTAGCGATGACGAGGATCAGGTAACCGTCTCAGCAATCAACAGGAATTATCAGGGTCGGTCGGGGCCGGGGCGATTGTATCTCGCAAGCCCACTGACTGTGATGGCTAGTGCTTTCATGGGCAAGATTACGGCTTGGCATCCGGGTTTGTTCGCACAGGGTTAAGTGCGTCCCTTGTCCGGGGCCTCTCATCCAAAAGAGGCCCTATGCCATTCGGGCATGGGAGGACCTGTTGGAGGGTTGCGAATGACTGAGGAAAATCCACCGCCCGGAAAGCAGAAGCAAATAGCAATCAGCGAATTTTTCGAGAAGAACAAACACTTTCTCGGATTCGATTCTCTGCAGAGATCGATAATCACCGCTGTGAAAGAGGCCGTCGACAATTCTCTCGATGCTTGTGAGGAAGATAGGAAGCTTCCAGACATCAGAGTTGAGATAAATCGGCTCAAGGGAGACCGATTGGAATTAATCTCCCAAGACAATGGTCCGGGAATTCCGCGTGGTGCAATCGAGCATGTATTCGGGAAGTTTCTTCTCGGCTCTCGTTTCCACGCCATACGCCAGACTAGGGGGCAGCAGGGAATTGGAATCACGGGCGTCGTGATGTACTCTCAACTCACCACAGGTGGTAAGACCAGTGTCATCTCGAAGGTGGAGGAGGATTCGTCCGCGGTCTATGTTGATCTTGGAATTGATACTCGAAAGAACCGGGCCATCAAGTCGGGAGAGCGGAGAGATGTCTGGATTGATGGTCTGACAGGGGAGGAGGTCACACATGGCCTCAGAATCAGAACCGAGATGAAGGCAAAGTACCAGAGGGGGCGGCAGTCAGTCTACCAGTATCTCAGAATGACTTCGATAGTAAATCCTCATGCATCAATCAGCTTGGTAGTCCGAGATCGTGATGGCGATGTAATCGAGGAGGGGCACTGGCCGCGTACCACAGATAGGTTGCCCACTGTTGTGACGGAGATTAAGCCACATCCGCATGGTATTCATCTTGGTACCCTGCAGCGGATGCTTAGGGAGGCCGAAGAGAGGAAGATGACTTCATTCCTTAGGCACAATTTCTCAGGAGTCAGTATGCGGGCCGCTAGAGAGATTCTGAGTAAATCGGAATTGGATGAGAGCAGGCAACCCCGTAGAATCAGGGCAGAAGAGGCCCAGAAAGTTCTCGACTCTTTTCAGAAAGTCAAGCTCCTCAACCCACCAACAGACTGCCTTTCTCCAATTGAGGACCTGTTAATCAAGAAGGGGCTATCCAAGGCGATTGATTCCCGCTTCGCATCCACCGCAACTAGGGAACCAAGGGTCAGTCAGGGAAATCCATTTCAGGTGGAGGTGGGGCTAGTGTTCGGAGGAGATTTGGGCTCAGACAGTCCTATTGAGATACTGCGCTTCGCGAACAGAGTTCCTCTGATGTACCAGCAAGGAGGGTGTTTGCTGACCAAAGCAATTGAGGCTGTGGATTGGAAGAGATACGGGCTCGACCAGCCGGGTGGCAAGGGCATACCCAAGGGTCCGGCTGCAGTTCTAGTTCATCTCGCCTCAACAAACGTGCAATTCACCAGCGAAGCGAAGGAAGCTGTCGCTACAAACGAAGAGGTCCTTGAAGAGATTAGAAGGGCGCTGCTTGAGGTCGGACGTGGCCTGAAGGGACACCTGAGGAAGAGTTCTCAGAGGAAGAAAGCGCGAGAGAAGTTTGAGTTGATTAATATCATTCTGCCTGAGATTTCGGAGAAGTCTTCGGAGCTGCTTGGCAGAGAGGAGCCGGATCTCACCCCGGTAATCACGCAAATCATGAATGATGTATTCTGCGAAGAGGAATTGGGTTGGGACAGTGAGCGGAAACTCGCCACCTGCGATATCACAGTGTTCAACTATACCCCCAGGGCTAGAGCGTACACAATTCTCGCTAAATGGCCTGAATCCGAGACAGTGCAAATTGAGGACAATCCGCTCGGTGGGAGAAAAGAGGCTCGAGGGCTCTGGGCTTGGAGGCTCGATACACTCGGCCCGGGTTCATCTGCGACCATCTCATTCACTTTGTCCGGTCTGAGCAAGGGAGACTGGAATGACACTGAGATATTCTTCCGCGGCTCGAAAGACATCATCGGAGCCAATAGAATAGACGAGGGTTTGCTCGAGGAGATGAGGAAACGCGAGGCTTTGGATGCTGCCGTCGAGGAGGCTCAATCGAGAGAAGACCCCATTGTAGCGGGTTTGTCTGAGAGAGCAGATTCAGTTGAAGAGGGGGATTCAGCGATTGATGCTGAACCGGATTATGGCTCTCTGATTATCGATCAGGGGGTGGATGAATGAGTATCACTGACAGCAAGCCGAAGGAGGACGTCATCGAGGCTCTGCACAACGTGGCAGCAGAGATGCACGACAAGATGCTGAAGGGAGTTGCGCCGACTATGACTCTTCCAGTTCGCACCAAGAGCAACATTGGATTCGATGACAAGTTGGGTGTCTACAAGTATGGCAAGAAGAAAACAGTGCGTGATGCCTCTAGTCTGGGCTCTGCACGACAACTGCTGCGCTCTCTGCATGTGACTGAATTCATCGAGAGTATGATCAATAGCGGCAAGTCATCGACTCTGAGAGAGATGTATTACATCTCAGAAGCATGGGGTAACGGTAAGTTCCACTCTCAGAACGAAAGCAACAACCTAGCTGAGGATCTAGAAATAGTCACCAAGTGCCTGCGTGAGGACTTCAAGCTCAGACCAGAGGAAGATGGTGCCCGAATCATCGGTAATGTTACCTTTGAGGAGAGGAATAGGCGCGGCGACTGGATGCGAATTAACTGCCGGGATGATGTGGGCGACTCTGGCTACGGCGTTCCCTACAATGTGGAGTCAGAGAAATTGCGTCTAATCGATGAAGACATTGACTTCGTCATGGCAATAGAGACAGGTGGTATGTTCGACCGATTGATAGAGAACGGATTTGATGAGGAGGCCAGATGCGCCCTGATTCACCTCAAGGGACAACCGGCCCGTTCCACCAGACGAATCATGAGGAGGATGAGCGATGAATGGGGCAAGCCAATCGTGGTTTTCGCTGACTGCGACCCTTGGTCCTTCAGAATCTTCGCTAGTATCGCTTATGGAGCGATAAAGACGGCACACATCTCTGAGTATCTAGCAACCAAGGGTGCAATCTATCTGGGCATCACTGCTGACGACATATTAGCCTACGATCTACCCAGTGATGACTTGTCAAAGCAAGATATTGGGGCCCTAGAAGCGGAACTTAGTGACCCGCGTTTCTCATCGGGTTGGTGGCAGCAGCAGATTGAGTTGATGCAGGAACTCGGTAAGAAGTCCGAACAGCAGTCACTCGCTAAGTACGGCCTAGACTTCGTCACAGATACCTATCTCCCAGAGAAGTTGGCTCACCCTGATGTCGGACTGCGTTACTGATTCAGAACCCTGATATCGAGGGCTCTCCACCAACTATCATGACCGAGGCCGCCCTGCAGTGGGCCAAGCGCCTAACCGGAGTCTCGGTTCTGTTGCTGCTAATCGGTGTGGTATCCTACTACAATGCAATGCCGTCGATGTATGAGCAGTTGGACCCTGCTCAGAACAACATGTTGGAGCTACAGCCAGGGGAGAGTGGTCAGGTAGAGATTGCAACTCTAGGAGAATATGTCGCACTCAGATTGGAAGATGATGATAGTGCAAACCTCAGAATGATAGATTCCGCTGGGCAAGAAGATGAGGGTTCGGCCCCTACGGCATTGGATATCACGAGGACTGGAGAGGATGGGTCATCATATGTCGCCGTGAGAGTGTTCAGGTCTTCTGCTGCTGGGGAATACACCCTGCATAATGACGGTTTGACGACTCTGTGGTTCGTTGATGATGTCTCGGCACAAGCCGCCCTATTCACCAAGCCCTGGTTCGTGGTGATGATGGTTGGCTGTTGCCTAGGTCCGGTATTCGGGGTGATTGGGTTGATTCTAGCGTTGGTAGGATGGGGTAGTAGGGGCAAAGAGAATTCCCCCGTAGTTCTGAACAACCAAGGCAGGCTGCCGACCACCGATGAGTTGTATCGTCAATACCACGGCATAGAGGCAGAGCCTGGGGCCGACATTCCAGATCCGTTCGCTGATACAGGGAAAACAAAAGCAGGCGAGTCAATATCTCAGGAAGAAGTTTCGAATGACGAGCCTAAACCCGAGTGGGAATGGTGGGATGAGGGTTAGTCACCTCGTCTTCGAAACACTATCATCAGGGCTGTAAAGACTAGGCAACTTGCCCCAACGAAACCAATCAATCGTCCTACAGAGTCTACTTGTTCGCGCAAATCCCGGGCGTCTTGGCATTGGCCCTCGTCGGCCCCAATTATTTCACCAATGGTTCCAACTTCGTCCTCGCAATCTTCTGAAATCCTCTCATTGAGGTACTCATCGGCATAGGAAGCAGCGAATGACAGTGCTAGCAGCAAGATTCCGGCTATCGTCAGTACAGTAAGGAATACCGTCTTGGCCGCTCCCATGATATGTTTCATCGATTCAAATGATATTATCCTATGCTCAAGTTGGGTTTTTAGAAGTCCTCCACTACCCAACCTCAGGTTGGTAAGTACATGGTCGGTTTCGATGAGGCTCTAACCATCCTGGAAAACCCTACTCGCAGACAGATATTGAGGAAGTTAGTGAAGGAGCCGCATTACCCTCTGCAACTATCGGAATTACTCGATGTCAGCCAGCAAGCCGTAGTAAAGCACCTCAAGGTACTCGAGAAAGCTGGATTCGTTGATTCTGAGAGGGTTCCTTCAGGAAAAGGTGGTCCTCCTACCAAGATGTATAGAGTCAATCAGTCATTCTCACTTCGCCTAGATCTCGGGCCTGATCTGTTCAGGGCCGAACATCGCAAAATCCCCCCTGGTGGACCTATGCGGTTGTCCAATCGGCTACCCGACGAGTTGGATGGTGTGGTCGACAGGCTTGGGACACGCCGCAAGATTCCGATGGGAGAGGCGATGGGTATGCTTTCCGAGTTGGACATGGCCCTAGAGCGAATTGACGAGCGTAGAGACGCCATCATCGCTCTTCATCAACAAGTCATGCGTAAGGTCTCTCCAAGCATCTCAGAGGATTCTGAAACTTATGAGGAGAGGCAACTGGCACACGCCATGATGAACGAGCCAAGGAGGCCTTTGGACCTCGATGCGTTTTCACATGGACTGAGTATAAGATCGGACGATGCTGAAAAGATGATGGGCGAAATCAGAGAAAGGCTACTGCGAGAGTTCGCATCTGGCCAAGGTAGCCTAGTGGCTGCAAGGGAGGGGACTCCCCTGCCTTGGTGGTTGGCTCGCTAATCAGAAGACTAGGTCTTCATCATCTAGATTGGAGAGCATGCTGGTCTTCTCTGCATAGCGTAACTTCGCTTCCTCTCTGCGACCTCTCATCACGACGACAACGACGCCCAGCAGTGCTAGTGTCGCGCCTACAATCAGTGTCGGAACAGTAAACTGAGCGATAATTTCGATACCGACATCGAGTACACCTAGATTGGAACCCATCTTACCAGATACCTTCTGCATATTGTTGTCTTCGTTGGATTCAACGATGACATTGTCAGGATCAACGACGACGACAACATTGTGTCTTCCGGCTTCCACTCTGTACAACATTGCAATCTGTGGTGCCTCCGTGGGATCTTCTACGGGCATAATGGCTTGCACAATCTGCCTGTAAACGACGTTGTCCTCGTCACATCCGTTCTTCTTGATATCAGACATGGTCTGATCCACACAGAGAATGATATTGACATCGGTAGCGTGGGCATTGCCCTCATTTACGACCATCACATTCACGGAGAGCATTTCACCAACGTCGCCTGTCTTGATGGTGGCTTCCACATCGAGTATTCTGAGATCGGGTGCCCTCAAGCGAAGTTCCACAATCTGCTCATTTGTGTCGCAGTTAGGCCGGTAGTTGTCAGGGAGGCCGTCCTTGTTCTCATCCAATGTGCAAGAATCATCCCAGATCTCTGTCTCATCGTGGTCCCCACCGGCCTCAGAAGAGCCGTACTCTGAAAGTACCTTAATTCCAATCTCACGATTGGATAGAGCCGCTGCAGGGTCGATCTGGATTATCACGACAATCTGTAATGTGGTATAGGCTTCCATAATAGGCAGAGTGATTGCGTTCGTACTAGCCGACTTGAAGCAGTTTTCAGTAGGCTCAGGGTCGCCGAGGGTCAGAGTGTCCTCTGGTGTTTGACCGACGCACGGAATCTCAATCGGATACTCGGTGTCGAAGTCCTTGAGCAGAGCGTAGGTTACAACCCAATTGGATAGTAATGGCGCCATAGAAGGCATAGTCTGCCATACCATGGTGTTCGAAGCCCCTGTCTGTTGGGTATAGTTGTGAATCGTCGGTTGATCGGGGACGTTTCCGTAGTTGGTCACATTCATGATAAAACGTACAGTTCTTCCAGGAGCAGTGGTCTTGATTTTACTCTCGACCATCGGATCGACTTCGATTCTCATGTCGTGGAACTCGATAATTTCGACTTGCAACTCAATCTTGTCCCTAACCTTCGTACCATCATAGGATTCCTCACTGAGTACGTTGAGTACTACGGTGTACTGACCTGCTAGAGTCATCTCTGGAATAGAAATGAGTATTGGTATTGTCTGAGAGTCATCGCGATCCAGCTCTTCGAACAGTACTCTTGGGATATCGATGTCCCATACATGTGAGCCACCTTGAGAGTCGATAATCGACTCGACTGTGATATCGTATCTATCAGCGCCGTTGCCGACGTTCTCAACAGTAGTGTCTAGTTGGTAGGTCTGTCCCGGATAGAGGGACAGGATGGTCTCCGGTACCTCTGCTTCTAGGTTGTACTCCTGAATGACATTCGTCAGCAAAACCACAGAGTCTCTGACTCTGGGGGCACCCTCAAGATGTGCCTTCACTGTGATTGCATCACCTAAACCGGCAGTTGCATTGTATGGTGCGCACATTATCGCCGTGACCGTGAATGGAGTATCTATCACGGACCAATACCGAGGTGAGTTATCGGGGATTGCGTTTCCGCCGGGTGCTTCAGAGAAGTCAAGATCAACCGTCCAGTGATTGAAACGCCAAGTCTCTTCAGATATCTCCGGTGGCCTCTCTTGTGGCCCCCCTGGTGTGGTGAAGATGAGATAGCCAGGAGTGAAGTGCTTAGTCACCTCGATGTCAAACTCCGAGCAGTCGCCCGGAAGAACATACTGAGTGGTATCTCCCATCTGGAATACGATGTTTCCTGTACTCTTGATGGAGACGTTAATCCACAGCTCTAGGACATCAAACGTGCCTTGGTCGATTGAGAGAACGGGCTCTCCGGTTGACCAGCCCTTGAGATATATCACGAAGGTACCGGGCTCCTGAGAAGTTGGTACACTCACCTGTAGATTCCTAGTCACAGATTGCTGAGGGTCCAGCGATAGCGATGTGGGGAAACTAAGGCCCCAACCGAAGGGCAGTGCCCATTCGACCTGTCCCTCCAAAGTCGACGGGTCATAGAAAGCGAAGGTGTCGTACACGTTACCCGTATTCGTCACTGTGATTGAGAAGAAGGCTGACTCTCCTTGCTCCACATCGACCTGGTAGTGACTCGTGTCGAGATCTATTCCATGCACCACGTCCATCAGGGTCAGCGTGATTCTCTCATCCCTAATGGCCGGGTCCTTGTATGATATCGCGTTAACCGAGATGGTTGCCAGTTCGTCGGCATGAGCCTGATAGATCGAAGGCGCCCTCACGCGCATGTACATCGGGATTACGTCACCTCCACGCAGGAACACCGGAGTGGAGTCGAAAATCGGTGTGTGGTTGGTGGTGAAGAAGAGTGTTGCAGTCCAGTTGTTCGGGACCCCCTCCATAGTCACGGTGAAGGTGTCAGCGACAAGTTCCGCTGGTCCTGGTGTGGGATTGGAGATTGTCATGTTGTAAACGGTCTGTTCACCCGGCTCAATGGTGTGGTAATATGTCTCGGTCTCGGTCAAGGCGACTTCGACCAGTCCGGTGAGCACGTGTACATAGCAAAGGGTGTAGGAGCCCCCGTTGCTGACCTCGTTACACTTGTTCGTATCTGACCAAGCTACGTGGGCGCCGCTGCCTAGGTCGTTGGCGAAGGCAGGAGGCTGTCCAAGGTCGGGGACAGCCGGGGAGTTCGGGCCAAGCTTGTCAGACTGCCATTCAGTGATTGGGATAATCTCCCAGGGATCTAGGATACCAACCGCGAGAGAGTTCAGTGGGAATCCATTCGGATAGTCATTGTTGGTGTGATTCAATCTAGTGTAGACAACCGTTTCGCCCTGAGTCTCATTGGAGTTGTCCAGCCAAGAGAGGTGGACATTGTCGAAGGAGTCGGTTAGAATCGCGGGCATGTGAGAGTTGGGGCCAAAGGGTCGATCTGTCGGAATGCCCTCTATGCCCTCGACATCAGAGATGGCTGAATCGACAATTTGCTTGATTCCGTATGTCGGCAGGCCGTCGGGAGCGCCGTTCCACTCTCCAGCTCCCCTGAGTCTGAGTCGGGTGTAGTAAATCTCGTAGTTGACGTCGATGTCGTAACCATAAGCCCGTCCATCCATCCAAGCCAGATGGGTGTTGCCGGAGTTATCAACAGCGATTGCGGGATGCAGGCTGTAGGCGTCGTTCAGTGTGATTCTGGTGTCGTTAACAACAACGAGGTTGCCGTAGCCGAGGCCGTCAATGGATGGTCCGAGGTCCTCGATGTACCTGTCTGCGGTAGTGTCGATGAAGGTCCCTGAGTCACCCTTCTGCCATGTCGGTGGCGGGTTTTCCAGAAGAGATAGTGGATCGAGAATTGTCATGTAAATCTCGCGAGAATTGTTGGTTGAGAGATATACCATGGCTTCGACCATGAGTTGTAGTTCGGCCGAGTTTGAAGCGGTGGTCGGGAAACTGTACATCTGTCCCTCAGCGTCGGTCAGTCTGATGTTAGATCCGGGGCATGTTCTGGTGTTCATGCTGACGAAGCCATTGGGGCATTGTGCGAGATCCATCATGTGCGAGCCGACATTAGTTGAGCCGGAGCCGAATCCTGCAGCAAGCAGAGGGACGGGGATGATCCCGGCCTCGACACAGGCGTCGTGAGCCTCATTGATGCTCTGGGTGTCATCAGACTGCTGGGAGGGGTCACCACCATACGGGCCCTCATCGGAGATTGGGATGATTATCTTGGTCGCATTGGGATTCCAGCGGTGGTCCAACTGGGTCGGGGGGTTGCCCGGGACGTTGCCAGAGGCGTCTCTCCAGGACATGCAAGCCCAAGTGGAGCCGGGGCCCCAGAACTCGCTGTAGTAACCGCCATCCTGTGGGAGGTTGACGGCGCCGTTGTTGTATACGACCTCTGTAAGTTCCCTGATCCCGCCGGAGTCATCACCAGGGACTAGGCCTAGGGGGGTGGTTCTGGGGCCTTGGCTTCCTGAGCCTCCAGTTTGATATGCAGCGGCGCAGTTTCCACTTGTCGCAGCAGAGGGCCAGTTTCCACTAAGGGC
>CEUP01003895.1_pt1 | contig 17995 bp, 23 predicted proteins | sample 531371 | NCBI WGS metagenome assembly CEUP01 (sample SAMEA2622738, study PRJEB7988) | marine metagenome | biome: marine biome (ENVO:00000447); feature: marine epipelagic mixed layer (ENVO:xxxxxxxxx); material: "saline water (ENVO:00002010), including plankton (ENVO:xxxxxxxx)" | depth 150 m
AGCAATAAGCACTGCCAATGCTTTTGCTTTGGTTTTAATTGAGTCTAGTTGCGAAGGATAGATCGGTAGTGGGGATGTATTCATGTTAAACCTTTTAAATGTGGCATTGATTGCAGACTACGTGCCTCTCGCGTTAGCTCGCCAACAATAAACGTTCAACAAGTTAACCAATCCGTCTTGACCACGAGGCAGGTCTAGGTGACGAAAACCTATGTCCATAAAGATAGCACACCTGATCATTCATACAATAGCCAGTCATTAGTTTTATTTGTTCATTCAGAATATCACTTGAAACAGCTCCATATTCATTTTTCTTGCATAGTTATACGCGTTATTAAAAAAATCCCCGAGCCGACATCCCGATTTTTTGAATACGTATTCACTTTTATGAATAGTCAGGCCGGGCCTGGCTGGTAAGCTTTTTGGTGGGCTGGTGGTAAATTTAGTTAAGTTCAACCAGGTGTGGTGCACATCATCATCAATAGGGGCGCGTACATTCGCTTAGAAAGTCGGCAGGCCCCTAGATATAGTGGCAATCATCAGCTGGTAAAGCACAAGATATTGTGTACCGGTACCTTGTAAACCTGGAGCCTATAACCACTTTATGCAAACTGAGCTATGATTATCTGGTGTATGATATGCATTCGGAGCACTTGTGGTTATGCTTGACTATTACGCAACGCCTAATGTCAGAAAGGCGTGTCACCTGGCCAAAAAAGGGGACCCCAAAGCTCTCTTATCTATTGCCCGCGTCCTTGCTTTGCAGGTGGGGGAAAATGATATCGTCACGCCTGTACCAGGCAGGCATGGCGAGCCTGGTCACCTGTTAACAGTGTGCGAGCACATCTCCGATATCACAGGGTGTCATATTTACGATGGGATCCGTGGTATTTCCCGCCCATCTCAATACGAAGCTAAAAAGTTCGGTCGTTCTCTTTCTGAAGTTGACTTGGGAATGTCATTGATATCATCGCGACCTGTATGCGCGGGTAACCATTTTATTATTGATGTGGTGAAAGATACCGGTACCACGCTCAATGCTGCGTTAACACTCCTTCCTGGGGCAAGAGAGCTACCATTCGCAAGGGTTAATAACTTGATCCAGCGCGAAGCTTCGCAGTTACTAAAAGACACGTCGCCAGACAATTTCGATTCGATTATCGATACCCTTAGAAAGATAAATTCAGACGGACTGGCGTTTGCGTTCTCATACAGAGCCGTTGAGCGCTACCCTGACATTGATATTGAATTGAGGATGCTATTACAAGAGCAGTTTCCGACAACGCAGCATGCTGGAATTCGTTCTGCTATTGAGAGGGGATTTATTGAGGCATTTAATATCCGCCATGCCCACATACATGAAAGCCACCAGCATGATATCCATACTGGTAGCTTTTGCGCTGGTGGATAAGGGGGTTATATAGCTGCGACTACGTTTGCAACAATGCCAAACAGAAATAAAATCACCGCACCGATAAAAAAGTAGGTGTCTTTGGGTTTATCTTTGTCGTTTTTGAACTTATCCATCACCAATATCCAGGTAGCCATATTAAACATAAATGGTATAAACCATTGTGCCATAGCGCCTATTTCACTAAAGTCAATATTTTCAAAGGCCATGTAGTCTTCTCCTTTTGGATTTCAAATGCTTTCCGTATTTATTGTGCTGCCGGTGATTTGCGAAGCATCAACAATTGGAGCGCATTGTTCGTACTCCACATCGGATTTGGCGCTTGTTAGATTGTCGGCGTAACAGCTATCCACCAGCTTGCCATTTTTAAAAAAGCCATATTTGGTTTGTGGCTGGTTAGCAAATGTGATGGCGATAACAGTAAAAATCACTCTTTCGGTGTTTTCGTGCGCAACAGGCTGGTGGCTTCCGCACCGGCCGTACTGTTGCGTTTCCTCTCGCGCCGGGTGAAAGGTCACACTGAACTTCGTCATCATGTCCAGGCATAAAGCCTTGCTGCCTATCGAACCATCGAACACATTGAGCTCGCTGAGGTAATCCAGGTTGTACCTTTTCACCGGGTGCTCAAGAAACACTTTGCCGTGCAATTCAGTAACGGTCCATCCGTTTAGCTTCGCGACGGTAAGGTTCACTTCAGTATCGCTGAGGCCTTCTGGGGGCGCGGGAATACTTGGCATGCAGTTCTCCTTTCGGGTTATGCGGGCTCTACGGCACTTTCAGGCTCGGCGATGTGCCTGAAGAATGAACGCAGTGTTGTGATCACATCGCGCTTCCATAGACAGCCACCTTTTCTGCTTACGTCATAGTAAATATTGAACAGGTCACTGTCTTTTGCGTCCATCGGTAACACAATCCGGCGCACGGTATCAATGCCGGTGATATCGATATCCAGTAGCCCACTGTCAGCGCCCAGGTGATGCTCAATCACTACGTTAATAGGGGACGATTCAAACCAGGCCGTGACGGCACCAGCCGGGGACAGGCCTTTTTCCATGCAATTGATGATAAACGTATCACCAGGCTTTTGGGAGCAGTCGATGAATCGGATGAAATCGCGCACCAGTGTGGCGTAGGCATCTGGCTCCCAACTGGTCTGCACATCCCACACCTCAGACATTGTCTTTCCATTTGCCAGCTCAATGGCATAAATGTCGACGTTACCGTACTGCTTCTTGAACTCCTTAACAAGCATGGGGTGGCTTTTCCCTTCTGGCGTATGGAAGGCGTAACGTTTAAGTGGGTTTAGTGAGTGAAGTAGTTCACACATAACACGCTCCTGTTTACTTTATGGTAGTAATAAGCGCACACGTCACATTCTGTGTGATATGTGCAATTAAGTTGAAATGGTCGTTTTGCATTGATAGCCAGCATCTACGCAGTAACTGGTTGTTGCTGGGAAGCACCATTTAACTCATAGGCCAATAGAGGCCAGGTTACCGGTGCTGTCTTCACAGGCTCTGGCTCTTTGCTCTGTTCGGTGTTGGTTGCATAGCCGGAGTCATTCACAATGTGGGAAGCATTACTTAACACGTCATTGAGCCGCTGGTGGATTTCACCAATGTAATTGGCCCTGGTTTCGCCCGAATCATGTTCGGTTTCCACACACAGAATTCGCCAACCCACTTTTTGTTGCTTGTGCGCAAAAATATCGACTGTAATGCGGCAACTATCGGTTGCGTCATTGCGATGCAGGCGATGACGCAGGCCGTCATAAGTTACACCGCTAAAATCGCATGTTACAGACAGCGGGGTGTTGTATTTCATTGCGTTAAGTTGAGTCATGTGAAGTTCCATTTATTAATGCTGTTACCTAATAATAACGTGCGCACGTCATTGAGGCAAGCGTTATTTTCGGCAACAACTCGTAAAAATGTGGCTTCTTCTTATTTTATTTAACAGTTTTACTATCTTTCATTAACAGGTAGACTGAAATGGCGAAAGGGAAGTTCTGATACAACACTGGTGTGTTTATCATTCAATATGGATGTGTGGTTTTACTGTCTTTGTTGTGCACTTCAGACCGTAGTTATCTCGCAAAATATTAACTAACTATATTTTGAGGATTGCTAATGAAGTTAATTTCAAGTGTCGAGCATGCCCAGGCATTTCAGTTTGATGCAAACGGGTATCCATTCATCAATATTTCCGCCACCGGCACGGTGTCATCAACCGGTTGGTCTGGTGTGTTTCTGTCTCCCCGTTATTATGTGGAGCCGCCTTCTGATGGGATATGGGATTTCGATTTTTATGGAGAGCCACCCGGTGGCCAGGTGCTTTGGATCATGCTGCCCGTTGCCAGTGAAGAAAGCTTTGGGTTGCCTGACTGGGTTAAGGGTATTCGGATCCATGCTGAAACCAATGTAAAAGAAATCCCTATAATCACGCCGGAGCCTGGCGGTCCTAAACTGGGTCCTGTACCACTTGCCAAAGATAGCGAGCAAGAAAAGGCCATCGATAACCTGGAGGCGAAAACCCGGGTGATAGTGAGGCAAGACCTGGCATCATTCGATGACAGCTACAACATTATTGGCTCATGCGGTGGCCTTCGTCTTCGGATGAAGAAAAAGCATCACAAACTCACTTTAGTTGTCGAGGGGCCGAGCGAGGCCGATATACGCCGGTGTATTGAGCGCTCTGCCGGAGTTGGTCTGATAGCAGCAATTGTCGCGGTGTACATAACGGGTGGAGCAGCATTGCATGCGGCGACAGGGGCATTTATTGCTTCGCTTGAGTCCTGCTTAGGTGATAAATTCCACGTTAAAATCGAAGACAAGACGAAGTGGATAGAGTGGTGCACGTAAAAATCGTGCCATAGCCCAAAAAGAGTGGCTGGCTGGTGGATAAGGCTGCTCTTTTATTTTAACTCACATCGTTAGCAGCCATCTCAAACGGCTCTGTGGTGTGTTACTAATTTTTTAGGGTTCCTATTCACTACTTGTTAGCTTTGTAATCATACCAGGATGCCTCTACCCAAAACTTACCCAAATGGAAACAGTACATCCCGCAATCATAGGGTGAGTATTTGAGACAAAATCGCGGTTTGTTTTCATACCATTCCCAGCCAAAAGACCAGTTCATTTGGTACAAATTACTTAAGTGAAACCATGTTCTTTTAAGCCATTTCACTGTTAAATCTCCTTTCATGTTGTTGTGTACATTATGACTTATTGTGACGTGCACGCTATGTGCGGTTAGGTTGCGCCTTGCCCAGGCAAGCCCGGGGCTCAGGCAAAAATATCACGCGCCCCATTACCTTCAGTAATATTCACATCGCTGCCTTGTAACAGAGCCTGCGTGCAACTATCAGTAAACGGCGTTTCATCATCGCGACGAAAGAATGAGCCCATTTTATAAGGGTTGTAGGTAACCACGCATTCGGTACCATCCAGCGTTTGTACCATTTCCGATGCATCTACGATAACGCCTTGGCAAAATGCGTGAACATTCTTTCGCTTTTCCTTCAGGACACGTTGCCGGGACTTTTCTGACACCACCAGCTGACAATTTTCAAGTAACACCGAGCGAGCATAACCAATGACTCTCCCTTTATCTTCACCTTCCATGGCCATGATAGAGTAGAACTCCGGCTTGTTTAGGTTTCGATATACCCGGACCTTCATTAGTCGGCGGCAAACACGCTCTACCTTGCCTACGGTGGATGTAAACTGTCCATCTTTAAACAGTGAATCACGTAAACATTTTGGCTCGACATTCGATACTGCAATGCCTTCTAAAGGTAAATCGATATTTACTTGAAACATGATAGTTTCCTATTAACCAGACTTTACCCATGGTAGCGTGCGCACGTTATTAAGTCAAGGTAATCCTGCTATTTTCGCCTGCTATCCAAACTATCGCATGCACAGAAGAAGGCCAGCGCCAGCAGGCCAATGATGAATTGATGTGAATCGCAATAAGGTATTACGTTCTTATCTTTCAGTTGTTAGTAATGGTCAAAGCCGCGTTATTCGCAATAAGGCGTTTTATCCGTGCCTTTAAAATGGTGCTTATCACTAAACAGGCGCTTTGCATCATGTATAGTTCCTGTTGCGCACCCTTTAAGATAATACGTAGACATGTCTTCCGGTACGTGCGCTGTGTAAGCCCAGACAACAAGGTGCCCGGTGTCATTTCTAAAAAGCACGCGATGCCCTTTTTGATTGACGGCCAACAACTTAAAATTCGCAGGAGCGATACGCTGGAGTTGCTCTGCCACCTTGCTGTCAGTAAAACGTACATACGGTGCAGTAATGTCTTCAGCCAATATTGACCATAAGTTGCTATTGTACGAGTGCAGTGTGTCGCACATTAATCCCTTGGAAGCGTGGGCCACATAGTAGCTTTGACCTTTCACAGAATAATGATGAATATCGCCACCTGTGTAGTGCTCCTCGACAGTAGGGTCTTCATAGTCAACATTTAGCACGCTTGCCAATACACCCCTGTGATTGTTGTGTTCTGGTAGATCAAACACTGACGTCATGCTGTGCAGCCCTCGCACTCGTTTGACTCTTCATAGTCGCAGTAGATAGGACCGGCATCTGGCTCAGCCTCATCAACCTTGGTTTCATCCGCGTATTCACAGGCAATCACGCTGGAATACCCGTCACCGTACAATGTACCGCCACATTTTTTACAACACATAAGAAGCTCCTTTAAGCCTGGTAGCGTTACGCTTCTGCGCTTTCGCTAATATCTTCAACAAAACGGGCCAGTGCATCCGACAGCTCGTGTTTTTCGTAATTGGTCAGCTCGCGACCAATGGCCTTTTCAATGTGTTGGCTGACGGCTAATGCCGCCTCGTAAGAGTTATCGAAATCCATGTTGCACTCCTTAGTTAAGTAGGCTTAATGATATCGTGCGCACGTTTTATGTCAACTGTATTTGGCGGTTTTTAATTTTAATGGATATGACCATTTAATATATTGTGTGCAATGTGTGGGGTGGCCTCCTCGTTGGTAGCTGCCATTGTCTAAGCCCAATAGCCAGTAAGATAAATAAATATCCACACTACATCGCATAATAAACTGATTAGCGCGAGCGGCTGTGTGAGGCAGCACTACACTCGACTATAACGTCAAGGGTTTATATGCCAGCAAGTATTCCTATCTCTGCCGTGCGGATATCCTCGCTTAAGCAGCAATGTTACACGTTGTACAACCTCTTAAAGCGGGATTGCGTCTGCAGGTGCCATCGAAAAATGTTTTTTAAATCTACCGGCGACGGGCTGGTGGATTTGAATGAAATAGCACCACTTGAATATATCCCATACCAGCAATGTGCTTCTTCTGGTCTGTCAGTGAAGCACCAGAAATAAACAGGGCAGCGTTCTGCTGCCCTTTTCACTTAGCTTGTAACTGCCTTGAGCTTTTCTTTTTTCTCTTTCTTCTTTTTCTTTTGCAGGTCAATCAACGAATAAGCGCCAATACTTGTGATCATGATCCCCAGCGTAAAAATATACAATGGCGTTGCATAACCAAATGACACGAACTCATAAATACCAGCAGCTCCCGCTATGTGTAATAAGCCGCCAGCCACCCAGGCTAAGAACAGCGCACCAACCGGAAGCATGAGGGTTTGCAGAAGTATATTGGGCACCCTCCATACCGCATGAGTCAGCATTACCAGCAGACTAATCCCTGCAGCACTTAATATAATGAGTGACTTAAACAAAGGCATGTGTAGCACAAGGTAGTCAGCATGACTTGATACCGTGGTGTTGGTTGCTAACATGATATGGTTAGTCAGAGCGTTTACTTCTATCACCATGACCATGACCATAACCGCTGTAAATGCAGACAGGGCCAGTATCGGTAGGAAGTATGGATTAAATGCCATATTAACAGCCATCTTGGCTGCGTTGACAACGGCATTTTTTAGCTCATTGCTAAACAAAAACGCAATTTTCATGATTGTCTTAGGCACATGGAGTAGGGAATCGATAACACCTTGGTGATGTTCGGCATCATCTTCGTACGGCCCTGACTTAAGCAGCCGGTAATAACACAGGATAGACTCCATTCCGATGATTATAATGACCGCGGCAGCTGCAATGGCTGTTCTCAAATGCATACCGTCAGCTATCCACTCGATAGTGAGCAGCTCCCGGGAGAACCCATGAAAATAATCAATATCACCTAACGTCAACATAAGACAGAATACTGAGGCGAACGCGCTGGTGGTTGCGAATATTTTCTGTTGCACCGTTGCACCAGGTAAGCGTATGGATCGCATACCGGGCACCATTGCAACAACAGCTATAAAAAGAACCACCAGCCAGGGACTGACGCGCTGACCAGAAGAGGCAGTGCCAAACATGACTATAGCCATCACCATCAATGAAATAAGACAGGCAATAGAAAGGGCAGGTTTATTCTGAAAAATCTTCTGTACGCTATTTGGGTTAGGATTCACGCTTACCAGCCTGGGCGTGGACTGGTCGCATTCAGGGGAATCTTCATCCTTATCATTACAAAGCCGGTACCGAAGCACATTTTCATATCTCACTTTGTTTTGTGCAGCGTAGACCAAGCAAAACAGAACTACTAACAACAAGCTACCTTGCAGGGCTGTCTCATATTGCACTAGCCCTTTGGTAATGGAAATATAGTAAATTGCTAACACCGTAACACCACACCCGAATGCACATACAAACATCCAATACTTAGGACCTACTTGCTGGCTAACTTGTGCAATTGGGCGATTAATTGTTTCCTCTTTACGTTGGTTTACCTTATTTATTACATCGTCCTCTATGTAAGCGGGGAACCCCCACTTCAAGTGTAAGTGACGTTTGTGTAATTTTGCTGGCTAGATTTATACGATTGAAGAATAAGTGCTTACATTTACTTATGGTTAAAAAGTGAACTATTCTAAATAGTCATGCCCTAATCTTATTTATCTCCTCTATTTAAAGCATTATTCTATTGACATCTTAGCGTGCGCACGTTACTATAATTGCATCAAGTGAGCGCACCCCGGCTTAATTTTTCAGGGGTTGGAGAATAATATGAGCTTCCAAACAATATCAAACAGCGCTGAAAATAAAATTACCAAAGAAACATTTACCATCAACAATTTGACAACTCATGCCCCTCCCGAAGAAATGGAGTTTTGGTCATTTCTCGGTGAGCGCCTATCAAAAGGCAAGCTTTCAGGAGTTTTCATTGAAGACCTAAAGGCTTACCTGTTAACGCTTGGTTTTGAGATTGCTAAACATAAATTAACAGCAGAGTGCCTAGATGTACTGAAAGGTGCATATGAGACTTTTTATCACACAGAATGGCGTCTTAATTGGGCCGATTACCACAAGCGCACCCCGGCTTAATTTCAGGGGTTGGAGATTAAAATGCTTACTAATGTTCTTACTACTGCCATCGAACTTATTAAAGAGCATTAAGGGCATATTTAACTAACAGAGGAAAGCTAAGATGCAACATTGCTGCTTTTGCTATCTTGGTGTCGTTGCCAGCCTGGCTATCACAATTTACAGTGCATTTACCATTCATTGGTCTTTCGCTCACTCACAATTCATTTAAGCTGGCTGCAGAAGTAAGTCACCCTTTATCTTCTTATTTCCGTAAATAACGCTAATTTATCGTTGACAAGTTAGCGTGCGCACGTTATTATAATTACATCAAGTGAGCGCACCCCGGCTTAATTTTTCAGGGGTTGGAGATTAAAATGTTTACTAATGTTCTTACTACTGCTATCGGCCTTATTAAAATGCCTTTTGACCTTTTGGGTATCGCTGGGGCCAAAGTTTTCCGTTTGCGCAATCTCGCTTCAAAGTTGGCAATAACCTTCAGCAATGAAGATAGCAAATTCGTTATTGCTGCTTTTGCTATCTTGGTGTCGTTAGCCAGTCTGGCTATTACACTTTACAGTGCATTTGCCATTCACTGGTCTTTCGCTGTTCTGGTGTACTGGACTTCAGGTAGCTTTGTTGGGTACGGGTTTGAACCTTTGAAAGAGGCGATGCAGGCTAAAAAAGGCTTGATAGATCCTTGGAATACATAAACGCTAATTCAGTAGGCATATAAAAACCCGCGTAAATGCGGGTTTTTTTATTGGGCAATCTGGTTGAGTGAGTGACTCCGTCACTTAATGTATCGCGACGGCCTGGCAATATCACCAGGCCATATTGACTGGCCTTTATTCTATAACGGCATTCTTAATCGACAAGATATCCTCTAGTCCATCCAGGCTACCATCAAAATCAACAAACGCCTTAACGCAGCTATCTGAGATAGCCATGTATGAGGATAATGCCGCGGCTTCCTTGCAGGGAAGTAGGGCGTGAACAGTGCTTTTGCCGTCTTCAGGCTTAGAGGCTATGCAAACACACTCTTGTGGCCAACTCACTTCTTCTTCACTGATGTAGCCAACTTGGATCTCTCCAGGCAGGCCCACTTTTTTGGCTATCAGTGCAAACTCGGCTGATTCTGCCAGCATCTTCGCTGATGCCAAGGCGTTTTTATTGTTTAAGGGGCCGGTTAGAACAACTGGCTTTCCACCAGCAAATACAGCTTGATGCTGCTCCGCTTTAACTGTTTCCAGGTCAGATACAATGCAAAGTGTTAAAGGGGACTTCTCCATAAGTGCTTCGAACTTACTGCTTAAGGCGTCTTGCTCATGGCTTGTGCCTGTTGCTACTGAATTTTCCATAGTGCTTTCCTTTCTGTTTATTTGTACATTGGCGCCGCTGACGCCGTGATTTGATATCGCCGACTCATTTGAAGGCTAAACATTCTGGTAGCCTGGTCAGCAATTAATGCTTGTCGCTCATCGACGGACGTTGCTATTGAAGCCACCAGCATCTTTATTGACTTTGCGCCCAATGATTCGCGAAGTGATGTCGTATCACTTTCTATTCCGGTGATACACAACTCCCTAAGAACCCCTTGAATATTTTTAAATGCCGCTTCCTGCAATTGCGTGTTCGCTTGGTGCTCATAAACCCAATCGCCGACGCGCAGATAATAATCAATTAGCTTAGTGTTGAGTTCTGGCAGGTCTCTCACGCTTACGATTCCGTATCCACGTTGCGCCCGTTCTTTCACATCATTGAGCGCTCCAGATACTTTGGTAAGCTGACTTTCTATTGTTTGTTTGGACATCCTGCCGTTTTTATTTTGCCGCTCACTAAGAAGGTATTTCCTGATTGATTCATAGCGCTCGACTATCACTTGCCAGTATTGTTTATTTTCCGGCAAAAATACCTTTTCTACTGGATGCATGCCTCCAGGCTTTCTCGAAAACCCATCCGAAATGCTGGTGGTTTGCCTGAAGGTCACGTCCCGGTGCAGTTCTCTAAAGCTAAAATGAACCAAGTAGTTGAGCATGTTAATTCCCTTTACAGCTAATGCAGAGCTGGTGACGCGCTTACAATATCATACCGAGCATGATACCAAGGCAACGCGCTTACGAAATCGAAATACCAGTCGATCACTATTTTCATAATTTCATAGCCACCAGCTGAATTATAAAAAATAACGGACTTCATTTTGTCAATTGCTTCATCCGGCGTGAAACGGCCCCGCGATATTTCATTTGCAAGAACATCCTTAAACCAACTCTGCCCAATCATTTCGCCAATCAACTCGTTATGCAAAATTTTGGATTCTATCTGAGTCAAGCAAAAGGAATACAGTTCAACAATTGCTTCCTCCTCAGTCGCGAACGATTTCCGCATTCCTGTAGAGGCATCACCATTAGCAAATGAGCCATCCACAATAGTTAAAACATGCATAGGTTAACCTTCCATTTCGTTAAGTTCGCTAAACAACTCAATGACATTGTTTATGGCTATTTGGTCCGGGTTAGCCAGAGCAATTAGTGCCGCGCACTGCTTCATTTTCCGATTGGAATCTTTTTCATGCACCTTCGGTGTACTTCCAATTTCCCCCAGGACCTGCAAAACAATATCGTTAAGGCGTTCTTTGTAGGTTTTATTGTTAACCCATAGGCGTTTTGTTCTTACTTCCTCCAGGACAACAAACCATTCGGCATTTCTGTCGAACGGGAGCAGCCCAACTGAGCTTCGCTTAGCTTTTCTTGATAAGCGCAAACAGTTTTTAATCGATTCCCTACGACTTCTTTCTGCCGGAGTGATACCTTTGGTCAAGCCCATTGCAGCAAGTAACTTTCTGAACACGCCAGGTTTATTGCCTGGTGAACCGGACTTAGCTAACTGCTTCGTGAAATGCAGTTCAATATGACGCCAGAAAATTTCATTGTCTTCGCAATATACCTTTGCCGGATCTGGCATGTAATTAATAACGATGTCATCTTGCTGTGACAGCAGCCACTCCAGGGAGTGACCTTCACTCTTGAGGCTCATTGCGATATCTCCATTCCTTTGACTTTTCTTCCAGGTATCTTTGCTGGCTTTCGAAGCTGGACGCTTTCGCAACGAAAAGCGCTCCAACAAATAACATACAAGCGCAGATGCTCATTCAAATTTACCCCTCAACAACAGCGAAGCGCTCACCATTAATTTTCTTGTGAAATATATACCGGCGTATATCGTTGTGCTCACAACCACTCCCACAATTAACGTCACAAACAAAAGGTAACCTTGCATCGCAACACTCAAACTTCCAAATGCCTGTAGGAATGCAGCCATTTCATTTCTCCGTCACTTATTATGCATATAGTATATACGATAATTTTATCATTAAATGATGGTGACATTCAATCAATTACTACCTAATCGCAGGCCATAGCTTAGCGTGTAAGTGATTTATGCACATTGAGTATATATTGTGCTTGACATAGTGGGCTCTACATTGATAACGTTCAACCAGCCATTGCTTTCGGTGTAGATTACTTTTTTCAGTTTGCGCCGACACCAATGGTGGGAGCAGTACGTTCTCGATGGTTTATTTCGCCGCCTATCCACTGGGCGGCTTTTTTTTGGCAAAAAAATACCGCTTAATGAAGCGGCACCTTTATCCTGCCTGGTTTGGTCAGAATCTGAACATCATGCTTTCTACGGCATCGCCAGAAGACTCAATAGAAAACTGCTCATCTACTTCCAGCTCATCTATTTCAGCTGGTGGTGTTAGGGCAGGGGCCTTCTCAAGGGACTTTCTGAATCTCTCCTCAATTACTTCGCTAATATATTCAACAAACTCGCCAGGCACGTCGGTCATCAAATTGTCTGTCGCAAGTGCATATCGTTGTTCTGTTATTCTTATAAGTGATACGTCAGCACCCTTTACTTTGGCTTCCATTGAGATCAGGGCGTCTTCATTCCGGCTCACTAATTGCTCTCTCATTTTCTCAAGTCGACCAAGTAGGAACCCCTCACGTGATGCCAGGTAGTCGCTATAATCAATACTGCAATGACTACAGCACAATCTCATCACGTGCTCGCAATTAAACATAAATTCATCACCAAACAATTCCGTAACAGCCTGCTGATAAATTACGCTGTCTTTATCTTGGCGATCTAGATTCTTGGATAATGCTTGAATGTCGTAATCAACAATAGCTTGAGCTATCTCATCAGTGCGACTTCGTAGTGGCAGATAAACTGGGGCTCCACAATTTATTAGCCTTGCATCCACGTAACTTTTGGTAATATCAAATAAACGTTCTGATAATCGGCTAACGTCTTGCTCGATTGCGTGCTTCATAAACAGTTCCAGGATTAATACTCACTTTCATACTATAGGAAAATTCAATTATTTCCTGTTTATTGCTTCAGCAGCTTTGCGCCCGGCGCCAGTAACATCGACACCTTTAGCTGTAACTTTCATTCCGTATTCTGTTTTCGCGCCCTCGCTCGCTATTTTTTGCTGATACTGCTCACCAAAATGCGGCGTCAACTCACTTAACATTGATACTGTTGACTTCTGTATTTTATCTGCCGCCATATTGAATGTAGGGGCTTCCATAAAATCTGGCTTTCCAATTACTTGTATTTCTTTCAACTGACGCCTTGTTGTACTTGATTGTAGTAGGTTCTGCATATTCATTAATGACCTTTCCGGGTCGGTAGCAGCTCGGTCCCACATAACCTGTTCGAACACTTCTAAATCTATATGGCTATCCATAGAATCGAGCCATGCTTGATCAAACAGAGTTGTGCCATTTACAGAGTATTCATTAAAATGCAAAGCAATATTCTCGATAGCTATTGCATTAATGCTTTCAGCTTGAAGTTTTACATTAACCTTGCCTATGGATAACTCATCTAGGTATCGGCATTCCTGCTCTTCTACTACTGGATGGGTATCCAACACAATTTTGTATAGTACTCCTTCTATTTTCATTACCGCTTCCCACTTCGGTACATAAAAGTTTGCAAAGATGTCTCTTTTTTTCGTCGGCTTTAAAAGCTTCATCATCACATCGACTTTAAGCGTCCCCTGCAATGCTTCTTTGGTGGCCTTCATTATTTTCTTGAATATGACATCGTTCACAGTCTCTTTAATTTTAAATCTGATAGCGTTTGACAAGTTATAACGTGGTAACCCATAACAATGCCTTGCAGCTGACATATCAGCAAACACAATCCCTGCGTCACCAAGTCCTTTTGCTAGCGCCCCAACAATATACCCTTGTACTTCATTCTGAATTATCAGCCTGATTTCTTCCTGCCTTTCAGTAGGCGTGTTTCTGTATATTTTCTGTACATAATTACTGTAGGACATGGCAGTTTTCTCTTTGTGCTTATCGTATATTCATTATACACAAAACAGCATGCGTTTTTGACTCTTTCACAGACCTTAAAACGACCTTGTAAAAACCAAAAAACGTATAATACCTGTACTACAAGTATGGGGATACGATCCAAAACTGGTGAGCACTAAAAAAAAGTCGAATCTACCTCGTGAATTATGTGATTTTTTTCCTGAAATAAAGCCAATTTTGCCGCTTATATGACTTGCAAATTAAATGCTAAAAAATAACTGTCAAACAAGACGTGAATTCACTCTGAGAAAGGCTAATTTCTTTATCGACTGACCTTTGCTGACTAAAGAAACCCCAAAAAGCAACGTAAAAGCTATTCAAAATAGTGAAGTTTCCTTTGGTTTTACGCGAAGAGCATTGGATTTCTTATAAAAAGTGAGTGGTTCTGCAACTAAACACACAAGGCAAGCGCAATAAACTCGACGAAAAACGACTTTTCGGTGGCTCTTCGAGTTCGAAGCCTTTTGAATAAATCTGCATCGTCTATTTTTTAAACAATAGGTCGGTAAAGCTTTAGATCGAGGAGAAGCAGAAACAGTCAGGCTATGCCTGCTGCCCTACACAGGCCACCTCCGTGACCCTCAGAGGTCACGCCCGTGCCCCTCGGCGGTCACGGAAAGGTGCTGGTGATTAGATTATTACTCCGTGCCCCTCTGAGGTCACTCCCGTGCCCCTCGGCGGTCACGCTCGTGCCCCTCGGCGGTCACACTCGTGCCCCTCGGCGGTCACGGGAAGGTGTTGGTGATTAGATTATTACTCCGTGCCCCACAGAGGTCACGCCCATGCCCCACAGAGGTCACAGTAAGGTAAAGGTGCATTGTTACCCGGGACCTTCACAGGACACATCCGTGCCCCGCAGTGGTCACGGTAAGGTAAAAGTGCTTAGATTTTTAATTGGCATCCTAAACAGATCGCCTGCCAGACTTATACTTGACGCAGAGGAAAGGAAATACTGCAAATCGACACCCCTCAATGTTGCAGGGACGCCGAATAAGTGAGAAGCACTATCATAAAAGAAGGTAAGCTCATTAATAGAGAAAATGGCGTGATGCTCAGCTCTGGTATATTATGTAAATAGTTTATATTTTGTGCATAATTTAGGAGGCTGTATGAGTCGTGCAAATATAATGAATAAGTTAAGAATGAATGGGTCGAATGATGCTGAGCGCGATCTTGAGCAACAAGCTGAAGATGAGTCTAAGTCATCGATTTCAGATGAGGAAAGAGCTGCAATTGAAAAAATGCAAGAAATGATTCGCAGTGATAAGGATCTTGACGCGGCCCTGGCTGCACAAAATTCTGCGGAAAATGATGCGGCCGAAAACGAGGCTAGCCCGGTTAAGCAAGACATCATCATGGAAACCCATATTGAAATGGAAGAAGATGTTGATGAAGCCGAAGACAATGACGTGGAAACAAAAGACAATGTCGATGTGATGCCTTCTGCAGATCTTCCGCAAGGGGCTCCTGCAATTATTATAGAGCCTGATGACGAACTGGAAGCAGAATCTGCGCCCCTCGAAAACGCATCAGAGGCAGATACTTCTGAACAGCGCAAAAACCAAAACAAACCTAAAACAGATCCCTTTGAAGAAATGGCTAAAGCGCTGAAGCAAAGCGAAGAGCTAAACTATGGGGTAGTTGATAATAAATACTTAAAAATGGCTCAATCAGTACTGGGTACTTCGACAGCCAACGTCAAGGCATTGAAATTAGATGATGGTTCACTAGTTAATTATGTCTCAGACAAAAACATGAAGTGGATTGATGACGGTAAGAAAGTAAATCTGTTTAATGAAGAGCTACTTGAAAGTAATAGTGCCGACGACTTTTGCGTGGATGAGACAGTCCTTATTGCATTGGCAATCGCAAAAGAAAAAGGCTGGAAAAAAATAAAATTCACAGCAGCGAATAATGCGTTAGCAGAACGCTTGAGAACAGCAGCAAAAGACTACGGGTTTTCCAAAGTCACAGTAAATGTTGTAGAAAAACCGGAGTTGGTATCACATCAAGAAAAGAAAATTCAATCTTCAACTGACCTTTCGGACCAGGAAAGCCAAGACGTAGGAGAGGAACTGGACAAAGAATTAGTAAATCGACTTACTATGTAAGAAAAGAAAAAACCGGCACTAGCCGGTTTTTTTGTGCCTCTACTATTTAAGAAAGGCCTGTCTTAGTTCTGAAGGGCAGTTGTCATAATATGATTCGAACTTCATAAAATGATTGGCCTTAAGAGCTTCATATTCAAGAGATGAGGCGACTTTCTTGAGAAAGTTTACATTTGAGTCCGCGGCCAATTTTTTTACATGCTCAATTTTTTTAAAGGCCACAGACATGCCTTCTCTCATACTGCATATAATCACTGTGTTGATAAAGCTCTGTGCGGTTCTGACAAGTTCTGGCGAAACGTCGATAAAATCACTTGTTTTTGCCGGTCTATTTTCAATTGCCATTTGATAATAGGCATCCTGGTCAAATTGAATACCTAAATGACTAAAGGCGTGTTCACGGATGTAGTTATGAACATTGTTCTGCAAAAATTCGTTTCCGAGCAAATATTCAATATGTGAGACAACATTCTCTAAAGGGTAATCGTCGCTGGAATCAAATGCGGTATCGAGAGCCAACTGAAAAGCTTGCAAGTAATCAAATGTAAGACTGTCATTTTCAGATGTTTTCACATTAAATGTCCACCTGCCAGGTGAATATTTTGCTATAACAATGGCTTTCTCAAGCTTTGCCTTTAACTTTGGGTCATTAATACTCAATCTGAATTCAGCTGATTTAAAATTCAAATTCTTTGAAGAGTCATAAATAGAAGAGATCTGATCTGAGTCAATAGCGTCAAAATCAACCGCAGGTGCCCAGACTTCTGCACGTTCCACCTCAGAACATGCTGAAAGCATATCCCTCGGATTATCGAAAACAACTAATCTTTCATTTGAACAGTCAGCATCTTTTCCAACAAACAACTTGTGGACTGGGGAATAAGGCCTGCTCGGTAACATAATAGAGTGTTTATCAGACAGTAAATGAATCCCATCTAACTTACCCGACTGGTTATTAAATAGAGGTAGCACAACGAAACGCTGACCTGACTCAGTGTTTGTAATAGGAGTCAAAAGCTGTTCTGTCAGTTCAGTAGATTTGATGTCACATTTTTCAATATAAGCAATTATTTCGGACGGGGTTAATTGACCTACTTCTTTCCGATAATTAAACTTGTATTTCTTTAATAACTGCTCAATAACATCCTTATTCTTACTTCTTGCGCTTTCCCAGAGACCATCAATAACAGCTTGGTAAGCTGAATGATTTAACCATTCCCCATCGCTTTTCTTTTTGCTGGCTGTAGAGTAAGGAATTTTTACATTGTGATATTTCGCTAGTCGTTTGAAAGCAGGCAAGAATGATTCGTTATTCAAATCCATAATAAAATTAACGACATTACCTTGGCATCCACAGCCAAAGCAGTTATACGTCCCTTTGGATTCATTCACATAAAAAGACGGTGTTTTTTCTTCATGCGAGGGCATAGGGCACAACCCCACTTTCTCTCCCGAGCTGGCTGACTTAAGAGTTGTAAATTGAGAAATGTACTCTGTGATTGAAGTTCTATCAACAGTATCATCAATAAAGCTCTTTGGTATGAGATTGCTCACAAAATGCCTATGAAATAAATGATTTGCATATCATTCATTTTAGCATACATATAATTTGGCTGGCTAAAAACAAGAAAAATATATAGAAGAAAGGTGCTGCGAAGAAACGGTTATCCGTGAAAGTACAGGTACCCAGTCCGTGAAAGTACATGTGCCTAGT
>CEUP01047205.1_pt1 | contig 17949 bp, 11 predicted proteins | sample 531371 | NCBI WGS metagenome assembly CEUP01 (sample SAMEA2622738, study PRJEB7988) | marine metagenome | biome: marine biome (ENVO:00000447); feature: marine epipelagic mixed layer (ENVO:xxxxxxxxx); material: "saline water (ENVO:00002010), including plankton (ENVO:xxxxxxxx)" | depth 150 m
GATTTGCCACGGCGTTCGCTTCTATCCCTTCTGGGACAAAGGCGACTTTGCCTACCGCGCCACGGCAAACGACTAGAACATCATTAGCTTGAATCCGTTGTTTTTCAGCACGCTTTTTAAGGCGTTTATTCACTTTTACGAGGCGGGGTTTACCGTTAAGGTGATTAATATCGTTTACGTTGGTTAGTCCATACTCTGAAAAAGTAAGGTCAGAACTATCATCATGACTTAGTGCTTGGGGCCGGATGAATTCAACTAACTCCTTAAGTGGCGCTTCTCTAAATTGGAATAAAAAGTTAGAAAGTTTCCTGTCATCATCTGTCAATACATAGCGGGCAGGGGATAGGTTGTAATCGTTTTCTTCTATGCGCGAAGGTGCAATATCTCTTGAATAATCTGAAGATGATACGCCGTTAAACTCGCGGATAATTTGCTGAATGTTTCTCAGCCGGTTCTTTGTTTTTGACAGCGGCGCTGCAAACTCAAAACTGCGAGCATTCAGGAACTTGACGTGGCTACCACTCTTTTCTTTGTTTAGAACGATGGCATTAATGGGAGCCGGTGTGTGGCTTAGTAATCCGCTAGGTAGGGCAATTACGCCTTCAAGCCAGTTTTCTTCAACCATATTTTCTTTGAAAAGCTTTTCGCCAGCAGCGGTGCGGAAAAGAAAAGCATCTGAAACTAAACAGACTACTTTTTTTGTACTGTGCGCTAACATATGGCGTAAATAGTACACTTCGCCCATCAGTGACTCTTCTGGAAATCTCTCCCAAATATCGATAGTGATTTTTTCTTTCAGTCTTTGACTAAAAGGCGGCATTGCGATTGAGGCCTCAAACTGCTTAAGCTTATCATTGTCTACCAATCTGGGGTTCAGAATCGGGTCTGAATCCTTGACAGTTATGCTTCCGTTATGAAGGTAGTTAAGAAGTTTAGCATAGTGTGCGTCTTCGCGGCTCCCTGTTTCACATATCGCTTCTGTGTGTACTGGAAGACGAAGCGCAAAGTTATATCCTTTTTCAAAAGGGCAATACACACTGCATTGCTTGCCCAAAAGAGCGATACCAAGCTCGCATACTTCAGGTGGTGTTGCATAGCTAAACTTTGAAGTATTGTGCATGTAGTACACTGTTTCAATTAGTGTATGCGCAGAGATAATATTTTGTTTTAGCAGTTGCAATAATTGATTAATAAACTGCGTAAGTGAACCTTCATACTCAGGGATATTTTGATGCGACACTCTTAAGGAAGATAACTTAAACGTCTTATTGAGCATCACATTAAGCGTTTGGAAGGTAACAGGTTGCTTGTGCTCGACACCATCAGGTAAATCGTTGTTTACTGCCATTACAGCATATACAAAGCAGGTAGATACTAGTTCTACTCTTTCGGGGTCATCAAACGGAAAAAGCGTTTTTGATTCAGAAATGAGTTGCTTGAGTGACGAGTGCACTAGCTGTCTCCTTGCTAGTCGAACATCACATAGTGAAAAACTGTTCGAAGGACTATTTATAGATACGTCATACTAGCGTATAGACTATTCCATAAAAGATAATTTTGTCAATTGTAATAAAATAATAAGTGATAAATTATTTTAATTCTTATTTTTTATAATTTGGGTATTTTTGTGCGGTTAGGCGTCAATCACGGGGTTCGATATTACATTAAGGGAGGCTTTCGGGCCTGAACTAAAAAAGAGCCGTAGTTAAGTGTATAAAAAATTTTGTCAACACCTAGTGTAGTCGCTCTCAATTCCGTAAACCCCCGAATTAGCTAACCGCTAGCGCAGGTCTATCCTGATATTACGGATTATGCCTAATCTGAAAGATGTGTTCTTATGGCGAGTAATCCTTAATTTTATTCAAAGCTGTGTGTTTTTATAGGTTAGCTAATTTTACCGCCTATTAAGTAGGGCTTTCTTGACGTTCTTAAGTCAGTTAACTGTTGTCAAATCGCCAGAATGTGTTTTTATAAATTATTGTATTTACCAATAACATTAATAAATTGGTGATTTTTTAGTTTTCCTACCAGTTTTCTTTGCCTACCTTCATTTCCATGGAGGATCTTATATGAAAGAAAACAATCAAATTTCCGGTTTCTACAAAGTCGGTAATCAACCCCCCGTTACTTGGCTTACACTTAATCGTATCGCCAAATGGGAAGAGGAAGTACTTAGTACCCAGCAATATGTTCCATACATAAAAGTGAAGCGCAGTCCCACGGTGGGTAAAGGTAGTAAAGTTTTTAATCCGGAATCAGACCAAACACATGAGGTTCTGTCCATTTTAGAAACTCAGCTACTTCGATACCTAGCGTTCGTTCCAAACATAATATCCGTAAAAACTCAGTTCCCACTGTTACCGATATCAAATACGTTGGAAATTGCAGCTGCAATGGGCGTAAAGCATCCAAGTTATCGCCCTAAGGGTAAGCACATTCGGCAAGAGCTTAAAATTGAACAAGCGGTCGTGATGACCAGCGACTTTATAATTGACTATGCAGATGAAGAAGGTGAACTGCGTCATTGTGCTTTAGCTCTTAAAACTGTCAACGACAACGGTGACTTCTCAGACAAGGCCGGTCGAGACCTTAACATACGTAACAAGCTCAATATTGAAGCCGAATTTTGGCGGAATGAAGGTGTTGAGTGGCGTCTTATTACATCAGCACAACACTTTTTTGAGGATGAATTCGCCCGAAATCTATTGGAAGCTGAAGCGCGAAGTGAGCAGGAGATTGGTGCATCACTTCTTCAGAATATTGAGACAAGCTTTATTCACTGGTTCAGTACATCCCCCCATACAAGCTTTGCCCCGTTATTAAAAGAAATAGCCGGGGAGTTAGGCATTTCCACAGGCGAAGTTCGAGTGGCGTTTTGGAAGCTAATATGGCAGCAGCGCCTCCCCGTAGATATTTCTAAAGAAATTATTTTTAATCGTCCGGTTCCGTTAGGAGGTAAGCAATGGATTTGGCGTTAAATAAAGTACTCGTTGCACCTAGCACGAGCGCGAGAGATCAGGAACCAGCGCGATTTACCATTGTCGAGTATGAGTACGGTTCTGATATGGTTGTGCTATGTCAGCAAATCAAAAAAAGTCCCAGAAAGCCGTTTGTTCATCGTATTGGCAGCCCAATTAAGTTTTTGCATGAAGGCTATCGCCATATCATTGACTGGGATGCATTCTCACTTGAAAGCCAAGGCTTCTTGGATAATGTGCATACTCAATACTACCGAGATATGCGGCTGTCCCAAAATATCCCAAGAGGAGACGGCGATAAGATCAAAGCATATTTTGACAGATGCCAGAAGCTTGAAGATAAGGTTAAGTTAAAGCTTCGCACTGTGGAGGCTTTTGAGCAATTCCCTCAGCGTCGCAAAGCGTTTTTCAACGGCGATGTTCCGACTAAAAGTTTGCATGGGCTTGCGAAAAGCTTAGGGGTCTCATACGACTTCGTTTGGGATACCCTTTGCCGATACTACGCTTACGGACAATGTGAAGATGCGCTTATACCAGCTTATGGAAATTGTGGGAAAAATACGCAATTACCTGCTGATGCAGATGAGGCTCGTAGGCAATTTCCGAAAGGAAGAGGACGCACGAGTAAGTCTACGCATGCCGTTAAACGCATAGCGCATAAAGGAGATGCTGAAACAGTAAAGCGGTTCAAGCAAAATGACTTACCCACACTCCAATATCACAGCATGAAAAGTTTGTGTCGCCAATACAATGCTAAATACGCAACTGAACTGCTTTTTGAGGACGAGTTAGGCAATAAATATTGGGACTATGTTCCTGAGAAATATTTAACCCCACAACAATTTATTACGCGCTTAGAGGATGCTTGCAAAAATAGGGCGGAGTTCGAACGAATAAAGCGGGGAGCAAAAGAGTTTCGAAATAAGCTACGTATTAAGAAAAGTACGGTGATGAAGCATGTGGTCGGTCCGAGCCATATGTACGAAATTGATGCCACTGTGCTGGATGTGCATCTCGTTTCTAAGTTTTGCACGGAAGAAAAGCTCGTTATAGAACGCCCAATTCTTTATACAGTAATTGATGTAGCGACAACAATGATTGTGGGCTTCCACTTATCTTTAAACGGGGCTAATGCGGAATCGGTAACACTAGCACTTTTTAATGCCATGACTGAAAAAGAAAGCTTTTGTAAGCAGTGGGGTTTTGATTATCGCCCCGGAGATTGGCCTTGTCATCACGTTTGCCACACCTTAGTAATCGACCGGGGGGCTGAATATCTCGATAAAAAGATGGCGGCTCTGATTAAGTCAAAGGTAGGACTGACTTCAATTCAGATAACTGAAGCATATGTCGGTCGAGCAAAAGGCACAGTTGAGGGACTTTTTAATAAGTTAAATAGGATGTGCATCCATGCCTTGCCGGGAGCCTTAATAAAAGGTCGGCCAAAGGCAAAGGCAGATACCTCAAATCACGCCTGCTACACCATTGATGACCTTTATCACATTCTCGTGCACGAAGTTATTGCCTATAACAAAGATACAGTTGTTAAAAAGAAACTTACACAAGAGCACCTATTAAACGGCGTGAGTCCTACACCTCTAGATCTATGGAACTGGGGACTAGAAGAGCTGATGGGAGGAGGTAAAACCGTAGATCCGAAGAGTTTAATGTCCGAGTTATTGCCAAAACGTATCGGAGTAATAACAGACAGTGGCCTGAAGCTGAAAAAAGAGAAAATTACCTATCAAACCGATAATAAGAAGTTTGAGGAATTCAGACAGGAGATTGTTCTCCAACGATACCGCTCAGGTTATGAAGTTGAAGTCATGATGTTGCCATCTTGGAATCAGCACCTTTGGCTTAAGATGGGGCAAAAATCTAGTGACATCATAACTTTTGAAGTGGCTGATACTAATGAGCTGGTAAAAAACCTTCATTTCTCTCAAGCAATAGAGATTTTAAAAGAATTGTCGGTGTTCGAGTCCAATGCTAGGCATATCAATGCTATCGAAGAATCGATCCGGGTAAAGCGTCAGATTGATATAGCGAGTAGCAATATCAAGCAGCTCAGAGGCTTGCTTCGCAGCGAGGGTAAGTCGCCTGCTAAGGGGCGAGCGGAAAACACAAACGCTGACCGATACGCTCAAGCACAGCACAACGCATCTATTGTTCAATCAGCCATAAGCGGCCTCTCTACCAATCATTAAAGGATTCTAGCCATGACAAATGCACTTAAAAAACCGCAGTGGGTGTCACCCACAGCTAAAAACCCACTTGTAAAAAAGTTGAATTTTATTAGCGACAAGCAAACCTATTTCACCCTTGTTGAGCAGCGACCTGATAAAGAATATGACTTTAGCAATGCCAGTGCTAAAGATCGGGTTGCTGCTTATGAAACCGAATTCTATGTGCCCAGTGATTTATCATGGGAGGTCTATCAGGCGATGTGTGAAATGCTGGAATTAGGTTACCGTTTTAAAAACATCGCATATCCCAGCTATTACGCAATGATGAATGCTGTTGCATTGAGTGATGATGACAAGGTCGAAGGAATAATTGAAGTTGAAAGCGAGCTTGAAACAGGCGGCTCAACCATTGCACCTTCGGGAGCTGGCAAAACCCAAGCCGTTAAAATTGCAACGTCGATGATCCCATCTGCAATTATGCACCCACCTGAAGATACGGCATTTAAAAAGCCTTTTCTACAAGTACCTGTTATTACGACAAAGCTAACTGACCGTTCAGCCTTGAGTGTGTTGAAAGAACTTTTAAGATCTATTGACAAAAATGCTGGAACGACTTTTTACGCTGACTTACCAAGTCGTAATACTGAAGATGAACTCCTTAAAAAGTTGCGCAACGCGTGTTGGCAACATGGGGTTGGGCTTGTAGTCCTTGATGAAGCTCAGACGTTTATAACTGAGAGCGGGAAAAAGAAAGGGAGTGACTCAAAAAATGCTAAGTTTTTACAACGCATCTTTAATTTCTTGTGTTTGCCTATTCTATTGATAGGTACGCCTGAAACTCAAGAGTTCTTATCATGCAACCCGCAAACGTTCCGTCGATACAAAAAAGATGCGGATATTATTCATCACAATTACACGCTTGAGTCTGAATACTGGCGGAATTTGGTTGAAGGTATACTGCAAGGATTTGTTTTTTGCCGAGATATAGCTGTCACTGACGCACATCAGCGCTTGATTTATGCCTATACAGCAGGTAATCAGAGTGCCCTTCAAATCTATTGCAAAGCCTTAATAAGACGGGTTGTAGAAACACGATGCAACGTATTAAGCGAGAAGTTGTTAAAAGACGTTTTCGAAATCAAGAAAGCTACGCTTTTGCCGCTGACAAGCTTGCTTGGCAAACCCGCCAAAAATACTGAAGCTGCCTTTACCGCTGAATTTCAATCGCCTGCGCCTAAAGCTAAATCTACTCATAAAGCGGTGAAAACTAAGCGCGATAACATCGAATCAAATGTTGCTTCAAAACTATCAAAAGAGCGAGGCCAAGCTGCTCATAAATTGTTTATGAGAGGTTAAAGCATGTCTGAGCATATTATCGACCACTACGCGAATCAAATCCCTATTTTGCCGGGAGAGTACCTACCAGCTTATCTTGCGCGACTGCGCAAGATGACTTGTGGTATTGAACCGCGAAGATTAATGTCTTTCAGCGGCTCGACTCAAATGGGTAAGCTCCACCAACTGTTTCCGCGAGTAGCGTCTTGTTTTGCCTACCGACCTTCAGAACGCGAGCGTAGTGGTGCGCTTTTGCAAGAGCACTTAGGCTCACGTTATTGGCGAGGCTTTTTGGATGAGAAGGCTTATAAAGAACACGTACAGCAAGTTAATTTAAAAGTTAAATCCAAGCGAAGCATTTTCGAAGGTGAAGAGTTACTCGATAGCCTGAAACCAATGAAGTTCTGCGAGCATTGCCGTGATGATGATATTGAGCGTTACGGAACACCAATGTGGCATGCAGCGCATCAGGTAACTTCATTGTATGTTTGTGAAAAACACCGTGTTCCACTGCATCAGTTCTCATTGGAAGCTGACAAAACATTGTTGGATTATCCCGTGATTACCAACTCTGTCGCTGCCAACTCTGCTTCGGTTCAGGCCGATCCGCTTCGGACATGGTTAGACGTGGCTTCGAAACAGTTGCTTAAAATCCGTACCATACATAATCGTGAGCGAATTAAAGACATCAAATCTGATATGACACGCGCTTTTAGGGCGAAAGAAACGCCATATACCATGCGCATCAATATTGAGTATCGAAATGCATGGCGAAGCTATGCGGCAGATTCTCTCAATGCACTTTGTCCAAATGAGCAGTGTTTTAAGTTCTTTTTAGCAAGACCAAGCTTAGGGCTTACACAACAGCTGAAACAGAATGCGCCAGTTCGCCATCCATTGATATTCCTATTAGCCATGAAGTTTGCTGAGGATATGGTAGGAGGGAATTTGTCATGACATATGAATTTGTTCCACCAATATACCCAGATGAAACTATCTACTCTTACGCTGCACGTTTACATGTTTACTGGGCCGAAAAGAATCATAGGAAAACAGCAAAACGATTGTTTGGCAAAGCGCCTGTAAACATCGATCAGCGATTACCTTTGGGAATTGAGCATATCGCTAGAGCCACTGGCAACGAAATCGATACGTTATTGCAGCATCATACATTTTACCCACTGTTCTCAGGCTTTGTCTCTTGCCCTATAGCGTTAAAAGAGGCCATGTTATCAAATTCAGGAAAAAATCTAGCAAACGCTTCAAGTGTTGCTCAGGCTGGAATTGCTCCTCTTGGCGGCAGTCGCTATTGTCCGCTGTGTATTGATCAGGACACTTTACAATATGGCATAGCATATTGGCATCTTAGTCATCAATTACAAGGGGTAACATGCTGCACGACCCATGACGTAGAGCTAGTGCAGGTAGAACAGTGTACGCGTAAGTTTGAATTGCCACCGCAACAAGATGAAAGTAATGGGATAATCGCTTCACAAAATGCCTTACGATTAGCTCGACTGCTGCTCCGGTTCAATTCTGATTTTGAGTTTAATATTCCAGATTGCCGTGAGGATTATTGGGGAGGTCCGTCCGAATTGTTACGGCTTAAGAATCAGTATAGGGGCCGAAATGTAGATATGGCAGTGCTTATGGAAGCAGTTAACTTGCTGTCTGAGGAAATATTCAGTTTTAGCATTCTTTCAGAGAATGTAGTGTTTAATCTTATCCACTGCACTGACTACTACTGCCATCCGACGAAGCATATTTTCCTCTGCTTTGTGCTTGATCTCCTGCCAGCTCAGCAACCGGAAACCTCCGTGGGTCGAGATAAGTATGATCAGATGTTAGAGAGGGATAGGTTTAGATGTATCAGCATTTATCAATCGGGAATTACCAAACTTCGACCCACCTCAAGAGCAGTTGACCGGAGTGTCAATTACGTAAAAAGTATAGCGCGCCAAATGGGAGTTAAGTACCAAAAGCGTACTAAATTCATCACTCCTGATATAGAAGCCCGAATTATAGCGAAAGCCAAAGCAGGCGTGCATAGACAGACGATTGCTGATGATGAGGGGGTATCTGTTGCTTCAGTCGAACTTTTCATTAATGGCGTATTGGGGCTAAGTGAAAAGCGGCGTAACCTTCGCAAAGAAAGTCGACGGAAAGACGCTCGGCAATCGTTACTCAATACTATGTCCAACCTACCCGAATTGACGCGTAAGAATATAAAAAAAGCGATATATGCTGACTATATGTGGCTGTATCGTCACGACAAAACGTGGTTATACCAAACTCTACCAGCGGCAAGAAACCATACTAAACTGTAGGAGAAGATCATGAAAACAAAGAAAGTAGAACTGTCAGATGAGCTTATCGCTGAAGCGAAAGTTTATTTAGAAACACTGCCCAAAACGCCTGAAGAGGTAATTGAAAAATGGGCAAGATTGGGCCAGCAAGTTGCTGGTGACATGACTGAGCGAGAAGCGATGAATTTCTTGCTGGGAAATGTTGATATTGGTATGCAGGCGAAGAAGTAGATCGTTTCTATGGGGGGCATTCTGTTTTTGCTCGCTACTGAAGATAATTTAAATGGTAGAAGAGGAAGAAGGCGATGCTTGAACAAAACATTTCAGTACCATGAGAGCCAACCGTTCTATGTAGAGCAGAAAATACACACTTCCGGACGTTTCTGAGTAGTAGAAAAAAACAAAAATACCTATGCTAGCAATTTGCTAGCCCAGAAAATCTAATCTCCGATTGATAAGTGGAGATTGAAATGAAGTTGATATCCGTAGGGCACTGCCCAGAGCGAATATTCTTAAAGGCTAAAGAACGATTAGCTATGCCTTTTGCCAAGCATCACTGGAAAAGCATCAAGTCATTAAATAAAGTCAAAAGTTGCAAGCTATCGCGAGGCTTTAGATTGTTGTATAGCGGCGGTGGAACTGCCGTGATCTTGAATCATGCTAATTACATAAAGAAAATCAAAAATTATAAGGAAGTAAAATGAAAGTTAGTGAAGGTATTCCAACAGCGGCGCTTTTGAAGAGAATGGGCTTTAACAATGAGATAGCATTAGCTAAATCCGTAAACACAGTGCTCACAAAAAAAGAAGACTACAGAAAGTATATTGTTGAAGAAAAAGGTGACTTTAATAAGCGATCTGAAAAGATTCTAGTTAAGCCTGAAGCCAAGACTATCGTACAGAACATAGCATTACTTCAGCCTTACTCTGGTCTTTTTGGTAGAACGGATAAGTATAAGTATGCCCCAAAAGTGTTGCTTCAGTCTAAAAAAAGTGCTGGGGATTTACGTTCGGCCGCTATTACGATAAAGGAACGTTTAAGCAGCGATATTCTTCGTTCACAACGTACGTTAGAGCGCTTGGTCTCTGTAACTTCGGCAATAATTGATAACCTTCCTATTGATATCGAAAAAGACTCTATTGAAGATATGATTCAAAAAGCAGAGCCCATCAGCCTATCTGACTTTTCCAATAGTTATCTGATTGGGCAATGGAATGACATTGTTGAATTGCGTCATAGAATTAGTGGAGGCGAACATAGCAGCCATGTATACCGTCTATTAGGAGAAAAACTATTTTTGATGGGCGATATAGATGGCGCAAAAGATGTATTGCACACTGCACTAGAGGTTGAGCATGATAACGGTGTGGCTAATGCCTTGTTAGCGTTGATTTATAATCGAGAATTACTTGAAAACAGAAGGGAGCAGTATCAGCTTTATGCAAGGACTGAATTTTCTGGGACTCTTGAAAGCCCCGTAACGAGTGAAGAACATTGGATAAATGATAATTTAGAATATGCTAGCAGCGTGGGCGAGGAGTTAAAAAAAGAGTTTATTCATTATGCCATCTTAGCTTTGGAGCATTGGCCTGAGCATGAGTACCGTCGCGAAGGAAAGAAAAACTTCTTGCTAAATCTTTCCCATAGTCATGATTGTTACGTTTCACTATCAAGGTGGGAGCTGTTTATGCAGCTGATCAAGTATATTGGTAAAAATGAATGGGATGATAATAGAGAGGCACTCAGCCGAATAGTTCCGGCATTCGTTGAGTCTAGTGATTATGGCTTTCATACTAAACTAGGCTCAGCTCTTAGCACCGACGAAAAAGTTAGACTTCTCAGCGTGGTTTATTTTTATTCGCCAAGCACGGCAAAAAATCATCTAGCACAAATGTCTAAAGCTCTAGAGAGCGAGCTACCCCTCGCTCCTGACTCCGATTATGAATATTTTGTAAACATTTTCATCAAAGCCTTATTTATCGAATACTTTGGGGATGATGCTTATGACAGGCTTATCTTACGTTTATTGGATGCTAAACACGAGCATGAACGACTTGCGTTATTTTCCTCCCGTGCATCGCGAAAATTTGAAAAACTAAGATCGTCATTTTCATCGATAGAAAAAATCGGTTATGACATATCGAAGCCACTTAACTTTGAGCAGTTTTTTCTGAGTGAATCAGAAGATTTACAGGACGAAGAGGGCATACGTGAATTAGAACGACAACTTCCAATCATGCTGGAACATGTCAGAGGCTGGAAAGAAATCGCCAATGACGAGTTGTGGTGGAATTTTAAGGGAACATCGTGGGAAAGCTATGAAACGAGAACTCTTATCTTGTCAGCCTGCTTAATTGAGTTGGCGTCAGGTGAAAATACTGACGAAAATTCAGAACGTTTGAATCAAATATTGCAAGAACCTCAGACAAAAAGTTCGATAACGTCTATACCTGAGAGGTTTCTCGTTGCTGTCTCTTCATTCATAACGAATACGATGAACGAGAATAACGAGCTTTTAGCGATAATGAGAACATTGCGGTCTCTCACTGAAGAAGTCTACAGTGACCATGACGCATTATTATAGACAAGCATATGTAATAGGGCTGTAGTTCTATTTTCAAAGCAAAAGCGCGGAATGATTCATATTAAAATGGAAAAAGCGCTTCGCTTTTTCAGTTGTCGGGCAAATGCGCTTAATTGAAAGAATGTATCTTTTTTTGAAGGAAAAGTGAGCTATACTGAGTTTGAGGTTGTGTATTATCGCGATACATAGTGGGAGAAGGCGCTACCTACGCCTCTCCCTCGTTCAATCTATAGGTGGCTCGTAAACCCCGGAGATGACATGGATACATTAGATGTTTTCAAGCTTGCAAAGCAAGTTAGTGAAGATTCTCTCTCGGGTTCGATGTCAAAAGAGCTTCTACTAAAAGAAAACGTGTTATACGGGGCATCTGAAACGATAGGCCGGTTCACCAGACTCAAACCCAACGGCGAATTCGCAGAGGGGTATTTTCAGGATGGTAAGTTTTTAGTTGAGAAGATCTCATCTTCTCCATTAACTTAATTATACAAACTCGTATCACTAATCTGTTACTTTTCAACAGAAGTTTAGACCTACTCTGGCATGCAGTGATAAACAAGGAGCAGAAAGTTAGATATAGCCCGTTTCTGCCTAGATTCTAGTTGAAGTATTCGCGCTACCAAAGCAATCGGCTTTCCATTTTTTCATACTTTTGCTAATGCCATCACATCTGGTTTACGGATCTGAAGGTACAATAGTCAATGCTGGCATATTAGTGTTGTCATACACGTAAAGCCGCGGTAACGTGAAGGTAATAGCGTGCCAAATAAGAGTCACGGCACAGTAACTCGTTGAGCCCCAAAGCGAGTTTCCGGCTATTTAAGCCTCTTGTCTTCAAGTAACCCTTTTGGCAAGTTTTTCAATGATTGAAAACTAAGAATTGTATTTATGAATATAGATGATATGGACTTCTCTCAATTCGACTCTTTAAATACTAGTCAAGAAATGATGACCCCATCTTTTGGCCAGCTTAGAGCCGATCACAATATAAGTAAGCTGATTGATGACTTTGACTTTGAAGATGCTTTAATAAAGCTAGCGGGACTACTATACGAAAAAGAGCTCCATAGTAATTTGGTAACTACCGAGACTATGATTCATCAGCTCTTTCTATCTCAGCGTGGTCAGAAAGTAATGAATGCGGTTGAATTAGGTCAGTTATTTTACGGCATTAATTCTACATACATTGGTTCATGGAACGATCCAGCTGAAGATACGATGGTTGGGGTAGCTAATTCAATCAAAGGGTCACATATGTTCCTCAATGGGCTTTGGGAAAGCGCATGTTTTTATACACAAATTTTTATCAACCTGATAGATGAAATGCCAGACAGCAAACCGTTTTCAGGTATAAAAAAATCAGTAAGAGCTATTCTCATTTTATCGAATGAGTCCATTTGTAGGAAAGCTTTAAAGCGTTATCAAAAAGGGAGTGATTCTCCTCAATCTGAATGGGACTTTCATTCCTATTTATCAGGTGAAAACCGCAATATAGTCCGTTTTTCCCTAGATGACCTAAATCAATTGGGGGTTTTAGAGAAAGACCTTAAACCATTTATATTTGCGAACCCAGATCTCATTTCGCTTACTAATGAAGCTTTTGGAAGCTCTTCATTAGAACGTAAGCCTATTTACAGGGCACAAAATGGCACCTATATCTTAGCTTTACCAACAGCAATAAGTGTTGCAATTCGACTCTTTGTTATCGAACAAGCTGATAAGTTTGGTTTATTAGATCGCCTACAACATGCCATGCAAGTCAGATTTGCTAAATTCTTTTCAGAAGACTCGCGGTTACTGGGCAAAATAAGTAACGTACCGTTTTCACCATTTAGAGATTCAAACGGAAGTATTGTCGGTGCAGATGCTCTTGTTGGTATTGATGAGCATAGGTACGTACATTTCTTACTATTTTTTGACGACTTTTGCGACTATCAAAATGGACTTGTTAACGGTGCATCGACTTCGAACTCTGACTTAGAAAGTGCTATTTCGGAAAGAATTACAAAAGCGCAAAGCTACTCGTCAAAAATAAATGGGTTTAATAGCGGCCTTAGCGTTCTAGTTGGTTGTGGTTGGGGACGTTCAGTTATGGTATCACTTGAAGGGGAATCGGAAACTAGCAACTGGCTCTTAGAATCTGTCCCTGCACCTGATTTAGATACATTCAATCGAATCGCTAGTATGAGTCCATTTACTTTCTGGCGGTTGATTGAAGCTAAACACAGAGTGCTTGATGTTGGAATCCACACTCAAAATGTAAACGGCTTGCTCAATCTATATAGCTGGGCCAAAGATAACGAATTTAACATTATCCCTCATTCAGTATTTGGTGAAGATGATGGTAACTTCTCACCGATATTTATGATGATCACACAGAATGCTCTATTAGATGTTCGTTGGGAAGTTCAAAATGAGGACGATATACATAAAGCTCTAAACCCGTATGGAGAGGTAATTTCTGTCAGAAGGTTGACCACAGGTAGCTACTTTAAAGAAGATCGTTTTAAACCAATTTACGCATCGTTAGATGACCTTGAAAATGATCAGCTGTTGGGCTTGATCGAAGGGAGTCTATGCTCTTGGTGGTGCACTCTTTTACATAATGAAACTCAGAATAGAGACCTCTTATATAGATTGTGGCATGGAGTCTGTAATTGGATATTTAGGACTGATTTGGCGTTATCAGAATTAGCCTGCTCTTCATCATACGCTAATGTTTTTTTTAAGCTCGAATTTGAAGATTTTGATGTCCCTACTCAAGTATCTCAAGTACTTGCTCCTGAAGCGCTAACCAATTTAATACAGATCTCTACAACTCTAGAAAATGGCACTCTGCATGTAAGCTGTAAGTTCTTAGAAAGTTATCTTCTTGCATTTCATCGAGCAGATAACGTTGCTGAGAGAAGCATCATAAAATCATTGCTTACTGTTTTTATAAAAGAGTCTGTTGAATGTAATGACCATGAGGAGCTTGTTGAGACTATTTTAGGTCATGTTTTTACAGATAATTACGCTAAAGAAGTGCATATGTTCACCGCACAATCCTATCTAGATTACGTCAAAATGAGCTTACCGGAACCTTTAGCATTAGACCGTTTTGATGATGCTACCATCAAAATTGGGTTAGCATGGATGTCGAAAAGCCATACTAAGCCATGCAACATCTACGGCAAAACTAAATGCACTCAATACTTGCAAGACTTAACTTTGAATCTTTGGCAAGAAATTCAGTCATATTTGGGATCTTTTAACAAGACAGCACTGATTATTTTCTTGCTTGAAAACCATACAGCTATAGAAGCAGATCTTGAGCATTGGCAGCGTACTTTCAAAGCCATGCTGGGACTCCATAATGACAAAGATGATGTATATTCGGTCACACTGGAACGAATTTCTTCAAATAATTCTGCACTTACCGGGTCTAGGATTCTTATTGAAATGGCCATCTGTGAGTCTTTAGATAATGGCGGAAAAGTTCCAAACCATTTGGATCTAACTAAGCTAATAACTTTTGCAACTGCAATTTTTCAATATGGAAATCTTTCAGATTCGATTATGTATGAGTTGGTTAAGCCCCATCTACGGCTTTCGACACATGGCGATGTGCAATTCGATCACACAGCGTATGACACAGTAGTCAACCCTTACGGCAAGTCTGTTCAGACAGTGATGATCAATCATGCTTCAAATAAATACGATGATCATTTTTCTGAACCAGAAGCTCATGAAAAGGTTGCCGGTTTACTAGATCAAGAGTTCGAGACTGCTTGGCATCAAGAGTTTGGGGTATCTATCGATGACGCTAGAAAAATCTTAGATGGGTTCGAAGATATAGGGATAGAAAAAAACAAGGCTGTCTACGAAATCACATGTTCAGAGCTGTTTTATCAATTGAATACTAGTGGAGTGTCTGATGTTGCGTTGAAAGCTTTTATGGATAGATTTACGCTGCCTCAAAGATCCAGCTGGATGACATTACCTTCAGGTTATCGTGTAAGCGATATTTCTCCATGGAGATATCGACGTAGGTTGTCATTGACAGCACGGCCATTAATCATACTTGGCGATAAGCTTATTATAGCTCCAAGCTTAATACGAAGAGGGGTTTTGTATTGCTTATCCAATTCCTTTGACGCAACTCTTGATGGCTCGTTTTTCAACACTAAAGCGATGAAAAAGTGGATTGGAAAGCAGCGAAATAAGTCGGGACACAGATTTAACCAAGAAGCTGCTGACAAATTCAGTAGCTTGGGTTGGAAAGTTGAGGCTGATGTGAAGGTCAGTAAAATTCTTAAAAAAAGAACCAAGAAAGACTTTGGAGATGTTGATGTACTCGCATGGAACCCTTCTGAAAAAATTGTCTACCTCGTTGAATGTAAAGACCTAGAATTTGCCAAAACTCATGGTGAAATAGCTAAACAAATATATGAATTTCGTGGTTTGACGAAATCAGATGGCAAACCTGATCGCCTGAAAAAGCATATGGACCGCTTCTTAGTTTTGAATGAAAACATTGATCAGTTGAGGGATTACTTGAAGCTCGAATCTATAAACGAATTGAAAGTAATGTTGTTGTTTAGACAGACTGTCCCTGTTTCGTACGATAACAGTGAAAGTGATATACCCGTTACAGTTGGCTTCTTCGACGAACTAAATGTCTAAATAAAAAATCATAATACCGTTATAGTGATGGAGTGAATTAGGTAGTTATTCTATTCTAGATTTGCAATACCTGAACTTATTCTTGAGTTGCTAATTTAGCAGTTCATATAGCTCATTCCTGTCTTAAAATGAGTTAAGGCGTGCGTCTCTTTGAGGTAATAAGAGACTGTCAGGTTTGGCCCTACTCAATCATTAAAAGTGTATGGCTAGGTTATGACTAATCCAGCTTAGTAAAGTAAATCAACAGGCAAGTATTTTTCACACAAACCACTTTCAATATCGCATTATTGTTCTTTACAATCAATACAGTTTGTAGAGCTAAGCTGAGCTAGTTTCTTTACAATATGTTACTGGTATATTGTCGCTTTATAAAGCAAGGCAGAAAGCATTTGTACTCTACGTTAATCATTTTACAGGGAGGTAAAATTGAGTTTTTCATCGCAGAACTTAATCCCTTTTGGAGAACAAACCGCAACGGGCGAGCTTGTTGATGTAGGTGAGGTAGAAAAAGGGGAGCGCTGCAACTGTATTTGTCCATCATGCAAAACACCACTTATAGCTCGTAAGGGCGATATAAAGGAGTGGCACTTCGCGCACAAATCGCAAGCCAGAAGGATTAAAAAAAATACAGAGAAACCATGTGACATGTCGTTCGCTGTCTCTGTAAGGTTAATGGCAAAGCAACTATTTGAGGGTGGTGCTCGCATGCTACTCCCTAAATATGAGAAGGTATTTAGCTTGCCAGTTCCCAGCTTGTTGCCACTAAGGAAAGATGAAGAAACGAAGACCTATACGATCTGTGACGAAAACACAGTGGGCTTTAGGTCAGTAGAGATAGAGCAGCGAAGAATGGGCTCTATTTTCGACTTGATACTGAATGTCGATGGGTGGGAAATTCTTGTTTATATAACTTATCAGGGTAGAGCATTTCCCAATGTAGATGTTCAGGCTGGTAGTCGGGTGGGCATGATTGAAATTAATGCAATGGAAATCAAAAGTACATTTAAAAGTATTACATCAGGGCAGTATAAAAAGGCACTGTCGGATTTCTTTGCGCAATCGAATGTGGGTAAAAAATGGCATTATCACCCGAGAGAGAGAAGGGCTGAGGATGACTTTAATAAATATGCGAGTCAGCGGCTAGAGAAACTTAAGAATAAAGGAAGTCACAATGAGCGCACTATTGGAGCTGCTTCTTCGACTCATCCTGTTTATCCCAATAATCAGTCAGGGCAAGCACGTGCTAATGCAACGTCGAGCCGGCCCCAAAGTACAGAAGAAAAAGAACAGCTAAAAAAAGCTGCCTTAGATGGAGTGTTGAACGAATATATCGTGATGCTCGGGAGTAACAAAGCATCAAAGGGTTCTAATCATGTAAGTAGAGAGCGCATCATGGGAGGCTTTAATAATTTCAATGAAAATTCACTCCACAAATGTCTTTCATGCGAATCTGCGTGGAGCGGGAAGTCTAATAATTGCCAACTATGTGGCAGCTACAAAAACAGTCGGACAGTTATTTAAATGGCAACGTTGTCATAAAAAATCAGGTTTCACTAACGAGAGAGCATCTTTTTCCGAGGCTAGAACCCGCAAATTCATTCTTGCTTGAATATAAAATTGGCTATCAAGCCTTTTTTCTTGAGAAGTGGTCGTAATAATATAAGGCTCATAGCTGCGTAATTTGAAAATCGGATACAATTGTGGTTTCAAATGTAACTATAAAAAGTGGCTATTCCATTGATTTTAAATCAAAAAAATTAGCGGGGAACTTGTTTAATATTTTTATAGTTCTAGCCCCATCGAAATAAGACTCTGTAGAAGGGGGATCGGGTAACTTAGTTAATTGCCACAGGTTTAGCTGCGTTGCTGTTAGAGCTTGATTGATTTGAAAGGCGAAC
>CEUP01050453.1_pt1 | contig 17641 bp, 12 predicted proteins | sample 531371 | NCBI WGS metagenome assembly CEUP01 (sample SAMEA2622738, study PRJEB7988) | marine metagenome | biome: marine biome (ENVO:00000447); feature: marine epipelagic mixed layer (ENVO:xxxxxxxxx); material: "saline water (ENVO:00002010), including plankton (ENVO:xxxxxxxx)" | depth 150 m
GCATGTGCTGCGTGGTCTCGCATCTAGCCCTTTTGATAGTGAAGGTGTCTTTACCCAAGATCGAGAGATCATTACCGATGGCGTGCTGGCGACGTATCTGCTGACAAGCTACGCGGCACGTAAGATGGATATGACGCCAACAGGTCATGCTGGTGGTATTCACAACTGGTTTGTTCAATCAACGGGCCAGAGCTTTGAACAGATGCTGAAAGAATTGGGCACAGGTTTGCTAGTGACTGAAACAATGGGCCAAGGGGTCAATGTTGTGACTGGTGACTACTCACGTGGTGCTGCTGGTTTCTGGGTTGAGAATGGTCAAATTCAATATCCAGTATCTGAAATTACCATTGCTGGTAACTTAAAGCAGATGTTCCAGCAAATTGTTGCAGTTGGTAATGATGTGGAAACACGTTCTCAAATCCAAACTGGCTCAATTTTGCTTGAGTCTATGAAGGTTGCTGGCGAGTAGCAACTCCCTATACTTTGGCTTGAATAATAAAAGGTTGGCGTAGTGCCAACCTTTTGTTTTTCTTAGCCCTCAAACAACTCAGTGTGCAGCTTTTGGATCGCTTGCTTTGAGACGGACTCATGCACTAAGAAGCAGAGGTTGTGCGGACTTGCACCGTAACAGATCATTCGCAAGTTGAAATCCTCAAGTGTTCCAAAGACTTGTTTCGCATAGCCTTTGCTTTCGCTCATGTTGTTGCCGATAAGGGCAACCAGACATAAGTTGTGCTCGACGTCGACGCTACATAGCTCTTCCAACTCAATACGGGCAGCTTCAGGTAGTTGAGGGGCTCCGCCTGAGGTATCGGTTTGATCCAATGTTAACGAAACGCTGATCTCTGAGGTGGTGATTAAATCCACCGAAACTTTGTGTTTGGCTAATATTTCAAACACTCGCGCTAAAAAGCCGTAAGCGTGGAACATTTTTGCGCTACGCAGAGTGACCATCGTCTGGTTACAGCGCAGGGCCAATGCACGAAATAGCGGAGAGCTTTCTACCTGATGGCGAATCCACGTCCCACCTTTTTCAGGCTCTTTGGATGAGCCGACAAAGACAGGAATATCGTGACGCAAGGCGGGTACTAAGGTCGAAGGGTGTAAGATCTTCGCACCAAAGTTTGCCATTTCTGATGCTTCGCTAAAGCTGATTTCTGGGATTGGAGATGCCTTTGGTGCGATGCGAGGGTCTGTGGTGTAGATTCCAGGGACATCAGTCCATATCTCTAGGCCAGATGCTTGTACCGCTTCTGCAATGAGGGCTGCACTATAGTCGCTACCACCGCGTCCTAGTGTAGTGGTATTGCCTTCGCCATCTGAACCAATAAAACCTTGGGTTACGACAACAAAATCTTGGCATAGGGGAAGCAGTTTCTCTTCAGCCAGTTGACGTATGTTCTCTAGTTCGGGTTCTGCTTTACCAAAGTTACTGTCAGTACGAAGCACATCGCGAATGTCAAAACGAGTTGCAGCAACTCCTCGTTCTTTCATTAGTTGAGTAAGAAGGTGGGTAGACATTAGTTCCCCACATGCGACTAGATGATCGGTGAGTTTACTGCTGGCTTGAATAGAAGCGGCTTCTGCAAGGCTAGTGACAGTATCGAGGATAGTGTATACCTCGGCTGCCGCTTGTGCGGAATCTTCAAGTTGGTCCAATACCGCATTATGGATTTCAGCGAGTTTGGTTAATATTTCACTACGCTGCACTTGATCTTGAACGCCATTGGCGAGTTCGACTAACAGGTTTGTGACACCTGAACATGCACTGCTAACAACTAATTTGGTATTTGGATTTGATTCGATAATGGCTGCACAGCGGCTCATAGCCTCAAAATTTGCAACACTGGTTCCACCAAACTTAGCAACATTGAAATTGCCCACGGCATTTCTCCCACGACTTCCTGAAAATAAAACTGGGTGTTAACCCAACATCCGATGTTTGCTTGAAGAGAGAATGAGCGAAAGAGAGGTATTCTAAATATATGACTAACCTCAGAAGCTCATCATCAGGCTGTGCTGATGACAGTTGATGGGACTCAACCCAAGTCAACCGACAAACCAAAACCACACTTCTGGTTTACCTCGGCACTACTCCCCCTCAGTGAGCTGTATTGGAATTGTGGTTCCACAACACACCTACCTGGGTAGTGCTCCTCTTCTGCAACAAGTTACGTTGCGTGGCATAAATATTCGCCACTTATCCAGCATTGAACGTTTTTATGTGACCAATGTCAATGGGAATTTGTAACTTTATGCTCTTTATAAATTAACAAACTTGTGACACTGGTTTGACCTCAATACTTTGGGCTAATTGCTGATACGTTTGAATTGGATTATGGTGAGTCAATAACCATCGATAGAACAATAAAATAGTTTGCAAAGGAGCTGCCAATGACGATTCAAAGTTTTATTCCCCCGCACCGTATCTTAATGGGCCCAGGCCCTTCAGATATCTCACCTCAAGTATTGCAGGCGTTGAGTCGTCCTACTGTTGGCCACTTAGACCCTCTGTTCATCAACATGATGGATGAGTTAAAACAATTACTTAAGTATGCTTTCCAAACAGAAAATGAATTTACCATCGCCGTTTCAGCTCCTGGTAGTGCAGGTATGGAAACCTGTTTTGTAAACTTGATAGAGCCGAGAGAAAAAGTGATTGTTTGCCGTAATGGTGTGTTTGGAGAACGCATGCGTGAGAACGTTGTGCGAGCGGGCGGTATCGCGGAAGTGGTGGACGATGAGTGGGGCGCACCAGTATCGATTGAAAAGGTTGAACAAGCGTTAAAAGCTAACCCTGACGCCAAAATTCTTGCCTTTGTTCACGCAGAAACATCGACAGGAGCATGCACTGATGCCGAAGCTTTAGGTAAATTAGCCAAGCAATATGGTGTACTTACAATTGTGGATGCAGTGACATCTTTGGGTGGTGTTCCGCTAAAGGTCGATGAGTGGCAGTTAGACGCGGTTTACTCGGGCAGTCAGAAGTGTTTGTCGTGTGTTCCAGGGCTTTCTCCTGTGACGTTCTCACAAGCTGCGATTGACAAGATTCAAGCGAGGACGACGCCAGTTCAGAGTTGGTTCCTGGATCAGAGTTTGGTTTTGGGTTACTGGAGTGGTGAAGGTAAACGCAGTTACCACCATACAGCCCCCGTTAATAGCTTGTATGCGTTGCATGAGTCTTTGCTTATTTTGAAAAATGAAGGACTCGAAAATGCCTGGAATCGTCATCGTGATATGCACGATAAGTTAAAAGCTGGATTGGAAAAGCTTGGTTTTGAGTTTGTTGTTCAAGAGAGCTCACGTTTACCTCAATTGAATGCGATTTATATCCCGGAGGGAGTGGATGATGGCAAGGTGCGTAGTCATTTGCTCGAAACGTACAATTTAGAAATTGGTGCTGGCTTAGGCGCGCTTGCTGGAAAAGCATGGCGCATCGGTTTGATGGGCTATGGTGCGAGAGCAGAAAATGTCGCACTTTGTCTAAGAGCGCTTGAAGAATCGATGAGTCAATAAAGAAAAGGCGACCTCGAGGTCGCCTTATTTTATTTTTCTTGGTTATCGGTTTTCCTAGTCAGAGCGTCAATATCGGGCGGAATGTATTGCACTTCACTAAAGTTCTTGTTAGGGAACAAGAACTGAGCTTCACTGCGAATTTGCTCTGCTTTTTCCTCATCACCAATCCCCTGATAAGCCAAGATTAGGTTGTTGTAGAAAGCGGGTCTAGGTTTATCTTTGATGATTTTTAGTGACCAATCTATGTATGGTTGAATAAACTCAGGGTCTTGTTTGTAAAGGCCTATATTGAGGTAAGTACTATAGATATCCCAGTCGTAGCGGTCTTGCCAGACTATAGGGTTGGTGACTTGGCTTAATATATCTGGGTCTTTTGGTGACGACTTCTCAAATTGAGTGAGAATATAGTTGGTGTGTAACGCGCTGGTCATATATACGCCAGTCAAAATAGGTACAACGAGACTGGAGACTCGTAGTCCTGTTTGAGAAAGAAAACTGAATGAAGCGCTACGGTAGGTATTGGCTCTTTGATCGATCCAATAAAGTAGAGTGATAAAGGTTATCCAGTGAATGGCTGAATGATAAAAAGGATATTCCAATTGTGAATGCAGCACGATTGGGACAAATAGGGCGAATAAAGCTAGCCGAGTTCCTTTCTTGCCATGATAAATCCGAGTTAATACCAAAAATGCGGCGAGAATGATTGCAATAACAGGAACCAAACCACCTTCAACGCCCCAATATAGCAGCTCATTGTGAGGGTGATCCATGGCTGGTAACCCTGCTGGGTAGCTTACATTTAGCTGGTGTTGGCGAGCCGTATAGACGATATATTCTGATTCAAATTGACCATAGCCATAACCAGTAAAAGGTTTCTCAATAAACATATCTAACACTTGGGGATAGATGAACTCGCGTGCTTGATCGCTACTTAGTTTATTCGTTATTTGTTGTTGGGCGTTTTCTGATGGGCTGAACACAAAAGTATGTGTTAGGCCTAGAATGACGCCAGTGATTAATGAGATTGACCAACCCCAAAAGCGTTTTGGGGTCGCAAACCTAAATAGGTATGGGAGTACGCCAACCATCACCAGAATGGCGCTGAGCCAACCAGTACGTGATGCAAGTACAATCATTAGGGGTAAGGTTAATGCGGGCATGATGTAAAGGAGCGCTACATCACTGATTTTGGTTTGGTATTTGATTGGTTGGCGTGGTAATAGGTAGCCCGAGATCGCTAATCCTGTCGCTAAAAAGGTCGCCATTACGTTGGGTTGCTGAAAAATCCCATAAGGGCGGTTGTTGACGGTGTTATAACCAAAAGGGTTTCCAGGGGCGAGATATAAATATTGTACCCAGCCAATAATCGCTTCAATTGCGACCGCAATGACAATAAACCACAATAGTCGCTGCTTTTGCTTATTACTAAAACGGAACTGTTGTAATACGACAAAAAGAATGTATCCCGCCCAAAGCCCAGTGAGTTTTCCGATTGAGAGGATCAAATCTGAGGTTGGATAGAGCACTGGTACCGTAAGTAAAAGGCAACTAATGAAAAAGCCAATAGTTAGTTTGTTGTATCTAAGCTTTCCTTCGGTGCCTACTTGATACAGACCAATCGCGATTGCAGCACTGAGTGCCAACCAAGTGGTTGGGTTAAAAGACAACGCTAAACCAGAGCCTCCAGGGTTAGGCATAAAAAAGTGCATAGCCACAATATAGATAAAACCAAACGCAACTAAAAACGGTTTGATCAGTGGCACTTTGGGCTTTTGCTGCGCTAACTTTGTCCCAGAAACATGTATGGTGGCCATAGGTTCAATATCCTAATAAAAACAGACCAGCGAAAAATGCGCTGGTCTGTTTACTTTACTATTAATTGCTATTTTAACATAGGCTTAAGGAACTTGGCGGTATGAGAACCTTCGACCAATGACACATCTTCTGGTGTACCTTGAGCTACTATTTCACCACCACCTTGACCGCCTTCTGGTCCCAAATCAACGATCCAGTCGGCAGTTTTAATAACATCTAAGTTATGTTCAATCACCACTACCGTATTGCCGTGATCGCGTAAACGGTGAAGAACCGCAAGAAGTTGCTGAATGTCGTGGAAATGTAAGCCTGTGGTTGGCTCATCCAAAATGTATAGCGTTTTACCTGTATCTCGTTTAGAAAGTTCTCTAGCTAACTTAACGCGTTGCGCTTCACCGCCAGACAGTGTCGTCGCAGCTTGACCTAAACGAATGTAGGACAAGCCCACATCCATGAGCGTTTGCAGTTTACGCGCGATGACAGGAACGGGATCAAAGAATTCGCGAGCATCTTCGACGGTCATTTCCAGCACTTCATCAATGGTTTTGCCCTTATAACGAACTTCGAGTGTTTCTCGGTTATAGCGTTTGCCTTTGCAGACATCACATGGAACGTAGACATCTGGTAGGAAGTGCATCTCTACCTTGATAACACCATCACCTTGACAGGCTTCACAGCGACCACCGCGAACGTTGAAGCTAAATCGTCCTGGTTTATAGCCGCGAGAACGTGATTCCTGTGTCCCTGCAAACAACTCACGAATAGGAGTAAAAATTCCTGTGTAGGTGGCCGGGTTTGAACGAGGTGTCCTGCCTATTGGGCTTTGATCGATGTCGATGACTTTATCAAAATGCTCTAGCCCTTTGATTTCTTTGTATGGTGCAGGCATTGCTGTGGTTGCACCATTTAATTGGGTGTGAGCGATTTTAAAGAAGGTATCGTTTATTAGGGTTGATTTGCCAGAGCCAGATACCCCAGTAATACAACTGAACAGACCAACAGGTAAATCTAGGGTGACGTCTTTTAGGTTGTTACCGGATGCGCCAATTAACTGAACAGTTTTCTTTGGATCGCGTTTGGTTCGTTCTTCAGGTACGGCAATCTTTTTCACACCGCTTAAATATTGCCCTGTTAAGGAGTTCGGGTTGGCTGTGATTTCGTCCATCGTCCCTTCGGCAACGACTGTACCACCATGCACACCAGCTCCGGGACCAATATCAATAACATGATCTGCCATACGGATAGCGTCTTCATCATGTTCAACGACAAGGACGGTATTACCTAAGTCACGTAGGTGTGTGAGAGTTTTGAGCAAGCGTTCGTTATCACGTTGATGTAACCCAATAGAAGGTTCATCAAGGACATACATAACCCCAACTAAGCCAGCTCCGATCTGGCTAGCAAGACGAATACGCTGCGCCTCACCACCTGATAAAGTTTCAGCACTGCGTGAAAGATTAAGGTAGTTGAGCCCTACATTGACTAAGAATTGCAGCCGGTCATTAATTTCCTTCATCACTTTTTCGGCGATTTGAGCTCGTTGTCCTTCTAATTGCAGTGAAGAGAAGAAATTGAGCGCATCAGCAATACTTAGCTCAACGATCTCTGGCAAGGTTGTGTCACCAATAAAGACATTGCGAGCTTCTAAGCGCAGTCGGCTGCCATCACAGCTTGAGCACGTTTTTGTTGAGATGTACTTGGCTAGATCTTCACGCACTGCGTTTGATTCTGTATCTCGATAACGGCGCTCTAAAGTATTTAAGATTCCTTCAAACGGATGACGTTTTACTCGTATATCACCGCGATCGTTAATGTATTTAAACTCTACTTCTGTTCTGCCAGAGCCAGTTAAAATAATCTCACGAGTTCTCTTCGGTAGCGACTTAAAGGGAGCATACAGGTCAAAGCCGTAATGCTCAGCCAAAGAGGAGAGCATTTGGAAGTAGTAATAATTCTTTTGATCCCAGCCACGAATAGTGCCTTCAGCCAAGCTCAATGAGTCATCTACAATGACACGGTCAGGATCGAAGTATTGTTGTACACCTAGACCATCACAGGTGTGACAAGCCCCTGCTGGATTGTTGAACGAGAATAAGCGAGGTTCCAGTTCCTGCATGCTATAGCCACAGTGAGAGCACGCAAAGTTGGCTGAGAAGACAATCTCACCTCCATCTCCATCCATGGGAGCAACGACAGCGATACCACCAGATAGCTCCAAACTTGTTTCAAAGGATTCTGCGAGGCGTTGTTGGAGATCACTGCGTACCTTGAAGCGATCAACCACTACTTCAATCGTATGTTTTTTATGTAACTCTAGAGTGGGTGGATCGGATAAGTCGCAGGTTTCCCCGTCGATGCGAGCGCGAATAAATCCTTGTGCAGCTAAGTTTTCTAGCGTTTTGACATGCTCACCTTTGCGCTCTTTAACGATCGGAGCGAGCAACATCATCTTTGAGCCTTCGGGCAATTCAAGTACTTTGTCCACCATTTGTGAGACAGTTTGCGCGGCAAGTGGAACCTGATGTTCAGGACATCGAGGTTCGCCAACTCGAGCGTAGAGTAACCTCAGGTAGTCATACACTTCGGTAATCGTGCCGACCGTTGAACGAGGGTTATGAGAGGTTGATTTCTGCTCGATAGATATTGCTGGAGAGAGGCCTTCAATGTGGTCAACATCTGGCTTTTCCATTAAAGAGAGAAACTGGCGGGCGTATGCAGAGAGTGATTCGACATAACGACGTTGACCTTCTGCGTACAAAGTATCAAAAGCTAATGAGGATTTTCCTGAGCCGGATAAGCCCGTAATGACAGTCAGCTTATCTCTAGGTATCGTTAGATTGATATTTTTCAGGTTGTGGGTGCGGGCACCGCGAACTTCTATCTGATCCATTCTCATCACTCAATGCAAAAATTAGTCAGCTAAGTATTACATAGTGTGAGAAATGTTCAAAGAAAATACTGGATAAAAAAACAGTAACAAAAAGGCGACTCACGGAGCCGCCTCTGACACAAATAAGACGATTATGCGTCTTCTTTCGTTGTTTTTTGTTTGCCTAGCTCAGACTTTTTTGAGTCCTTTAAGTATAGGTTTTCAAAACAGAAGTTAGTTGCTTCAATGTAGCCTTCAACGCTACCACAGTCGAAGCGTTTGCCTTTAAATTTATACGCTAAGACGCAGCCAGCTTGTGCTTGTTTGAGTAGTGCATCAGTAATTTGGATCTCTCCACCTTTGCCTGGTTCGGTATTCTCGATCAGCTCAAAGATATCTGGCGTTAGAATGTAGCGGCCAATGATTGCTAGATTACTTGGTGCGCTGCCTGGCTCTGGCTTTTCAACCATGTCGTCGACACGGTAAATGTCATCTTTGATCATCTCACCAGAAATAACACCGTATTTATGAGTTTCGTCTTCAGGCACTTCTTGCACTGCAACAATGGAACAGCGGAACTGTTTAAATAGTGTTACCATCTGCGCAAGAACGCCTTCTTGATCATTGACACAAAGGTCATCGGCCAGCACTACAGCGAATGGTTCGTCACCAACGAGTTCACGTCCGGTTAAGATCGCATGACCAAGACCTTTCATTTCGCGCTGACGTATGTAAGTGAAGTTAGCGCTCTCGATGATGTCACGAATATCGACTAACAGCTCTTCTTTATTTGTGCCACTGATTTGGTGCTCTAGCTCATAGTTTTTATCAAAGTGATCCATGATGGAGTGTTTACCACGGCCCGTCACTATGCACATACCGTCCATACCCGCTTGGATCGCTTCTTCGACGCCGTACTCAATCAGAGGCTTGTTAACCACTGGCATCATTTCTTTAGGCATGGATTTGGTTGCAGGTAGAAAGCGTGTTCCGTAGCCTGCTGCCGGGAAAAGGCACTTTTTGATCATCGTAAACCCTATATATTTTTCTTCATAATTTAACTGACGCGACAATAACATGCTTTCGATGAATAGATAATGAAGCTATCCACCGAAAGTTCAGAAATTGTACTGGAGTAGTAAAATTAAGACAACAAATGTTGTCTAGCCCAAGCTGCTGCTTGAACACGGTTTTTTACGCACAGCTTTTTGAAGATTTGGTATAGGTGGGATTTGACGGTGAACTCGCTAATAAATTGGTCGTCAGCAATTTGGCTATTAGAAGCGCCGGTCATCAGGCTACGTAAAATGTGAATTTCGCGAGTAGTGAGATCAACGGTAGCTGGTGCTGATTGCGTCTCAACCATATTGCGATAGTGGAACAGTAATTGAGCGGCTACTTTACGCGGCAACCAGTTTTCTCCATTGATGATTTCGCTACACCCTCGACTGATCACGTCAATGGAGTCGTTCTCGTAAAATAATCCTTTTAGGTGGCCAAAATTGAGAATTTCGTCTGTGGTTAATCGGCACTCTACATTAATGATGATGTTCTCAAATGTTTTGTTCGCCAGTGGTAATTGCCGAATTTGATTGTTTAGGCATGAGTAATCATGATGATCGATCATCAGAATTCGGTGTTTATTCCTTTGCAGTGCCAGCATTAAATCTTTAGGCTCGATATAGGGGATTTCGATACCTAGGCTTTGCTCAATTTTGTTTACTACAGGATGAGGGGCATTCTTGTTTTCACATAAAAAATGAATGGTTCTCATGTAACTATTTTTCATGGCAAATCCCTAACAGAGAAAAAGATAGCAGTAGCTTGGAGGAAATAGACAAGTAGCGCGAATCTAGGTTGAATGATTGCGTTTAGTTTCATACTGATGAGTAATTAACTTATCGCTCACCTAAAGTAATCTTTGATTTTTCTCGAAAATTTTAAGGGGGAGGATTTAGTGAACATCAATGACTAGACATTGTGTAGAGAGGCATTTGTCCCTTACGTAAAGCGTGTTATGCTATTGCGCTATTTCAACAACTCTCAACTTTTAGACGGAGCGAAACATGGCAAGCCGTGGAGTAAACAAAGTTATTTTAGTCGGTAATCTGGGTTCAGATCCGGAAGTTCGTTATATGCCGAGTGGCGGTGCTGTCGCAAACATTACCATCGCGACGTCTGAAACATGGCGAGATAAAGCGACTGGCGAGCAGCGTGAGAAAACAGAATGGCATCGTGTTGCTCTGTTTGGCAAGCTAGCGGAAGTTGCTGGTGAATATCTACGTAAAGGCTCTCAAGTATACGTTGAAGGGCAGCTACAAACGCGTAAATGGCAAGATCAAAGCGGTCAAGATCGTTACACGACAGAAGTTGTTGTACAAGGTTACAATGGCGTAATGCAGATGCTAGGTGGTCGCGCTCAAGGTGGTGCTCCAGGTCAAGGTATGGGTCAGCCTCAGCAGCAAGGTTGGGGTCAGCCTCAGCAACCTGCAGCTCAGCAGAGTCAACCTCAGCAGCAGTATTCTCAGCCTCAACAGCAACAACAAGCTCAGCCTCAGTATAATGAGCCGCCAATGGATTTTGACGACGACATCCCATTCTAAGAGCTCTGAAATGAAAAAAAGCCGCGATTTTCGCGGCTTTTTTATATAGTTAGAGTAATCAATTACCCCATAAGTACTAAGTAAACTTGTCTTTAGTTTATGCCTAGATTGCTGATGGGGACATCATATCTATTCAGTCAAGATGTACTAGAAAAGGAATTCTATTTCTATGAGGTATACCCCTACCTTAAAGCTCAGCACACGATTAGTCGCTTTTGTCACTATGATCGTGATTATAGCGATGTTTATCCTATTTCTAGGCGGTACACTTTCATTTAAACGCTTGGGACAGGAGTATTTAGACCATTCCCTTAAAGGGATTGTGAATGTCGTGGATAAGGAAATGGAAGATCCTGACGCTGCATATTCCTTACAACGCTGGATGCCTAAGATGCTTCAGGCTTCCAACATAGTTGAAATGGAACTCGCTTCCTCTTACGGGACTATCTATCGTTTCAAAGATACCTCGTCAAAGGTGGATCCTGCTCTGTTGTACCATGTTGAATACACCTTAGAGCGTAATGATGGTTATAAGCTGCGCTTCAAAGCAGTACCTCCCTACATAGGTTACGGCTATTCAATGCAAGCATTGTGGTCGATTACGCTGGCTGTCATCTTGATAATCTTTTGCTTAATGCAAGGCGTTAAATGGTTGAAAGAACAGCTGAGTGGTTCTGAGATGCTTGAAGAGCGAGGAAGAATGATTCTCGCTGGGCGAGTTGAAGAATACGCCAAAGGTGATGAAAAAGAGTGGCCATTTACTGCTAGTGAAGCTTTAGACCGCTTAATTGAAGAGTTACAAGATGCCAGACAAGAGAGGAGTCGCTTCGATACCTTTATCCGAACTCAAACCTTTCTTGACCAACTAACGGGAACAGCCAACCGGGTCTTGTTTGATAGTAAGTTAGAAGCAGCACTCTCAGAAAGTGGCTCACATGGTGGTGTGCTGCTCATCCGGATAGATGATTGGACTCAACTCAAAGAAGAGTATGGCAAGACCGTGGCAAATGACTTTTTGGTTGAAGTCGGTGATAGCCTAACCAACGTGATTCAACGCTATCCAGACGTAATACTCTCGCGTTACTACAGCTCTGACTTTGCGATCTTTGCACCAAGCCTATCGAGTAAAGAAGTCTCTAGTATAGCGACAAACTGCTTAAAGCAATTGGCTCGATTAACTCCTCCTGATGTCCTAGACCCTGAAAGTTGGGTTCACATTGGCGTGAGCATGTATCGAGAGGGTGAGAGCCAAGGAAGAATCATTGATGAATCTGAAACTGCGCTTAAAAGTGCTCAACTGCAGAGAGTCAATACTTGGAGTCGTTTCCAAAAGCATGTTAGCCAAGATGATGAAAGAGGTAGCGTTCGCTGGCGAACTTTGTTTGATCAAGTCGTTAAGCCAGATAAATTGCACGTTTTTTCTCAACCCTGCTTTCGATTGGACGAGCAACAAGAGCGCCATTTAGAGCATCAAGAGTTGTTTGCTCGTATTAATGATCCAGAAAAAGGGGTGATAAAAGCGTCTAGATTTAATTCGGCTATTGAATCAGTTGGTTACGAAATAATCTTAGATAAAGCAGTATTGCGAACAATCCTTCGTTATTTGAAAGTTTCCAAGGATTCAATGTGTTACTCTGTTAATCTGCATGTCGTTCCTTTTGCTGATAGAACCTATTTTAAGTGGTTTAGAGATGAGTTACTTCAGCTATCAAACGAGCAGCGAAAACGACTGATATTTGAGTTTGCAGAAGCGCGTTTAGTTAAGCACCTCGATTATATGCGTCCTGTTACTAAGATGATTTCTGGTCTAGGTTGTAAAGTAGCGGTGGGACAAGCGGGTCGCTCCATTGTTAGTACTCACTATTTAAAAGAGTTACCGATTAGCTACTTAAAATTGCACCGAAGCTTAGTGAAACAGATTGACCAAAGGCATGAAAATCAACTGTTTGTTCGTAGCTTGTTGGGGGCGTGCGCAGGGTTAGATACTCAAGTCATTGCCGTCGGCGTCGACAATAAGCAAGAACACAAAACAGTTTTGCAATTAGGATTGCAGGGTGTACAAGGGCGCTTTTTTGAGTCGGAGAAACAGATTATTCCTCAGAACAACTGTCATCATAAGATTGCAGGACATAAAAAAGTGCAAATTGGTCGCCGAAAACGCTGGTGAAAAACAACGATAAATGAACATACAATCAATACTGAGTAAATTCAGGCAAGACAAGCAGGTGAAACCTCAACTGACAATCGTGGTTCAACCTAGTGCTTTGTTTTTTTCTTCGGTGCAGAACGTTAGTTTACCTCCACAGGTCTCGTTTGACGGTGTATCGTGGCAAGACGCGTTAGTTAAAACCTTGAAGGAAACGGGCGTTTCTGGCATTTCCGCAGAGATTGTACTCCACTCAAATTTATATCAAACCTATCAAATAGATAAGCCAGCCATCCCAGATGAAGAGCTGGCTAGTGCGCTTCCGTTTCTGCTTAAAGACCTGATATCTGAGCGAGTGTCTGACATTATCGCCGATGCAATGCCTTTGCCTAACGGTAATAAGCTCCAGGTTTTCGTTGTTACACGCAGTTTAGTTGAAGAGCTTAATGAGGCTCTTAAACGGGTCAAAGTAAGCCTAGAGCGTGTTCTTGTTGAAGATGAAATTTGGGCCCATTCTGCAGGAGAGCTGACACAATTCTTACTGCTTCAACGCAGTAAGCAAGGGCAATTCAAAGTCAGTGCTTTTGTTGATGGTCAGTGCGCATTTCAGAGAACGATCCGCGGTGTTGTTGCCCCATTGACTGGTGTGGCAAGCAGTGCGTTGCAACTCGATGGTTTGGCGTTAGAACTGCAGCGATCTATTGACTATTTGTCTTCCCAATTACGCGGCACGTCATTGCATCAGATGCGTGTATGTTGCGATGAAGAAGATCAAAATGAAGTGGGTCAGGCTCTTTCTGAGCGACTAAGCGTCAGTGTTAGCCCTTTAAGTGATGCCAACGAAGAATCGGGAGCTCTGCTTGTTCACAGTGCTTCTAAGATCTCGTCGAGTTCAGTGAATTTGTTTCCTGAACAGCTCAAACCACGAAAAGAGTATTTTACGTTAACCAATGTTATGTTGGCTTGGGGCAGCGTTTTGGTCCTCTTAAGCCTTAGTTATACATTGCTTACTTATCAGCAGGCTGGTTTGAATAAAGAATTAGCGTTATTACGTTCGCAGCAGTCTGAATTCCGTCAGCAGGTAACAACGTTGAGTCAACGACTTACCAAGCACAAACCAACCCCAGCTAAGGTCGCTGCTGTTGCTCGATTGGAAGAAGAAATACGCTCAAAACGCCAATCTTTAGATGCGGTGAGTGAATATGATAACTCACAGCAAATTGGCTACTCAGGTGTAATGCGCTCACTTGCTAAGTTAGGGCGCAACGATATATCGCTGAGTTCGATTTCTATTAGTTCAGCTGGCCTTGACCTCAAAGGGCTGGCAAGAGAGCCACAGGTGATCCCAAATTGGATCAACCAATTTAAGAGTGAACTCGATTTGGTTGGGCGTACATTTGAAAAATTAACCATAGGTCGAAATGAGGAAGACATCATTACTTTCGAATTAAAAACGAAAGGAGAGCCAAAATGATGCAGCGATGGCAGGCTTGGAGTGATAAGTTTCAGCAGCTATCTTCTCGAGAGAAGTGGCTAATCAGCTTGTGTGGGATGGTTGCCATCGGACTGGGTTTATTAACCCTCCTAGTTGAACCTGCATATCTTGCAAAGAAACAGACAGAGCAACAGTTATCGACAACCAAGTTAGATAATCAGAGATTAGAAGCCGATATTTTATTAATGACGGCGAAGTTGAATAAAGACCCAGACCAGGAAATTAATTTACAATACAAAAGGTTAATTACTGAAAGTCAGCAGCTTTCAGAGCAGTTATCTAAGATAATAGAGAATCTTATTTCTCCTAGTGAGATGGCTAACCTACTAGAGGGTGTGCTCACCGAGTCTAGAAAACTAACCTTGGTTTCTCTTGAATCGAAGCGCGCAGAGCCAATCGTGAGTAATAACAGTGATGCCGAGTATTCTGGATACTATATCCACCCTGTTCGGATTGAGTTAACAGGGAGTTATTTTGATATCGTTCAATACCTTGAAGCTCTTGAGGCTATGCCGGTCAAATATTATTGGCGGAGCTTTTCTTATCGAGTAGAAAAGTACCCAAGTGCGCGTTTGATTCTAGAAGTGTATACACTTGGTACTAGAGAGGTCTTTATCGGTGGTTAGAGTATTGTCGTTGTTTCTGTTGATCGGTGCATCGAGTGGTTGGGCGTCTCAAGATCCTACGGCTCCGCTCAACTGGAAAAAAACAGAGCCTGAAAAAGTGGAAAAAGCGCGAGTGGTGTATCCACTGCCGACACTGCAAAGCATAGTTTGTCGTGAAAATGCTGAATGCAAAGCAATATTGAGTGGGAAAGTCGTAGATGTCGGGCAGCGGATCAATGGCTATCTCGTAAAGAAAATTGAATCGGAAAGGGTGGTGTTGTCTCGCGGAGGACGCCAATGGAAGCTAGAACTCTTTTCATTAGATATTAAACAGTAAGGTGTTAGGAAGTATATGCGTAAACTCGCTGTAGCCATCATGATTGCGTCATTAATGGGATGTTCGATGGGACATAGAGATCCTGTTGAGGCAAAAGCTGCATTGAATGAAGCTATTAACGAAGCCAATAGCCGCAGCCTGGAGCAGCTACCACCTTCTGTTGAAGCGGATCTGATGCCTGAATTGTCGGGGGATAACTCGACATCGATAGACACTGTTAAGCGTTTTCGCATTAAAGCTAACGGTGTTTCGGCCAAGGCGTTTTTTACCAGCTTGGTAAAAGGGACTGGGTTCAGCGCGGCAATACATCCGGATGTGACGGGTACCATTACTGTGAACTTAACCGATGTTGCTTTGGATGAAGTTCTGAATGTCGTGCGCGATATGTACGGCTACGACATCATTAAAACTGGCAAGGTTATCCAAGTCTACCCAGCAGGGCTCAGAACGGTGACAATTCCTGTCGATTACCTCCAGTTTAAGCGGGCAGGACGTTCGTTAACATCTATCTCGACCGGAACAATTTCCAATACTGATTCGGGCTCATCAAACAGTTCAGATAATTCAAGCTCTTCGAGCTCGAGTTCTTCCAGCTCAGCAAAAGGTGGTACTGAGATTGAAACCACTAGTGAGAGTGATTTTTGGCCGCAGCTCGAGTTGGCTGTCGCACAACTTATTGGTAACGGCAATGGGCAAAGCGTTGTCGTGACACCGCAGGCCAGTGTTATTACTGTGCGAGCATTCCCTGATGAAATCCGAGAGGTCCGCGAGTTCCTTGGTATTTCTCAGCAACGTATGCAGCGTCAAGTAATCCTAGAAGCGAAAATTCTTGAAGTCACCTTGAGTGATGGTTACCAACAAGGCATCAACTGGTCAAAAGCATTTAGCTCAAACGGTACAAACTACACTATTGGTCAAGGTTCGATTGTTAAAGACAGCAACGGCAGTATTATTCCTGCGGTGCTTCCGGGTTTAGATGCCATTGGGACATTGCTTGGTGGGCAGTCGAATTTGGTGATTTCTAGCGGCAGTTTTGATGCAGTGCTGAGCTTTATGGCAACTCAAGGAGACTTAAACGTCCTTTCTAGCCCACGAGTAACGGCTTCTAATAATCAGAAAGCAGTCATTAAAGTGGGTACCGATGAATACTACGTTACCGATCTTTCCAGCGTCGTGGGCAGTGGTGATAATTCTGAGCCTTCCCCTGAAGTTGAACTTACGCCATTCTTCTCTGGTATTTCGTTAGATGTAACCCCACAAATTGATGACCAAGGCAATGTGCTTTTGCATGTTCACCCTGCAGTCATTGATGTGGCTGAGCAAGTTAAAGAAATTGGTTTTGGCAACACACGTATCACTCTGCCATTAGCGCGAAGCTCTATTCGTGAGTCAGATTCAGTCATCCGTGCTCAGGATGGGGATGTTGTGGTGATCGGTGGTTTGATGAAGTCTAATACGATCGATCAAGTGTCTAAAGTTCCATTCCTTGGCGATGTGCCAGCTCTGGGTCATTTGTTCCGCAATACCTCTAAGATAACGCAAAAAACTGAATTGGTGATTTTGCTTAAGCCAACTGTAGTCGGTGTGAACACATGGCAAAAAGAACTTGAGCGATCGAGAGATCTGCTCCAAGAGTGGTTTCCTGACGAGCAATAAGCGATGTACTTGGAGCACTTTGGCTTTGAGCAGCCTCCATTTGGTCTGACACCATCGACAGAGCTTTTTCTGGGGTTGGGTCCTCATTATGAAGCTATTCATACGGTTCATTCTGCTTTAGAGCTGGGTGAAGGTCTTGTGAAAGTGATCGGAGAGGTCGGGACTGGCAAAACAATGGTATGCCGCATGATGGTGAAATACTTTCCTGATCATGTCCAGTTGGTTTATTTACCCAACCCTGCGCTAAACGGTGAAGAGTTGAGAGTGGCCGTTGCGGCAGAGTTGGGAATTGAAGGCCACTGCGCAAATACGCTTGTAGAAAAGATTCAGCGTCGCCTCATTGAATTGGCTCAGCAAGGAAAGCAAGTTGTAGTGTTTGTCGATGAAGCTCAAGCCTTGCCAGACGATGCGCTTGAAGTTCTACGTTTGTTCGGAAACCTCGAAACTGAAGATAAGAAGCTGCTCCATATTGTTCTTATCGGTCAACCTGAGCTAGAACAAAGGCTGCAGCAACATCATATGCGTCAACTGCGTCAGCGAATCACCTTCAGTGCTTATATTCGTCCCCTCAACTTGGATGAAGTTGTGGCCTATATTGA
>CEUP01105084.1_pt1 | contig 17562 bp, 8 predicted proteins | sample 531371 | NCBI WGS metagenome assembly CEUP01 (sample SAMEA2622738, study PRJEB7988) | marine metagenome | biome: marine biome (ENVO:00000447); feature: marine epipelagic mixed layer (ENVO:xxxxxxxxx); material: "saline water (ENVO:00002010), including plankton (ENVO:xxxxxxxx)" | depth 150 m
CCTACTCCACCTGCAAGCCAGCATACCATGAAGGCGCCGCCCATTTCATTCATCATTGTGTCTGTATCAACCATTGTTGTTTCCTCCTCACTATAGTGAGTGAATCGCGGGCTTCCACTACGATTTATAATTGAATCCTACGAAATCCGGAAAAATACCCCCAAAAATGCGCTTTTTTCAGGAAGCCGGTGTGTCTCTGAACACCTGATATCTTCTCACACATCCGGATTTTCTAACATTCTCGGTGCTACGCACCGAATCATAACAGATACTCATTCTCAGCCAAACCGTCATGAGGTCTACCCCGTCTCGAGAAACGTGGTCACACAGGTAGCCATCGATCCAGAGGTTCGCGATAACCTGCTTTCTGAGTGCTCAGGCCTTTCAGGCCTGGTCGACTGGTTAGACTCAATTGATCGCAGGCCGGGCCTGAAAGAGCTGGATAACCACCTAAGCAACCTCGAGGTTAATCTGGCCGCACTCAAGGGATGCATCGGCTACGCCGATGACGGTTATCAGAGGAATGTAATCAAGAAGTCTGAGCATTACGAGCTGGTTGCGATTTGCTGGACACCTGGACAGGACACGCCAATCCACGATCATGTGGGTAGTGATTGTGCCTTCCTGATAGTCGACGGAGTATCCACGGAAACGATTTACGAGACTGATAATCAGGGACTCGCTCGTCCGATAAACACTAGGCATTATCAGCCCGGAGAGGTATGTGCTGCTGAAGAACCCGATATTCACAGAGTATCAAACGATACCGACTCTGAATTGGTAAATCTACACGTCTACACTCCACCTTTGCATGCATACAAGATCTACGCTCCAGCTGAGTAAACACCTCAGATTTTGTTCCTCTATGGGACTTCATTTATCCGATAATTATGCATTATCGGCCATAGTGTCCTGTTTGTACTCTTCAAGCACCTCACTGAACAACTGGATATCGGATTCGAACGTCTCGGGTAGCAATGGCCCGAATGAGAAGCGGAAGAATCTGGTGTAAGGCGTTTCGTAACTTGGATCCTTGGAATGTGGACGGGCCATATCACAGTCTGAGGCGCATAGGATAGCGGCTCCGCGCTTGAACAGCCGCTTGTTCAACTCATCACTAGTCAGGCCTTCGGGCAACTCAAGCCAGTGGTAGAATCCACCATCCCCGGTGTAAACTCCTAATCCCATCTCCTCGAACGCTTTCCCATAACGCTCCCGTTGCCAGTTGTAGTGCTGCTCGACAGCCTTCCGAGCCAGCTTGACACGCTCTGGCTCAAGCAGCATGACGGCATAGTGCTGGGATGGATGGCTTACACCCCCCATCCCGAAGCTTGAGTAGTTGGCCATCGTCTCGATATTGGTCTTACTGGCAATAATCCAGCCAATTCGAATTCCCGGGGACTGCAGCCCCTTTGTACAGGCACCAGCGAGGAAGATATTGCTGTTGTCGAGATCCTGAACGAATTCTATGCCACTTACTGAGGGCGAGTGAAACATCTCGTATGCCTCGTCGAGCAAAATCCCGTTACCGGCCTGCTCGGCCATCTCGATTAGCTCCCGGAGCTCTTCTCCCCACCGGGTCTGGCCAGACGGGTTCTGAGGGTTCGAAATCACTGGCATCAGGCCCGTGTCCTCATTGACTCCTACACGGTCGAAGTACTCTGAATTGCTAGGGTGAAATCCATTCTCCTTTGTGAATGACACAATCTCATACTCGGTATTCGTCTGTGTCAGTATATCCAGATACGCTGGCCACTCGATATTGCCTATTCTCACCTTGATGTGCTCCTTGAGGAAAGCCATTACAGTGTAGATTCCGGGCCTTCCTCCAGCAAACACCATGACATTCTCAGGAGTTATTGTAGAGCCATAACGTGAGTTGTAGAAATCCACTATCGCTTCGCGCAAATCCGGATGCCCCCATGCTTTGGGATAGAATCGATCTTCCGACGAGACATCCACACTTTCTGGAAGTGGGGGCCCGCCGAACTTCTCGAGTGGTGTTGTCAATGGGAATCCCTGGGACCATGGATGCGTTCCCTCAGTTCCCATGAAACTGCCAAAAGTGTCCCTGAAAGCGTACAGTGTCTCGTAGATGCCCATCGGAGGGCAGTTGTCAGACAGGAATGATTCCACTTGTTCCGGTACGCCGTTTGCCTCTGTCACGGTCCCCCCGTAAGGCTGGAAACAAATTAGTTTGACCGTCCCTATTCTGTTTACTAAATAGGATACAGAATAAGCGTTAATACTCTCTAACGATGTCAGGGCTATATGAGCCCTGCCAATGTTAGACAAATCATCATCTCATTGACGCTCACCATTCTACTTCTAGGTGTGTCAGCTTCAATCTCGATGGACCCCGGTGAAAGAGAGGAATTAGTTGTAGAAAAGGTCGCTATAGAGACACATGCCCACTCGGGTCTGAACTTCCCAGGGACACAAGACGGCTCGATTTACTCTGTCACATCACTCACGACTTCGTACCAGCATACATGTGTTATTTTGAGTGACCAAACTATGAGGTGCTGGGGCGCTGCGGGTCAGGGATTCCTCGGGAACGGCTACATTTGGACGAATTTCTGGACTCCTCAGTATGTAAATCTCGGAGAACAGGGAGGCTCTTCCTACGCAACCGAGACCGCATCATTCGGACACCATTCTTGCACCATAATGACTGACAATGCAGTCAAATGCTGGGGTGAGGCAGGCCACGGCCAACTTGGTCACAGCGTCCACGATGGATGGCACACGAATCCATTCCTCGCGACAATGGGGAATGTAACACCAATCGAGATGGCCGCTGGGTATCATCATACCTGCTCTATCTATGATGACCTCGAACTCTACTGCTGGGGCGACAATTTCTTCGGCCAAGTCGGAAACAACGCCACCGTCGGCGGCAATGAGGATGTTGGCTATCCCACACATATCCCACTGCCTCAGAACCGAACCGCCATTGCTGTCAATCTTGGTGGGAACTCTGGATGTACGATTCTAGATAACGGCAGTGGAATGTGTTGGGGTCAGAATGACCAAGGACAATTGGGAGATGGCACTCAGATAGACAGATATGTTCCCACCCCAATTACCGCTGTCCCTGCGAACAGAACACTAGCTGCCCTTGCTGTAGGCGTTAACACCACATGCACTATTCTGGACGACGGAAATGTAGCCTGCTGGGGCCAGAATTACATGGGCCAGTTCGGCGATGGGACTTACACATCATCGAATTCATCTTCCTACACTTCTCTGCCCGCAGGTCGAACAGCAATTGCACTCGACACCGGTGCTCAGCATGCCTGTGCAATATTAGATGACAACAGCGCTGTTTGCTGGGGTAACAATTCCGACGGACAACTAGGAGATAATACCACCAACAGTTCCAATGTGCCGGTCCCGGTGGCCGGAAATCATTCATTCTCTGCCATTTCTACCGGGTATTGGCACACCTGTGGAATCGTCACCAACGGTTCCGTTTTCTGCTGGGGTAATCATACAGGAGGGCGACTAGGCATAGGCCCCGAAGTCGATTCGGACATACCCGCATGGGTGAATTTAACTTCAGGTGCTGCAATGCTCCATGGTTATCTCGGAGAGAGAGATCATGACGATGATGGCATCCTATCTATATTCGATTCAACACCCTATCCTCCGCCAGTCTGTACTGCTGGCCATTACCTTGTTGGCTACGAATGCGTAGATGCTTCACCCGGCCACTACGTTCCCAATAATGGCTCTACAGAACAGACACCCTGTGCTAATGGAACCTACCAACCATTCTCAGGCCAGACCTCGTGCTATCAGACAGACTCGGGTTACTATACGGATGAATTAGGCTCAATACAACAGACAGCATGTTCTCCTGGATCCTATCAACCAGACCTCGGACAATCCTCTTGCATAGATACGACACCTGGGAATTACACCGGCCAATCTGGGAGCATTTCTCAGAAAACATGTGATCCTGGCACTTACCAACCGAACCACGGCCAAGCATCCTGTTTGGATGCCGACCCGGGACACTTTGTATTGATACCTATGCAGACCAATCAGATTCCCTGTGCCCCCGGCTTCTATCAGCCGATTGCAGGACAGACCAGTTGTTTCTCGGCTTCAGAGGGATACTACGCCCCCGGCGAAGCTTCTACTCAGCAATATGAGTGCGAACCCGGAACCTATGCGGACAGAAGAGGATTCGATGCGTGCGATGATGCAGATCCAGGCCACTATGTTCCTCTTAGTGCGGCTATAGAACAATTGGCGTGCTCACCTGGATTCAATCAGCCATCCATGGGAATGACTGAATGCTTGACAAACGAACCTGGATACTACTCATCAGAATCGGGAACTGCCAATCCTGTGGCTTGTCCTGGCGGTAGTTACCAACCCGAATCAGCGGCTACTGGATGCATAGATACCGACCCGGGTCATTACGCCACTGGCCCCGCCAGTACATCTCAGACACCATGTGCTGCGGGTAACTACGCAGACAGCGAAGGCATGGCAGAGTGTACTCCTGCCGACCCTGGATATTCGGTCCCCGACGATGGCGCAACTAGCCAAGAAGCATGCCTTCCTGGAACCCACCAGTCACAGGCAGGATCTTCGGAGTGTTCTGCAAACGACCCAGGATACTACACAGATTGGACAGCAGAGGCCGAGCAGACACCATGCCCTCCAGGCACATATCAGGATTCTCCATCATCCTCCTCTTGCATTGAGACGGATTCAGGCCACTACGCCACCGAAACAGCTACTGTAAATCAGATTCCTTGCGACGTTGGAAACTATCAACCATCGACAGGACAAGAGGCCTGTATTCCAGCCGAGAAGGGCCGGTATGTTGACGAGCAGGGTGCTACAGAATCCACCGCTTGTGACGAAGGATCCTACCAACCTGAAGAGGCCCAATCCTCATGCTTGGAAACTAATCCAGGTCACTATACTCCATCTCAAGGCGCAGTATCTCAGACTCCATGTGAAATTGGCACTTACCAGTCTTCGCCCGGCCAGATAGAATGCATCAAAGCTGATCAGGGTCACTTTGTTGCCACCGGTTCTGCTACCTCCCAGACAGCCTGCGAGCCGGGGACCTATCAACCGATTTCGGGAAGTATGGGTTGCAATGAGGCAGATGCCGACCACTACGTCGAGGAGTCTGCCGCGATTATTCAGACCGAGTGTGCTGATGGATATAGTCAGCCCGACATTGGCATGACAAGTTGCATCGAGGACGAAGCAGAATTTCCAATGATTGCGATATTAGGAGGAGTTGTAGTACTAGCCGTAGCGGCTATTATCATGCAATCTCAGAAGAAGCCCAAGTCTCCACCGAGGAGGGGCAAGAAAAGGGCACCAAAGGGCAAGAGGAGGAGGCCTCCTCAGGGGAAGAGAAAGAGGCCCAAGCCTGCGAAGACCCCTAGCACTGAACCCTCTCAAGAGGAAGAGTGACCGCCTAGCGCAGTTGATATGCGACAGGGTTCTCCGAGAGAACCCATGCGAGACTACCCCGGCGACAGAGTCGACCTGCGCAGTGACACGGTAACGCAACCCACCCAGACTATGCGGGACGTCATGGCAACTGCTGAGGTCGGGGACGATGTCCTAGGAGACGACCCTACGATCATCGAACTCCAGAACCGTGTTGCTCAGATGCTCGGCAAGGAGGCGGCCCTGTTCGTTCCATCAGGCACTATGTCGAATGCTGTGGCCATCAAGACTCAGACAAAGCCCGGTGACGAAATTGTCACTCATCGCAAGAGCCACATCTACATGTATGAGGCTGGAGGTTATGCTGTTCTTGCTGGCTGCTCGATTTCCCTAGTTGAAGGAGAGATGGGACAGATGTCCCCTAATGATGTGCAGAAAGCGATTCGAAAGGTAGCAGGAAGCGACTCTCATTACCCTGAATGCACACTGATTTGTGTTGAGAACACTGCCAATGTAGGGGGAGGTTCGGTATATGACCAAGAGACTCTGGATGCAATTTGCGAGGTCGCCCACAGCAACGACTGCAGAGCTCATTTGGACGGTGCTAGAATGTTCAACGCAGTCGTTGCCAGCGGAACAGACCCGGCGAGAATGGTTAGGGATTTCGATACCATCTCGATTTGTCTATCAAAAGGCCTCGGCGCTCCGGTGGGTTCAGTCTTGGTCGGAGACGCTGCAACAATCTCCGAGGCTCACAGATGGCGCAAGATGTTTGGTGGGGGAATGAGGCAGGCGGGAATGCTTGCAGCTGCCGGGTTGTACGCTCTTGAGAACAATATCGATAGGCTCACTGAGGACCATGATCGAGCCCGGCGACTCGCAGAGGCTGTGGATGATATGGATGCATACTCTGTTGACTTGGACGCTGTCCAGTCGAATATGGTGTATGTAGATTGTAGAGAAGGAGGGGCTAAGGCATTGGTGAATGAATTGGCGAAGATGGGAGTGGATGTGCTGGATCTAGAAGACTCGACAATCAGAGCCGTTGTACATTTGCACATCACCGACGAGGACATTGACAGGGCCATTGCGGCTTTCGAAGCCGCTCAATGACCCGTAAGCATTCAATATCCCTTAGGGTAGCGAAGCTCATGCGCATTACCTCAGTCATAGTCGCAGCCCTACTCCTATCGTCGCTCACGACGACGGTTTCGAGCAGCGAGGGCAGCTCGATGTGGGACGATGCCAGATTGGGTGTGAACGGAGGAACCGTAGGAGCCATCGCCATCCCTCTAGGCAATGGCTCAAACATCTCAGAAACTACCGTGATCGAAGAAAACTTCGCACCAGTAGTCGAGGTATACACTGCCACATGGTGTATGAATTGTATCTATTCAGAAAACGCTCTCGATGAAGCCATAGGGGACTCAGATGCTTTCTTGATTCATTATCATAGACACAAGTACGAGGCTCTGGACCCTTTCGGAAGCAACTCCACTGAGCACCGCTGGGAGTCAACATATGGGGACGCGTCTTACGCTTTCTCTGAACCGAGCAACACCCGCGTCCCTCCCTCCAACATCTTCTTCGGAGAGAGACTTCACCTCGGCATGAGGGCCAGCTCAAGCAGCCTCGCGAATGACTTCGCTACATCTCTTGCCACTGGACCATCATCACAGTTCACCGGACCAGCCTCTTTCTCAATATCACAGACTCTACAAGGCTCTTTGCAGGTATCTTGGAATCTCAGTGGATTAGAGTACCATTGTATGGAGGGAGGAGGTAGTTGCCCCACAATCACTCTCTCTCCATGGGTGATGTTCATCGAGGACAGCGCCTACTATCCAGATGGTACAAATGGCTTGGATTACTACCATCATGTGCTTCATCAAGCACATGAATTCGATGGACTGAGCGGCACATCCACATTGGATATACCAGCAGTCTGGGACGGAGATGACCTCTCTGTGGTACTCTTGATTGACTGGTCCTATCCCGAAGAACCCGACTCACCTCTCCCTGCTTCTGGCGCTCTAGCAGCCCTAGCGAGCATACTTGTCGCCGCTGCATCTCGCAGACAGCGATGATTATTGGGCTACGTTGAATGCCTCAGTTGGGTTGAATAACCCCACCCCTCCATCCCGTATGCTCGGTGATGCTCGTGACCAACGAATCGAATGTTCAGGTGACATGTGAAGAGATTCCCAGAGGGAGGATTCCAGATTGGCTGGTCGCTCATCTAATCGACCAATCCCTAGGCCCTAGAGACGAGTCCAACCCTCACAGCAGACTACTCATCATCTATCCTACAGAGTCATCAAGGCGCCAGGCTCTATCTGAGATTCTCGGAAATCATGCTGTTGACAAGACCTTGCATCACACCATAGCCTCACTACGCTCTTCCCTGCTTGCAGATCTAAGAGTTCCTAGACTGCTCAGCACGGATGCACCGTTCGAAATCATACTGCATGAAGAATGCAGTAAGGCTGCATCAGAACTTGCGTTCCCTCTCATTAATCCGCTACCCGAGATGAGTTGGGGCAGGGGCAAGACGGCCGCTCTTTCAGAACTCCACACCTATCTGAGCGAACAATCCTCTACTGGTAGATGGGTTGGGCCTGGAATCACATCATTCAGGAGAGTAATAAGAGACCTTGAGGAGAGATTGGGAGGAACTCACCCAGACATGGGAACACAACGAGTAATCGATGGTCTGAGATTCTCTGACACACCATTCACTCTGTTGGATGTCAATGGAATAGTGATGCTAGATCATCCTCCCGGGCTGCCTAGAAGCGATATCGACATGCTGCTGGCAATCTCCAGCCACCGACCTATCCATCAGCTAACCCATCCGGGCAATTTCAGATTAGGCCATCATGGACTGATGCTCGTGGACGAGCATCCTCTGACAGAGATATCACAACTCCCCGAATGGATACCTACTCATCAACCTGAGAACATCACTACTGAAGGCTCAACCTCCAGACTGATGCTACAGCGGGAAGAGCATTCATTCGATGCTGCAATCGTTCTAGCTGGAGAGCGCTTAGAGGCCAGCCAAGACTCAAGAATCGTAATCATAGATCCGGCACTGGACTCCAATTTGCACAAATGGAGCCAGCGACTGAAGTCGATTGGAATTCAGATACCCCTCTCCAAGGCACCGTGCTCATCACACCCTGTGGGACATTGGATCTGCGCCTTAGCCAATCTGCCACACGGACTCGATGCATTCTGCATGCAGAATCTAAGATCCCTATCTATCCAATCCTCAATCATACCGTTTGATTGTCCCCAGGAGCATCCTTCTGACTCTCGGATCAGACCAGTCGCTGACCCTGAGGTGCTTACGCGACTAGCAAGAGATGACCATGTTCTGGGAGGCCCGGGAACGCTGGAGAGGTGGCTTCGAACCCTTTCACGTCCGGTAGCCTCACAGTACGACCACATATCCAAGGAATCGACTCAGTGGTGGCTTCTGTGTCTAGCCGAATCGCTGCGCCCTCTACTGAACAGAGAAGATATGCAAGCACTCTCAGATGAGAGTATAGTGATAGGATGCGAGTCAGGAGAAGTCTTACCCTCTCCAGAGCCAGCACCAAATGGAGATGAATGGCTCAACGGACTGCTACGTTCACTGGATTTACAATTTCTGATGGAGCACAGCGACGGCGAAGGAACCACTCCGGCTGCAGTTGTACAGGCCATAGTCAGAGACCATCGAGCTATTCGTTCCTATCAGACCAGCCTCGGAATAAATTCTCCTGAATCGGGCCTCGACTGGGTCGAAGAATTCACTTATGTTCTGACTCAATCAGGAGTCGAGGCCAATACTACCTGCACTGAAAGACTGACTCTGCTCACACCTGCCGAGGCCCTAGGATGTAATGCAGATTGCATCATCATGGCTAATCTTTCCAGCTCCTCTTGGGACCTAAGCGTGCCAAGTTTGGCTTTCCTCGGGGAGGAAGAAAGACATTCGGAGAATCTCCTTCGTCCTGACGGACCAATTAGAGATGCCAGACATTATCTGGACAGCATCCTCGCTTCTGCAAACGAGGTCATTCTGCTCGATCCATCTCTAGATGACACTTCCCCTCCTGCTGCTCCTCTGAGAGAATGGGTGGCCGAAAACGACCCGAAGAACGAGGCCGCTCTGTTCACATTTGATTCCAATTCCCCACTCCAGCCTAGAGAAGAGAGGCAGTTGGAAGGAGCTCTAATGAACAGAATGGTTTCAGCACCCAGAGCACCACTGAATACAAACTCGGTCACCATCCCGCTAGACGCTGCTGTACAGCGAGACAGAGAGCGCAGGGAACCCAAGCATACCGATGATGACGGCTACCTTCCGAAATCTGCTACATTCCACCTGATGTCCGCCGAAGTCTCAGACTATTCTCGGGCTACCCCCACTGGGCTGGATACTCCGCGCTTGAACCAGAGATGGCCAGTCATCGGAGGCTTCGTTGAGGGAGGGAAAAAGACCCCTTCAATTGATTACAGACCAGTAAATCCTCATGAGACTGGAACTGCGATTAACGATGCTAGACACGGTCACACCTCAGGGGCAGAGCAGAACATCAAGATCTGGTCTCCTAGCAGACTGCACGATTGGCTACAATGTCCAAGAATGGGCTGGTTGTCTAAGAGTCTGAGAGCCGACCAAGACGAGCGTCAGTCAGAAGATCTCGACCCTCGTACTCACGGCGAGTTGTTGCATCTGGTGCATCACGATATGATTTGCAGAACTCTTGGAATGGAGATTGGAATCGAGAGACAGATTGACGATGATACAACTCCTCTGACTGTCCCCTCATCTGGTTTAACAGAAGGAGAAATCATGAGAGTAGCAATGGAGTCGCTTGACTCCAGAGCCCCCTGGTTAGACAGGACAGATGCCGTATCTAATCACAGACTGAGAGTACTCACAGGATTGGAAAGACCAGATTGGAACGACTGGCTGGCCAACCCATCAGACGCATCGGCATTAGGAAGGATAGGGACCATAGTTAGAGCAGAGGACGAACTCTCCGACGCTGCCCCCCTGTGCCTAGAGTGGGATATGTCGGACTACGACGAGAAAGGTATCGAAATCTCTGTTCCGTCTGAGCTCTCTGGAGAGAAACTTCCTCCAATCCGAATAAGAGGACTAATCGACCGAGTCGATATCATCCCCTCCAATCTTGGAACCGGCACTTGGGTGAATCAGGACGGAGACAAAACCATCGCCCCACTCCGTCTCCACAACTCAGGTTGGAAGCCTTGCAGACTGATAGCAATAAGGGACCTGAAAACCTCTGAGAGTAAGACGGCAGAGGACCGTCATTCTGACGGACTCCTAAAGGAATTGCAATTGGCCCTGTACGCTAGGGCATGGGAGATAGCACATCCAGGCGACCTTGTGGTAGCCGCTGGAATATCCTTGTTCAGTCATGAGACTGAGCACATGGTCGAAGTTTCTTCGAGTCATCTAATCGATCAATCCAGAATAGGTACTCGAACAGAAATCACAGCCCCACTCTTCCGTTTCATCGATGAGCCACCGTCTCCGGAGAGCGACCACTTCAGGGCATGGCTGACTCACCGACTCACAGTTGCTCTGCGAGCAGCCCAGGGGGCCTCTGAAGGTAGAGTCCACCCTACTCCTTCAGAGGGTGTCTGTGCTTTTTGCTCGGTAAGTGATGTCTGTGATGTCAGAATGGAGGGAAGATTCTGATGCGACTCAACACGGCCCAGAGACTTGCTCTGAACATCGACTCGCACATTGTGATCGATGCTGGTGCGGGAACCGGTAAGACTAGCACCATCGTACACCGAGTAATCGAGCACTACCTGACAGAGGACCAAAGAGCGACTAGGATACTGCCCACTCCGGAGCGACCCGCGAGACTTCCTGGGGGGATGATTACTGCCCCATCTTCTGAGAGGATAGATCTCCGGGAATGGGGAGGCCTGCTTCCGGGCGAGGTCGTTCTGTTGACCTTCACCAATCGAGCTGCCGATGAAATGCGAGACAGGCTGAGGAACGATATCGCTGGATTGAAACCCGGTCCTGCCGGCTCGGATGAGACCGGAAGGAGCGACCCGAGAATCAGAGACTCTGGATTTGGAGAACAGCTACTGACGCTGTTAGAGGATGCCCCTATCGGTACAATCGACTCGTTCCTGAACAGGCTGGTCTCACCATATCGAGGCCATTTGGGCGATTCTCTAAGCCGTGAGAATGTGTCCGATGCGGGTCGGGCGATGCTGGTGGAATCTGCCCTCAACTCGCTATGGAGACTTCCCAGTTCTACGTCTAGAATTGGAGAGGCAGTAGATGCCGGATTGCCTTCCCATATGGCTCCGGACATCCTAGCCGCCCGAGATCGTATAGCAAGTCACTACTCTGGTAGATGGACGGCGGCAAAAGTGCTACGCAGTCTAGTTGACAAGTCCGTGTTCATCGAAGAAGCATCTCGAAGTCTGATGGAAGGGGGGCGGTTCTCTGCTGATCTTCTGCATCAGCAAATTATGGCATCAATCGACCCTTCAGACATCAATCAACACACAGAACTGGTCCATTCGATAATCAGTAGGTTTTGCGATTTGGTGAAGGATAACTCAGCGGTATTAGCCCTAGATGGCTGGCCCGTAGAATCGAGGATGGCGTGTCTCGATAGACTCTCGGCGAATCTTCCAGATGACCCTTGGGAACAACTTGTATGGCTGGGCCATGTCCTCGAATGCACGCTGAATCGTGGAGGCTATTTGAGAAACGGAACTCTGTCTTTCTTGCCTTACAATAACCTGCCTTCCGATGACTGGGTAGCGGGAATTGACAAAGTTTCCAGCATCAAGGACCGTACAACCAAGGAGCATGTAAAGTCAGGATTCAAGGCTGTTTCTGACGATTTGAAATCCGCTTGGTCGACCAATCACGGACTTCTAATTCTTCACTTCACCAAACTGGCGATGTTCCTAGATAGCATCAGACCACCAGCTTCGCCGGATTCTTGGAGGCCAACGGTGACCACGTTACCCGAACCCCTGCCAGAGCGAATAGATAGTCGACCGCAGGATTATGGATTCAGCCTTGAGGCCGAGGTTAGGAACCTAGAGGATCTCTATCTCGTCCATCACGGATTCAAGGGCATATTGCAGAAGCTGAAGGAGAGAGACGAAGTACACGACTTTGACGACATCCAGAGGCTGGCTGGAGATTTACTACTGGCAAACTGCCCTTCTGCTTGCAGGTCTTACTACCCAGAATCACTGCAGAACACTCTAGACTCGATTTCGGACAGCCCTTGGACAGACGACCACATCCACATGACCTTCGATCAACTCGATAGTCTGGAAGCAAATCCAAGCCTTGCCGGTGAGGCAGCCTCCGACCTTGGAGCCATCAGAAATGACCTGCAGTACAGATTCGAACTTCTCAGGTCAATCAGAAGGAGATACAGGGCATTCATTATCGATGAAGCTCAGGACAATTCTCCGCTGCAATGGCGATTGCTGGCTAGATTGTGGGGGGAGAGGAGAGTCGAAGAGGGTGAACCTGAGACTCCAGACACACCGTGGCAGCCTACTGTATGCTATGTCGGCGACGTCAAGCAGAGTATCTACGCCTTCAGGCAGGCAGAAGTAACTGGATTCCTCGAATACGCACGCCAGTTGATGTTAGTCAACGACCATGAGTTCGCTAGCGTGCCCGCGCTTGTTCGCAAACCTTCACTTCGCAGGGATTCACACAGCCGCGATCCTAGGAACGCCCACGCCCTGACTATAGCCAAGGCTAGTGAGCATATGGAGAAAGGAGGAAGGGACCTAGTTCCTTGGATTCCATTCGATGCTACTGACAGAAATCTCCCTGCTCCAGGAGAGCCAGAGGTCAATCTCCGCAGACGGGGAATGATTGCTCTGCAAGTCAATTATCGTACCAGTGGAGGTTTGCTCAGGGCGATGAACGAATGGTGGGAGGACATCCTATCCCACCGCCACAGATTGTTCCCAGCAGCTGATTTCTATGCCACTCCTCAGACGCTGTTCGCGAACCCCGACAAGCAAGACGACTCGGGCACAATCGAATGGTTGTGTCCCCTTTCCACTGGCGGAGAACAGGACCCACCGACAGATCTGACAGTCCCATTGGATCCCTTCGGCCCCGGGCCGCCCGATTCACTTGAGCGTCAGGCGCAGATGGTTGCCCTGAGGGTTCGCAGCCTGATTTTGGGAGAGCCCGTTAGAGTGAGGGCCTCGGATGGTGGTTGGCACGAGATTGAGGCGGATGAGCCGGTGGAACCCTGCGACATCATGATTCTTCTACCAACTAGGCCCAATATCAGAGACACAGTCATCAGACATCTCCGTGATTACGGTGTCCCAGCCCAAGCAGATCGCGAAGGAGGATTGCTTGACAGGCCCGCAGTCCACGCTTTAGAGGGACTTTTACAACTGGTCGCACGACCTTCTTCACGACACAGCGCAGCTTGGGTCGCCCGCTCTCCGATTATCGGGATGGATGACTCACAATTGCAATCATACCTCGATGGTTCGCGAAGAGGAGAGAACCTGGTGCATCGACTCTCAGAACACTGCTCTAACGACAGGCTAAGGACACTAGTCGATAGGTGGATAGAGCTCGCATCCTGTGGGCGAATAATCGACTTACTTGAGGAGACCATAGACCACTCCGACCTCCTAGTGGGATATCACGATCCGGTTTCGATTCAGGATGTCGAACACTTCGTCGAGATTGTAAGAGGACTTTCTCTCGAGGTCGGAGGTGACCCGATAGTACTCGCAGATCGAATTCGTAATCTGCGAGAGGACAACTCTGGCGCGATAGAAGCCGTCAATACTCCACCAAGCGACGCTGTGAGAGTTATGACGATACATAGTGCGAAAGGACTCGAAGCCAAGGTAGTCTTCCTCCTAGACCTGTTCTCAAACAGGCAGACCAACATGACAAACGAGAACATGAACCGTCTGATTGTCAGTCCTGAGATGTTCTCTGGCAATCCTAAGCCATGGCCAGGAAAAGGCTCCCCTCAGTCAGCAGTCTGGAATCATGTCAGCTGGCTGCATCGCGCTCGCAAGAGCGCCGAGGCGAGAAGGCTCCTCTATGTTGGAGCCACAAGGGCCGAGGAGAGACTGGTGATAGTCGGATCTCCTCGCAAGACCTCTTGGGAAGACGGCAACGGACTGGTTGTGCCATGGACATACGACAAGTCATTGCCACAATTAGGTCAGATGTGGTTAGAGTCCCTAAGACAAGGATCTCTAAGACGTTCTGAGGCCGAATCACCATGGATTGATGAGCAGGATGTACAAGACCCGCAGCCTTTCAGAACTCGAGGAGTGAGGAATTTCAATCCAGTAAGGATGGTCGCCAATGGTTCGATTGGAGACGCTCAGACTTTAGATGGGTTGCTCATACTTCATCACCCCGATTGTTTTGAAACCGAGGATTCGGTTTTGACCCCACTTCAGCAAATCGAGAGAATGGATGCAGCTGCTAGATCTTCAGGCACTGAGGCCGAAACAAGCATTGAACCGAGAAGTGACTCATCACCTCGAATTTCTCTCTCACCAAACCGTCTTCCAGTATTCGATGAGTGTCCCAGAAGACAGTGGTACGAGACAAGAGGCGGACTAATCCCTGACCCGATTATGCCCTCCGAAAATCCAGTAGAATCAACAGTAATGCCGAACAAAGTTGACCCTGCGACATTCGGAACAATCTTCCACAGAGTACTGGAGATAGGACTAGGGAACCCCGGACTCGATGGCCAACCAAGCGCTCCTCTGCTACCTTCGTGGACGGTGCAACAAGATGACAGAATCAACGACTCCGAAATTCACGAGATTGTTTTCAACGAGTTGCTGCCACCTGATGCTGACAAGGCTAGGACCGCTGAATTGGTAATCAAGATGGCCGGCCGCGTCAGCTCAGGGCCTTTAGGTGCGATGATTCGCAAGGAAACCATTCGAAATCATAGTTTGGAAGCACTCAGAACAGAGATGCCATTTCATATCTCAATAGATGTCGATACTGACAGCACAACTAGGCATAGATGGAGCCCCGATGGCAACATCTCGATGACCAGTTATGACAGTGCTGTAGTAGAGATGAGCGGAATCATCGACCTTGTTGTTTGCTCCGTGTCCTCAGATGGCCAGCCTGCCATCCGTGCAGTAGATCTGAAGACAGAGGATGCCGGCTCGATAGACGACGATTCCCCCACCGGGCTCATCGAGGCCCTCGGCTCCGAAGAAGCAGGCCCCGTCAACGATTCAGAGATGGAGATTCTCTCCAAGCACGGCCTGCAACTCGCACTCTACTATCGTGCACTGAAGAGCATTGAGGACGCTAGAGCGGCCCAAGGAATACCCTCTCGACAGGTACTACCGCCTGCTATTCTGATTGGTGTTACAGGCAGGATGGTAGAGTATCCAGAAGATATGCTTGCAGATGCGCTCTCAAACCTAGATGCTCTGCTTGAGAGAAGTGCGAGGATGTCACTGTCTTCGTCAGCACCACTATCCCTGTTTGAGAGACTACCAAATGAGTTGTCAGAGGTATGTGAAAGATGCCCATTTAGTAGAGGCCTCATTCCAATTTGCGGCCCACAGGATGCATAGCGCTGAGTCGAAGAATCCATTTGCCCAATCCCACACACAGGGCCATGGCAATCGACTTGGATGCCCTATCAAAGAGAAGCGATGAAATCTGGGAGGAATCAATTCTACCCAGTCTGATGGAGTTCGTTAGTATCCCTGCACTCTCTCCACTGTTCGAGCCCAAATGGGCTGAGTTAGGTGAACTTGACGCGACTATTGACCTGTTCTGCGCATGGCTTGACGAGCAGGAAATCACTGGACTGAGCCATGAAGTCCACCGCATCGACGACAAATCACCGGTCCTAATGGTGACCATCGAGGGCACCGGTCCAGGAGAGGTGATCTTCTACTCTCACCTAGACAAGCAACCCTCCAAACCCGATCTTTGGTCCGAAGGACTTCACCCACTGAAGGCCGTTCGTAGAGACCCTTGGCTGTACGGTAGAGGATCAGTTGACGATGGCTACGGAGGATACCTATGTGTCACATCAATTCGACTTCTGCAGGAAGCGGGAATTCCTCACCCTAAATGCTCCTTCCTGATTGAGACCTGTGAGGAGTCTGGCTCATTCGATCTCCCACCTTACTTGGACGCATTGAGCGACCAACTCGGAGACCCAGACATGATTGTGGTCTTGGACAGTGGGGGGCCGGATTATGACCACGTTTGGATGACAGAAGCCCTGAGGGGCTTAGTCTCTGGAACTCTATCCGTTCGCGTCTCTCACGAGGGAATCCACTCTGGAACATCAGGAGGAACAATCCCGTCTTCTTTCAGAGTCCAGAGAATGCTCCTCGATAGGGTCGAGGATTCATCCACCGGAAAAATCCTCATCCCGGAAATGCACGTCGAAATCGGTGAAGATGTTCGCGAGAAGGCAGCAGCTCTCGCAGCAGTAGTCGGAGACAGCCTGTGGGAACAATTCCCAACCGTAGACACACTGGTCCCGGTGGCTGATTCAACCGAGGACATGATTATCGCCATGAATTGGCAGCCAACTCTCTCAATCATCGGTGCTGATGGCATGCCTTCGGTACAAGTGGCTGGCAATGTACTGAGGACCAACACCGACCTGAAACTGAGCTTCAGAATACCTCCTGGAGTAGATTCAGAGTCGGTTATAGAGGACGCCAAGCAGATTTTGGAGGCCAACCCGCCCTATGGTTCAGAGGTCACATTCTCACCTGACTCATGCGCAGACGGATTCCATGCTCCTCCATTAGGAGGCAGAGTCAACGAAGCAATCAACGAGGCTGCTATGGTCCTGACCGGACTGCCCCCTTTGGCCTCATGGACAGGTGGCACAATTCCATTCATGGCGATGATGCAGGGCAAGTACCCGGAAGCCATGTTCCTGTGTACTGGCTCGGCAGGACCGGGAAATAATGCACATGGGCCCGATGAGAAGCTGCACATTCCATCCTCAAAGAGGCTCACTGCGGTGCTGTCTGCAACCATCGCCGCAGTCTGTGAATGAGCCCGTATAACATGGCCGGCGAGCCCCATACAACCCACCGGGG
>CEUP01105083.1_pt1 | contig 17417 bp, 14 predicted proteins | sample 531371 | NCBI WGS metagenome assembly CEUP01 (sample SAMEA2622738, study PRJEB7988) | marine metagenome | biome: marine biome (ENVO:00000447); feature: marine epipelagic mixed layer (ENVO:xxxxxxxxx); material: "saline water (ENVO:00002010), including plankton (ENVO:xxxxxxxx)" | depth 150 m
TCCCAAGAGTCCCGGATACATGCCAGAGCACACAGAGGGCGAGATGTAGGCGACTGCTGCACCATATGTTCCCCGCAACCACTTGTATCCGGACGAGACAATTACATCCGCCCCAGAGCTCTTGGCATCGATTGGCACCATCCCCATCGACTGAGTTGCATCGACAACTAGCATCGCACCCACGGAATGTGCCGCATCTGCAAAACGTCTCAGATTGTATCTCTGGCCGCTCGAGAACTCGACATGCGAGAGTGTGACTACCGATGTATTCTCGTCTATGAGTGAAATGATGTCCTCTGGGTCAGTATAGAGGTCCAAGTTGTGGTCTGCCAATCTTACTTCGGCGCCGTTAGCATCGGCAACTCTAGTCCAGGGATAGACAGTTGAGGGGAAAGATGCCTTAGTCGAGACGATGTTGCTGCCGTCCTGAGGAGACACGGCCCAAGCAACCGAGCACAGAAGCTCGGTGGCACTGGAGCCGACGCAGATATCCTTGACTCCACAAGAGAGCAGTCTTGCTGCAGCCCTCCTCAGGGGCATCATGCCGTTTTTCTCGGCATCGCCGTCGAACTCTGCAGCGCCTCCTCTCGCCAGAGCATCTGACCAATCCATCGATGCCTTATGGGCTGCGGGTGAGGTGGTAGCCACATTGGCATAAGACAGATTAATCCAATCAGACAAGGAATCCCCGGCAGTCCTAGGGGCTATTCGCTCTTCAAGGCTCAGGAGTCTCTAACTTCGTTCAGAAGAGTCTCTAGAACCGTCTGAACCTGTAGGCACATTGGTCCGAAGTGAATGGGTAGATTGGAGTCGTTGAATATCTCATCCAAGATTGAAGCTGTCATACCCAGCCTTAGATCCATCTCCTTATTCTTGTTGAGAAGCCACTTATCTACTGCCTCCTTGGATGATATTCTGATGTTGCGTGGAACCTGTGCATCATCGAACTGTGCGATTACCTGAGCGATTTGCTCTATCCTAGTCTCGATATCAGTCATCAGCATCCCTCCGGCCCGCCGACCTGAGAGGACTCCTTAAGCGCATCCCCAGAATCTTGAGAAGTGTTAGCCCAACCAAGCGGCCCAAGGCATGTCGGTGTTGGAAAAGCCTGCTGCCTCACCTTCTGAGCCTAGACCAATCAGACCCACTGAGACTCCCGTCTCAATAAGCTCCGAGATACCCCATTGCATCGATGCATGAAGGTCTGAAGAAGATCTGATAAATCGGTCGTGTACTCTGTAACTGAGTAAAGCTGTGGTAATGGCCTCGCCCACTCCTGTGGCTGCTACTGACGCACGCTCATCGGCCCAGAAACCTGAGCCAGGCAGAGGCACGTCTCCGACTCTCCCAGCAGGTCTGTGGCTAGTTCCTCCGGTACTGGTTGCACAGGCTAGAAGACCTTGGGAATCACGGGCGATTACTCCCACAGTGTCTCCCTCATTTCCGTGAGGAGGTCGCCCCTCTACTGGGGCCCTGGTGTGGCCTCTCTCATCCGCCCAAATCCTAGCACCCATTCCAGCAAGACCGTTGATCTCCTCATCTAGCAGATCCTTCGCCACTCGAATGGGATTGGGTGTGTCCTCCATTCCGATTACAAATCCGATTCTACCATCTGAAGTCTGAATAGATGCATCTAGTGAGACAGAGCCATCGTTCCTGAAAACTCCTCCCGTTCCCGCATTAAACACCGGGTCGTCCTCGAGGACTACACAGGCCTCGACAGCAGCCTCAATCGCAGAGCCTCCAGACTGGAGGATCTTGGTTGCTATACTGAGTGCCAACTCGACGTTATGCTGCCTATCGGGGCCTGGGCCAGCCCCTCCATGTGCTACTGCTGCGGGTACGGTCATCATCTCAACTCCTAGTCGCATCCTGAGTATTGGCCTCGCCGAGCCTCAAACGCGTTTGCATCAGGACGGCTAGGAGGAAAATGATTCCTGCTACCCTGAAAGCCGAATGATAGGTCCACAGGCCCTCTCCTTGCACGGTCAGAGACCAGATGTATGCTGCCGTCAAGGGGCCGAAAATCCTAGCCAGAGCCCCATACCCCTCCTGAGCTCCCATAACCATGCCCAACTCGTATCCTCTAGACTTAGTCTCAAAGGTCAGAACAGAGGACTGAGTCGGAGAGAATAGGCCGTTGCCTATTGCCAATCCCGCAGAGGAAGCGAAAATCAGCCAACTGGCCTCATACGGGACATATGGAATGCTGGCAATTCCGGCACCGCAAAGAAGAGTTCCGACTAGCATCATTTTGGACATACTGAAACGCTTTGTCAAAGGCCCAATCAAAGCGCCTTGAACTATGGCCCCCAATAGTCCGATGAAGGCGAAGACCCAACCGTTGTCGAGCTCGTTCCAACCTAGCCCTCCACCTTCGGGATCCATAGAAGTGAACAGTATGAACGTTCCATGCATCATGCTGAAGCCCATTAGGAACAGGAAGTTGATTGAAACCAACGAAGAGACTGTGGGCAGTTTCATGACTCCTGAAATCTTTCTGAACATTCCTCCGAACTCTTTGAAGACAGAATCTTCGGAAGTTCTGCGATTCTCTTCAGGCAAACTCTCAGGTAACTGAGTCACGGCTAGAGCGAAACTGAACAGAGAGAGTGTGCTCGAGAAAAGGCATGGGAGCAGATAAGGATGGTCGACCCATATCTGTCCGTCGAATGGAGGGCCTATGCCTGCAGCTGGGTCAGATAATACTCCTCCGATGAATGGCCCTATCATGAAGCCAAGTCCGAAGGCGGCGCCAATCATTCCCATCCTCTTTGCGACATCCTTGGACTCTGAGATGTCTCCAATGTACGCACGCGCGACCGCAATGTTACCGTTTCCAGCGCCCGCAAGGAAGCGTGCGACAACTGCCATAGTCAGGCTCCCAGATAGTCCGAAGATGGTAAAGAAGACAGTGTTGGAAAGTAATCCGAACATCAAGATTGGCCTGCGACCCATCCTGTCACTCAATGAGCCTAGAATCGGCGTGAAGATGAACTGAGCGAGCGAATAAACAGATATGACGATGCCAACCCAGAGGTCTCTACTTCCTACATCAGTGATGCCGTCTGCGGTGGCTAGATCTTGGACGAAGTAGGTTAGGAACGGAATCACTATGGTGAATCCAATCATATCTACGAGTACGACTAGGAACAGTATCCCCATCGGTGATTTACCTTCGTCTGACATACTATCTCTACGGCTACGAGAGAAAGAGGGACTTGAGTATGACTGATGCGTCAAGCCGAGGGTTGGGTATCGGTTCCCTTAGAGATAGTGTCAATGACCTTAGCCAGGCGCTCTACTAGGCTGACCTTGTCTTCGGCCCCTACGAGTGCGTGCTGCAGAACCTCATCAAGCGAGTCCACAGGTAGGACCTTCACTTTCTTCTCCCACTTCTCATCCATCAGGACATCCTGCATATTGGCACGAGGAATCACCACTCTCTCGATGCCGGACTTGGCTGCGGCCTCAATCTTGGCTGTGACGCCCCCCACAGGGAGAATCTCACCTCTGACAGAAAGGGATCCTGTCATCGCTAGATTCTGCTCTATAGGAACTCCTTCGAAAGCGCTGATAATCGCCGTGGCCATAGTTATTGATGCACTGTCGCCATCGACATTGTGAGTTCCGGGGAACTGTACATGTAAATCGAAGTCCTTGATGTCCTTGCCGGTCAGTTTCTTGACGACTGCGCTAATGTTGATGACGCTCTCATTAGCTAAATCTGACAAACCGCCAGTAGCAATTACTCTGCCCGCCATACCTTGTGCTGGAGTGACCATTGCCTCCACAGGTAGGACGACTCCAGAATAGTCGGAGAGTCCGCTGTCTGCACCTAGTACAGCAAGGCCGTTCACTCTGCCCACACGATTACCACTGTTGACCAGCATGGCATACTCAGCCTGTCTGTCCAAGTAGCGGTCTGCTACCTGCTGCTCGAGGGGTTTGGCAATCATTCTGGCTCTAGTGACGTGCTCTGGACCTGTCAAATCCGAACCCTCTTCGGCAGCGAGGTCACCAGCGATTCTGACTAGGCCTCCTAGTTCTCTGAGTCTAAGGGAGAGTTTTCCTCTGCGTCCAGCTCGTCTCTGGGCCTCTTTCAGGATTAATGCAATGGAGCCTTTGTCGAAGTGAGGAATTGCCTTGCCTGAACTCTTCTTCAATTCGTTCCTGACCTCTTGGGCGATGAATCTGATTAATCTGCGACGGTTGCGCTCGGTGTCAGGCATATCGGTGTTGACATAAACCTCGTAGCCGTATCCACGAATACGGCTCCTTAGAGCCGGGTGCATGTTCTGGATGCTGTCTAGGTTTCCAGCAGCGATGAGGATGAAATCGGTAGGCACCGGCTCTGACTTGGTTAGTGCCCCGGATGAGCGTTCTGAGCGGCCGCTGATTGGCAGTTCCTTCTCCTGCATAGCTACTAGCAGAGCCTGTTGCTCCTCCATTCTTAGCATGCGAATCTCGTCGATGTACAGGACTCCTTTGTTGGCCCTGTGCACAGCACCTGGCTCGACTCTCTCATGGGCCGGAGTTGCCAGATCTGCTCCCGACTGGAACGGGTCGTGCCTAACATCGCCCAGAAGTGCACCTGCAAGAGTTCCAGTAGCATCGATAAATGGGGGTTCGTCATCCCTTTCATGCTTGATGAGAAGTTTCGGTATGTTGGCATCCTCTCCTGCTGTCAGGCGGGTCCGGAGGAAGAAATAGCCGAATACTAGGATGAAAGAGCCGAAGATGAATGTGAGGATTTCTCCGCTTGAGATAGTTGCCAATAGGAGTGCGGCGCCGATTACAAGAGCGATGAACAGAAGTGTCCTGTTGGTCCTCTCCTTCTGAATCCTAATCTGTGCCTTGCGCTCCGAGATTATTCTAGAGCCGCGACCGGCTGGTACCGTCCTTACTCTAGGCTCATTCTCATCTTCCTGATTCCTGAACACTAGAATATCCTCGAGCTGTTCTCTAGGCAGGAACTCAGTCATCGACCTCGAGAGCATCGACTTACCGGTCCCAGGCTCACCGACCATGATTACGTGACGGCGTTGCTCTGCTGCCTTCCTGACTACGATTGAGGCTGCTTCCTGACCGATAACCTGGTCGACCAACTTATCTGGAATAGGAACTTCCTCGGTAGAAGTAATCTGAACTCCATCGATCCATTCCTCAACGGGTGTCTCGCAGATTGGGTCCTTGTCCTCAGACACTCCGAAAGCGGGTCCGTCCTCCCACGAATCGAGAGCATCCGCCTCCTCAATCGCCTCGTCTTGAGATTGGTCAGTTTCACCCATGTACGCTCCCCCGGGATACTGCCTGACGCTCGCACCTTCTTGAAGGTGCGTCAAGAAGGGGAATCCGATTTGGCCCGATTATTGGCGTCGGCGGAGGTACTCTTCTCCATAGTAGTGCCACTGTTCCATGGTCCATCCTGGGGGCAATCCCTCTGGAGGTAGAGGAGGTACCATCGGAGGCGGAGGGGGTACCAAACCGGGTGCCAAAGTAGGCTCCTGATATGAGGCTGCTTCATCGTGAGTGAATTCAGAGAAATCGATGGCGGCTACTGAATCGGATTTCTGGCGGCGCAATGCTATGGCAAGAGCCATCACTAGGGCAGTGGAAAGAAGAATTCCGATTACTAAAAGTCCTGTAGAAAACCACTTGCTAATTCCGCTAGTAGAATCATCATTCTGACCTTCTTCGGGCTCTGGCTCAGTTATCTCGACTGGTTCGATTGCGAATATCTTGAATTGAATTTCAGTCAGTCTGTCAAACCCGTCTTGGTCTTCCGCTGACACTGAGAGTGTTACATAATCGCCTATTCCAAGTCCATCTCCACTGGATGGATTCACTATGAATGGACCTAGATTATGAGAAACTCCTGAGGAGTGGCATACGCCAGTTATGGAGTTGCAAACTGACCATATCACCCTGACATCACTGAGCTCGAGTGGTCCGACATTCTCGACTACAACGGTAGGATTGGTGCCATATTCTATGGTGTCGAATGAAGCCAATAGATCATTGTCCCACAGCAGTGGCAAATTGTCGACCACTGTGACAGTAATCATGTACGCATTAGCATCGCCATGACGATCCTCGAGAGTGATTGTAACGATTTCAGTGCCTGCCTCTGACCATTCCATGGACAGTATCCCAGTAATTTGGTTAAGTTGGGCGGCGCCTGGAACAAATGTGCTTGCAGACGGCCATATCTCTTCATCAGGGTCATCGATGTCCGTTATTCTGTCTAGCAACTCTAGTGTGATTCTCTCACCCATCTCGACTGTGAACTCCTCGATTCCCTCCATATCCATGCGAGGTGCATCGTTGACATTCAGCACATGGAATACGATGATGGTATCAGAAGTCTTAGAACCGTCACTTGCCCTTATTTCCAGCTCGACCATTCCTGTGGAGTCGTCATCAAGAGAACTGACGGAAAGTGAGTGCCCGGAGACGCTGGCCTCGACCAGGGATTCGTCCGAATTCGATATCAGTTCCAGTGTCAGTCCAGAGGTTGGAATTGGATTTCCACTGTCATCTGTGTCGGATAAGAAGCCAGTGAGACTGATGCTGGCCGAGCCGCCTTCATCGAACGACTGAGAGGGGATAGGTGCCCATCTTGGAGCTCCGTTCTCAATCACGTTGAACATCATCATGCCGGAATTGATGTCGTCACCATCATCAATAGAAACGAAAATACCCTGTGGAATTGGGTTGCCCTCGCTATCTCTGACTACCTCGTCGAAGTTCACTAACAGTTCTAGAGTCGAGGGGTCCCATTCGATGAACTCTGGCGAGTTGCTGTCAATAGTCAGCATGGACAGAGGAGTCTCTGCATCGTGCACTAAGCCGATTGCTGAGATTCTCTCTTCGGTTTCGACCTTCACTGTGGGCATACCGGCGTACTGTGAGCTGTCGCCATTGAGGACTACCGGCAGTCCGTTATGTAGTGTGAAAGCCCCCTCCGCGAGCAACCAATCTCCCTGCTGCCCTCCAGAGTCGGTCCATCTAATTCTGAGATCATACGGGCCAACATCGGCGTTCAGAGGAGCATCTATAGTGTGCAAAAAGCGGGCATTTCCGCCACTGCCCAAGAGTTCTGAGGAGGAAATCCATGCATCATCCCAGAAGTCTGTTCCAGAGAGGGCATAATGAATAGTCGGATTCATGGTTGTCATATCATCGACTAAGTCATTGGATAGAGCCGTGCTCTCAAACTGAATGGTATCTCCTCTATCTATCGAAACCGATGCTACTGCGGTGGGCTGGTTAGCCACCGGAGCCATATCATGCAAGGCGTTGACATCTGCATAATTGTTTGAAGAGTCGCGGTCAGCTGTAAGGCCTGAAAGTCTGGCCCTGAATGTAGTAGTCCCGGATGGATAGGTGTCTATGTGAGATGAGTCGAATTGTACTGTAAGAGATTGGGTTGCTCCTGAAGCCATGTTGTTTACTGAGCCACCTCCGAGATATACCTCATCAAGGCCTGATAGTTCAAAGACGGAAATCTGGCCGCCGTCATTGTAGGATTCTACGCCGAAGTTGGTAATCTCTACATTCAGATTGAGGGAATCGCCTGAAACGAATCCTAGATTCCCATTTTGGTTATCGGCGATGAAGTCGGTTATGCCAACATCAATCAGAGGTCCCATGTTGCTATCTGTAGCAGTTAGTACATGCTCATTACTTGCTCCGGTGCTAGGAGCTCCGGTCATCAAAGCTGCAACGACTAGTGCATTGTCAGTTCCGCCGTTAACTTGGCCGCTTGGAACTGACCAACTGTAGGAGGCTGAATTGGAAGACAGAGTTACTGATTGGAATCCACTTCCACTCCCTCCAGACTGAGTTCGGTATTCGCCATCACTCATTAGCCATGACTTCCAACAGTTGTGGCCCCGACTTCCATCTGAGTAAGAATACGAATTGCAGATCTCTTCGGTCATGGCTGCATAGAGATACATGTTTGAAGGAGCAGAGCCGCTACCTAGATACTCAACTTCTATTGTTACATCAAGCATCGATCCGGTGCCAGAAACGCTAGCGGTCAGTGAATATTGACTAGTGGTTGAGGAAGACATCCCGCCTCCGCTAGCGAACATTGAATCGTAGCATGTGTTTGAACCACAACCGCTTGCCCGCTCGTCTAATCTATCTCCCCAATATGAATCTGGGGCTCCACTTGTTGACCATGGCCAGTTGTAGCCGGGCGTATTGCCTGCCCTTGCAGTGTCAGTATCGCCATAAGAGACTGATTGGTAAGAAATGTAGACGTAATCATCAGGATGCTGTGTTTTGATATTGTGATGAGCCGGACTACCATATTCGTAGCAATATACGCAGTTGTCCGAAGTGATGTACTGAGAGAATACTGGATGGCCTGGGCTGCTAACAAAATTAGGTACTTCTTCTGAACGTAATTCCTTCTTCTCACTGGAATCCTCTGCTGCCATCAAATAGCCCATTAATGAGGCAGTAAACATCAGTAGAGCTATCGTAACCGAAGATAGTCGACTAGTCCAATTTACCTGTCTCATCGTATTTTCCTCTAACAGACCCCGTATAACCGTGTTGTAATCTCGTTAGTGATATGCATCGGCTCTTTAGAGAGCCGAAGGTATTGATTAGGCGAATGCCGGCCAAGGGACATGACAGAGGATGCGAGTGGCGAGTGGGTTGCACTAAGGGAGGATGATGGCAGGGCCTATCTCCTGTGCAGAGTCTCTGGTGAGGTCAAGGTCAAGGGACTGGGTAGATTTGATGCTGAGCAGCTTCTGGATGGTTACGGATTCGGCGACAGAATCACAGTTGGACAGAAGTCCCTCACAGTAGTAGATCCAGCTCTCCCTGAGGCTCGGAGAAACATGGCTCGTAGGGCTCAGGTGATAGGGGCGAAGGATGCGGGTTTTCTCATTTCTTGGATGGGCATAGGAGTTGGTTCCAGAGTCCTAGAAGGTGGGCATGGGTCGGCCGGACTGGCGATGCACCTAGCCAATGTGCTGGGTTCCTCGGGGACTCTGATTTCTGTTGAGTCAAGACCTGAGCACGCAGAAGTTGGCAGGGCAAACATGGAACGCCTAGCTGAGGTAATCCCAGAGTTTCCCGATTGGCACTTGGTAGACGGAGATCTCAGCGAGGTCGGAAATGCTGTGAGAGAGATTTGTGGTTCGCTCGACGCTGCGGTAATCGACGTGGCCGAACCTTGGCGAATCGTACCTGCCATTGAACCGCTATTGCGAGCAGGTGGCAGAGTGGCCTGCTACTGTCCAACGACAATCCAATTGGAGAAGTCCTGGGAGTCGGCTCAGGCGCAAGGCTTGGTTGTCGAGTGGGCCGGGGAGATGATCGAGCGAAAGTGGGTCAAGGCAAGTAAAGGCGGAGTCAGACCAGGTAATCAGCCAATGGGGCACACGGCTTTCCTGCTGATTGCGGCGAAAATCGCACCTCATGAAGAAGAGTGAGGTGGTACTTCTGAGTCTGATTGATGACTTCAAAAGTAGAATCACTGATGTGGGTTGGAACTTCAGAGTAATAATCAATGAATTTCTAAAATTCAACATTGTTGGAACCTTCAATTTCTTCTTCTGTTGGATCCTCTATGAGGCCCTTTATTGGGTCGATCTCTGGCCCGCCCACACCGCGGTAGCCGCTTGGGCGGTATCAAATGCTATTGGAAATATTGAATCGCACTTTATGCATTACAGATTCACTTTCAAATCTACATTTTCATACTTCAGAAGTATGAATAGGGCCTTTTGGACATATACAGGCCAACTAGTAGTCACCACATCATCTCATTACTTGATGGTCGAAGTTCTTCTCGTGCACCACAGAATTGCTTGGTTAATCAATACCTGTGTTTTTGGATTTTTCAATTTTGTTCTGATTAGATGGATTGCTTTTCCCCCTGAGCTCGACAAGTCGTATCTAAGAAAATTGACGGATGATTAAGCCTCATGGCCCGATACCATTCAAAACCCCGTCCCGACACGAGAGGGTCATGAGAGACAGTAGCGGATGGATGCCTACTGCCTATCGGTCTCACACAATAGGAGAAGTTGCCTCGGGCGGCGCTGAGATGATTGGCGAGGAGGTCACTATCTCAGGATACGCAGAGACGGTCCGTGGTAGAGGCGCAATCTGCTTCCTAATGCTACGAGATGGGACTGGCAAAATCCAGGCGTTCCTGAAAAGAGATAACATGGATGAATCGATATTCGATTCAATACAGTCTGCAACTCGCGAATCAACTATCCAAGTCACTGGCACAGTAGCTCAGAAGCGTCCGCCCAAAGTAGCTGAAGGAGAGCCGGTTCCCCCTCCAGAGTACGAAGTCAGCGTCACTTCTGCATCCATTCTGGCCAACGCGGCCACCCCTCTACCAGTAGGAATAACCGACGAAGTTAATGTTGGTTTGGATGTCAGATTGGACAACCGTCATCTAGATCTGAGGCGAGAACATGTGAATGCAATGTTTCAGCTTCGCAGCAAGGTACTGCAATATGGGCGTGACCATCTCATATCTGAGGGATTTCAGGAGATTAACACACCGAAAATTATCGCCGCTGCCGCCGAAGGAGGTACCAATCTATTCCCGATGAAGTACTTCGAGACCGATGCATATCTCTCTCAAAGTCCGCAACTGTACAAGCAACTGGCGGTTCTCGGTGGGCTCGAGCGTGTCTTCGAAATCGGTCCTGCCTTCAGGGCAGAGAAGCACGATACCTACAGGCATCTCAATGAGTTCATCTCCTTCGACATCGAGGGAGCTTGGATGAACGACGAGGATGTTATGGGGGTTCAAGAGCGAATGATTCACCGCATCTGGAGCGAGGTCGCTGCTAATGATCAGGGCCTCCTCGATGTGGTAAACGAGTACCGTGCAAGTCGGGGCCAAGAGTCTGTAAGCGTCGAAGTTCCAAGCGTCCCATTCCCACGCATTTCGTACTGTGAAGCAATAGAGATTGTCAAGGCTGGAGGGGGTGAGATTGAGTGGGGCGATGATATCGAGAGTCATCACTGCGACATTATCGCTGCCGAGTATCCGGGGTTCCACTTCATCCCTCGCTGGCCAATGTCGATGAAACCTTTCTATATCCACCACAAGGAAGAGGAGAAAGGCTTGTCTGGAGGTCAATTGAGTCGTGGTTTCGACCTCAACTACGGGCGCGATGAGATGACCAGTGGAGGTCAGCGTGAGCATCGAGTCGACGTCCTTGAGCAGAATTTGAGAAACATGGGTCTAGAGCCAGCCGACTTCACATTCTACACTGATGGTTTCCGCTACGGAGCGCCACCTCATGCTGGCTGGGGATTGGGAGTAGCTAGACTTTTGATGGTCCTTACAGGATCGGGTAACGTGCGTGAAGTAGTTCTATTTCCACGAGATCGAAGTCGCGTCACCCCCTGAATTCAGGATGGTGGCACAATGACTCCCGAGAACTCAAAGAAGATCTGGGCTTACATTCAGGAAGCGGGAGATAAATTGGTTGGAAAACTCCCGCCTTCTCATCGTCACCCTAGTGGTCGGAATCCATATGCACATGTGGCAATATGTGTCAAGCACAAGTTCGGACAATCATACAAGGATTTGTCAGATGAAATGATGGATGAGGTTATTCAGTACATCGATTATCTAGTTGATAATCCAACTTGAAAATTTAGATTTGTATACCGAAAATAACGGGTATCTAAGACCCCTCCGCAGAGCGGGGACATGGCCAAGCCGAGATTCGCATATCTGCTCCTGAAAGAGCATCCATACGGACGCGAGATGCTGAGCCAGATTCTGTCTGAAGGATTCATCCCTGCGATAGTCATCACCGAAGATTCGGCCATAGGAGATGAGGAGCGGGAGAAGTTTCTCAAGCGGATTGAGGGCAATCCAATTGCTCCGACGATTGAGGCGCAGTTGGCCGAATTGGCTGAGTCTGGAGTGAATGTGCCGCACATCGAGGTACCGATTCACAACTCTGAGCAGGTGATGCCGCACATAGGAGATATGCCACTAGATCTAATCGTCTTCGGAGGCACGAGAATCATCCGCGGAGATATTCTCGACCATCCCGATGATGGGGTAATCAACTCTCATCCCGGACTGCTTCCCGATTGCAGAGGCTCTGCCTCGCCGGCTTGGAGCGTCTATCATGACATCCCAATAGGCTCATCCACTCACTTCTGTGACAATGGAATAGACACCGGTGAGTTACTAATGAGAAGAGAAATCCCTGTCAAGAGAGGAATGAACTATGAGGACCTGTGCTATGAGACTCTGGTCCTTGCCGGTGTCCTGATGAAGGAGGCTCTAATGGCTTACGAAGCCGGAAAGTGGGATGAGATGCGCAGACCACAAGGTGATAGCGAACACCCTACCTTCCGCAACGCGCCGGAGGAGGTTCTGGAGGCAGTGGCAGAGAAACTGAGGGACCAGACTTACGCGCACTACGTGGATTAGGTGATTAGATGGAAGAATTGTTGAATGAAGGATTTCCGTTCGCTGAAGACTCGCTAGGCGGGCAGACTGCTCTTGTCTGCGGTGCGTCGAAGGGCATAGGGCGTGCTTGCGCTTTGATGCTAGCTCGCGCGGGTGCCCGTGTTATCGCATGTGCTCGCTCACAGAGTGGCCTTGACTCATTGGTCACTGAGATGTATGGAGATGGACACGAGACCATTGTTCTGGATCTCGAAGACATCGATGCGGTCCGAGATGCAGTCTCTTCGATGGGAGTTGTGCAGATTGTCGTGAACAACTCGGGAGGCCCTCCTGGAGGGGCTCTGCTGGAGAACTCACTCGAGGACTTTGATGGGCCGTTTCGAAGACATCTTCACGCTGCACACACCATTGTACAGATGCTCGCTCCCAGTATGGAGGAAGCTGGTAGCGGCAGGATAGTCAACATCATCTCGACGTCGGTTCGTGAGCCCATAGACAACATCGGCTTGTCGAACACTCTGAGAGGAGCAATGGCATCCTGGTCCAAGTCGCTATCCCGCGAACTCCACCCATGCATCACCATCAACAATATACTTCCCGGATTTACCGATACTGACCGCCTAGGATCTCTGGCATCATCGATTTCAGAGAGGACTGGGAATTCAGTCAATGATATCACTGAGGGGTGGCTGGGAGGAGTTCCGATTCAGAGGCTAGTCAGCCCTCTGGAAACTGCTGTCGCCGCCACTTTCCTGTGCCTTCCCTCAAGCGGGGCTATTCGCGGAGTTAGTCTGGCCGTCGACGGCGGCAGGATGAGGTCAATCTGATTGGTGATGCGCTTGCGCTTCGACGTCTTCTTCTCGATCTCACAGACACCCGATACCAGTGGTTACACGCCAAGTGAACGCGAGATGTTCTCCAACTTCTTCGATCAAGTCGAGTTGGCTGACGAGTTGGGATTTGGAGTGGGATGGGTTGCCCAAGCCCATCTCTCCACGGAAATCCAGAAGCGTAATTCAAAGCCAGTTGTACCTCACTATCCTGGTGAGGTGGGGCTGTGCACAGACTTCTTCCAAATAGCAAGGGAGATGTTTGCTCGAACCAATCGAATGGATGTTGGCAGTGCAGTGATGTCAATCCTAGCCTCTGGTGGACCAATAGCTCAGGCTGAGAGAGTGGGGTCTTTCCTCGCCCTACATGGCCTCGACCCGGGGGAGTCACGAAGGTTGCACATTGGATTCTCCGCTGGGCGCTTCGAGTTCATGGCTCGGCCGTACGGAATAGTCCCGCGCGATGCTGTGGAAGAGGAGGCGTGGCCGGCTCTTCGGGGTCAGATCTTCGCAGAGGCCTCCGAGATATTTCTCCGTTTACTCAGGGGCGAAGTAGTTTCTAGTGAGAATATTCGGCCTACTATTCTGACTCAAGATAATTTCCGCTCCAATGAGGACTGGGAGATGGTTCAGCAGGCAGCAGTCTCGGATAGGGGACTGAATTCGCTTCCAGAATCGATAGAGATTGAGCGAAGATACAAATTTGAGGAGATTAAGACGATACCTCAGGATTGGAGAAGAGAACTGCTCAACCTAGTCTTGGGAAGTCACGACTCAGCCTTGCAGGTCGAGGTCAACAAGCATCTCCCCGTGCAGGTATTCAACCTGAGTATCACCCCTCCTCATGTAATCGAGCAGACGCATGAGAGGATGTCAGAGAGCTACCATCCTGACGGAGGAGACTGGAACCGAAGCATGATGCCCAGGACCATCATGGTGTTCGTCAATGACGAGGAGGGGCTAACTCCCGAACAGCAAGATAGAGCGGCTATGCAAGAGGCGAAGGCGGCTCTGGGGACTTACTGGAGCGCTCTTGAGGGGACAATAGACCCTTCGAAGATAGAGAAAGCAACGGATAACGCTGTGATTGGCAACGTCGAAACAGTGAGTCAGCAGATTATCGAGAGATTTCATCCCGAAGACCGATTAATGTGCTGGTTTGACTTCTTCAACCACGATAGTGAGAGAGTGATGAGGAACATGACGGCATTCATGACTAAGGTCGCACCGCAAGTGAACGGAGGGGAGTGAAATGAAGGAGGATGTCGGCGAGCAACCATCCAGTGTGGCTCGGGGAAGGCCCGGCTCGGCTGTCTATCCGACCAATCCTCTCGGAGAACAGTACGACGGAATCGCGACAGGTCGTGACGTAGAGTGGGAGCCACTGGTAGATTTCCGACGCATGGATGTCAGTGAGAATACCATCCATGGTGCAATTGCCTGGGCTCACGGTACCGAGATTGTCCACTCTTTCGGAGGAAATGTTCTCGTTTACGGGCGCTCAATGATGAAGCCGCTGATGATGAAGACATTCAAGGACGCTTTAGCTGAAGAAGGCCTGAGTAGTGAGCAATTGGCTATCTCGTGCTCATCCCACAATGGCGACACCGAGCATGTGGCAGCGGCCCAATCACTTCTTTCAGAATCCGAATGGGGGCTGATGCAATGTCCCTTGGATGTTCCGTTGATTCAGTTCGGCCGTCAGGTCAGACGCCCACGCAGATGGTTCCATACTTGCTCGGGCGAGCACGCAGCGATGCTGAAGGCACTACGGAGAATGGGCATCAACAGAGCTGGCTACACCTTACCTAGTTCGCCGTGGTTCCCGATGTATCTAGATGTCCTGAGGGGAATGCTCGGAGATTCGGACTGGGAGCCGCAGAGAGTCGCGAAGGACGGTTGCGGCCTGCCTACCGTCTCCAACACGGTGGATGAGTTGGCTGTGCTTTTCGCAGGTCTCGCCCGTGAGAGGGACGATGATTGGATTTGGGGTGCGATGAATAACCACCCTGACTTGATTGGAGGATTCAACCGCTTGGACTCGACTTGCCTGAAGGCAGGCGAGGGCATGCTGCTAGCCAAGGAGGGAGCAGATGGCCTTCTTGGACTCTCAATCATCCACCCTGACTGGCCCGAGGGATTGGGGATTGTAATCAAGATTGCACACGGTTGGAACAGTCAGGCAACATGGTATGTCGCCAGAGCAGTGCTAGGAGTCCTGGGAATCCAACTCAGGAACCCATACCCACTGCACCGACAGAAGGCGTTCATCGTACCCAGGATAGTCCCTCCTCAATATCTCGACGATTTAGAGAGCGTTGTAACTTGGGATGAGTGGGATCCTGATCGAGACAGGTTCACCATCGACTGGAAGGAGTACACTGAGGGCATGACTCGCTCTGACCCATTCTCCAACGAGGGTATGGAGGGTCCCTGATGGATCTGCGCAACTACATCGGAGGTAAGTTCGTCTACCACTCAGGTGACGAGTGGATGAATGTGCTTGAGCCTGCTACCGGACAACGCTTTGCTAGAGTTCCCCTTTCCACTACTAAGGATGTTGATTCCGCCGTAATAGCGGCACGCGCCGCGCAGCCTGAATGGGGTGCTCTCAGTCTCTCAGAGAGATCTGCTTGGCTGGATCGAATAGCCGATTCTCTAGAGGCTCGTTACGAGGATATCGCATCCTTGGAAAGTCGTGACACAGGCAAGCCAATCTCCCTTGCCAGAGCGGTCGATGCGCATCGCTCTGTAGCTAACTTCCGCTTCTTCGCAGGGCTTCTGCGCGAACAAGAGCAGGAGACTTTCGAGATGGAGGATGCCACCAACTTTGTAGTTCACAAACCGGTAGGAGTGGGCGCACTCATCACTCCGTGGAACCTGCCCCTCTACCTGCTCTCATGGAAGGTCGCCCCGGCGATAGGGATGGGGAATTGCGTGGTCTGCAAGCCCAGTGAACTAACTCCCATGACTGCTGATCTTCTCATGCAAGTGATTGATGACGTTGGACTGCCCGCCGGAGTGGTAAACCTGGTCCACGGCGATGGCGCCGGAGCAGGTGCTCCACTGGTTGCTCACGATGATATCGATCTAGTCTCATTCACTGGAGGTACCGACACCGGCCAGAAGGTGGCCACTTCAGCCGCCCCTTCATTCAAGAAACTCAGTCTTGAACTGGGTGGCAAGAATGCTAGCATCGTGTTCTCAGACTGCGATATGGAGTCTACCGTCGAGGGCGTGGTTAGGGCTGGATTTCTCAATCAGGGGCAGGTTTGCCTGTGCGGCTCGCGGGTACTAGTTGAGGACTCAATCTACGACGATTTTCGTGACCGATTCGTCGATGCTGTGGAGGCTATGCGTGTCGGGGATCCGTCAGACGAGTCAACTGAACTAGGAGCATTGATTTCTAGAGAGCATCTGGAGAAGGTCAGTGGATACGTAGACCTAGCCAAGCAGGAAGGGGGAGTTTTGCTGACCGGCGGGACTCCGTGTCTGCCATCCGGATTTGAACACGGAAACTGGATGGCTCCGATAGTCATAGAAGGGCTCAAACCGAACTCACGATGCTCCACTGAGGAGATCTTCGGGCCCGTTGTGACTCTTCACAGATTCAGTGGAGAGGATGAAGCCGTGAGCATCGCCAACAACACCCGATACGGACTTGCTGGCAGCGTCTGGACCAGTGACCTCGAGCGAGGCAGGAGAGTCTCTGAGGCGCTGGAGACAGGTATGACCTGGGTAAACACATGGCTGCACAGGGACCTGCGAGTGCCTTTCGGGGGAGTCAGAGACAGTGGTGTCGGAAGAGAGGGCGGGAGTTGGAGCCTGGGCTTCTTCTCTGAGGTCATGAACGTGTGTGTCAAACACGATTGATTCAGCAACAGTCAAAGTCCTCTCTAGGTCGAGCGCGAACAATATGCCACCTGTAGGCATCGTCGGACTCGGGGCGTACGTGCCCCCCGGAGTGATGACCAATGACGACTGGGCGGAGATAGTCGAGACCAGTGATGAGTGGATTACCACCAAGACGGGAATTAAGGAGCGTAGAATCGCTGCGGATGATATCTGTACCAGTGACCTAGCCGTGATAGCTTGCAAGCAGGCGATGGACGAAGCTGGCATCGGCCCGGAGGATATCGACATGCTCATCCTCG
>CEUP01037664.1_pt1 | contig 17214 bp, 21 predicted proteins | sample 531371 | NCBI WGS metagenome assembly CEUP01 (sample SAMEA2622738, study PRJEB7988) | marine metagenome | biome: marine biome (ENVO:00000447); feature: marine epipelagic mixed layer (ENVO:xxxxxxxxx); material: "saline water (ENVO:00002010), including plankton (ENVO:xxxxxxxx)" | depth 150 m
GGAAGCTCTGTCTTTAGCTAAGTGCAAATTTCCAAAATCAACTTTTGCATTCCACAAATTTAACTCTGTAGCAGGAAAATCTACTTCTGTTGACTCTGAAGGAAAACTAGTTATTTTTGGAAATAAAACATCTTCATCAGCTAGGTTTAATATGTTTTTTGTATAGACTGAAGGTTGATGTGGTAGGTGACTTTTTCTTAAATCTATAAAAAAATGTTCATGAGTAATAGTCTTTTTCAAATCAGAAGGATCTATTGCCCCTTTAACAGTCATTACTTTACCTGAAATATTCATTTTTTTACTCTCATGTATTTTTAAATTATTCTATCTGAGCGTAATGCAGATAATACATTTTGGAATCCGTATAAAGTTTGATTTATATCATCATCAGTATGCTCTGAAGACAGCATAAACCCTATACCTCCCATTATATCTATCCCTTCATTTAAAAATGCTAATTTTATCATCCTTGGTAAATTACCCGAAGTAGCTTCCTCTAGTTCTGAATGTGGTACTTGTGATATTTCATTTAAATATTCTCCTTCCACACCTAAAGCTATATGTACAATAGATGAAATTCCATGTACATGTCCTTTAACTTCCATTTTATCTAATACTTCCTTTAAGCCTATTCTCAATTTATTTGCGTTGGCATCAGCTTTTTCATTGATTGGTTCATTTGATATTATATTTAATGCTTCAATGCCTGCAGTTGCTGAAACTGGATTTCCGTTAAATGTACCAGGATGATACATATTTTTATAATGAGTTCCTTCGTTTAATAAAGACATTATTTCTTCTTTTCCTGCAACAGCACCTCCAGGTAATCCTCCTGCAACAATTTTTGCCATAGTAGTTAAATCAGGCAATACTCCATATTTTTTTTGTGCACCTCCTTCAGATACCCTAAATCCACATATAACTTCATCCATAATCATAACTATATTGTGCTTAGTTGTTAAATCTCTTAAATTTTGCATAAATTCAGGATTTTTTAGAGGAAGCTGTCCCCAATGAGCGCCAGTAGCTTCAAAAATCACACCTGCTACATCTGTGTTGTCTTCTAGATATTTTTTAAAAATTTTTATTTCAGGTTCAAGAACAGTAATTGTCCCGGTTGTCTCTTCTGGAACCCCAAAATCTGTATTTAATCCTGATTCTGGTACAACATAATCATGCCATCCATGATAATGTTGTTTAAATTTTATAATCTTTTTTTTCCCAGTAAAAGCTCTAGCAAGTCTCATTGCTAAAAGAGTAGACTCTGATCCTGATGCTGTGAATCTGACTAACTCAGCACTTGGTATCAAGTTTTTTACTTTAGTGCCCCAAATCAATTCTAATTCACTTAATGCACCTAAATGTGTGCCTTGTTCTAGTCTTTTAGCTACTTTTTCCATCACTGCAGGGTGGGAATGGCCTAAGAGTAAAGATCCAAAACCCATTTGATAGTCAATAATTCTGTTACCGTCTACGTCGAATTTAATCGAACCTTTTGCATTTTCTACAAAAATGGGAAAAGGTTTTTGAGGTCTAGATTCATGACCGCTGCCAGCTATTATTCCTCCACCTTTGGTGAAAAACTCTTCAGATTTTTTATATTTTTGACTGTATTTTTTTATTATTTCACTCATTAGAATATCTTTTCTTTAAATTTGTTCTTGTTTGGCATAAGATACATAGGAACTAAGTAATTGTCAAACAAGAAATTATTTTAATATGTTAAGAATCTTTGTAAAGGTGTAATCATGGATATAAAATTATTCCAACTGCAATCATTAACAAGAGAAGAATTTTTAGATCAACAAAATTTGGGTCATTTTAAAAGCGCTATTGTTCCTATAGGAAGTATTGAGCAACATTTAAATCATTTATCAATGAGTATGGATATAGATATGAGTAGGTTTATAGCTGAGAAAGCTGCAGAAGAGTTATATCCTAATGTTTTAATAACTTCACCCGTGACATTTGGTATAGCTGAACATCATATGTATTTTCCTGGCACAGTTAGTGCTAAGCCAGGTAGTTTTCTTTCATCAATATTCGACGTTCTTGAAAGTTTATTGCGGCATGGTGTTAAAAAAATATTATTGTTAAATGGGCACGGAGGCAACATTTCTCCAATTAATGGTATTTTTGAACAATGGAAATTGAATTTAATTGCTACTCAAAATTCATCAATAGAATTATTTAATAAAAAAGTTATAAATAATCATTCTGAATACATTGACGCAGTTTTAGATAATGAAAAAAATGAAATAGATATTAGATTTAATAGTTATTGGGATTTTATCCCTGAACAAATGATTAATTCAATTCTTGAAACAAAAGAATATCCTGGTCATGCAGGTGAATTTGAAACTTCTTTAGCATTGTATGCATTACCTAATATTGTGAGGCTAGACAAACTACAATCTTCAAATGAAATTGGTATACAGAAATCATCTTCGGATAAAGGGAAAAAATTAGCAATCAAGTCAATAAATGGGGTTGTGAATTCTATTAATGAGATGCTTTTTTCAAATAAAAATCAAAATTTATAAGGAGGAAATTATTGTTAAAAGGTAAGAATGCATTGATTACAGGTTCAAAGCAAGGAATTGGAAGGTCTATAGCAATCAAATTAGCTTCTCAGGGATGTAATATTGGAGTTAATGACATTATTAAAGATAAGTTTGCAAATGAGACGATGGATATATTAGAAAAATATGGTGTTAATGTTTCATGGCATAAAGCAGATATCTCTTCTAAATCTGAGACAGACAGAATGATTGATAATTTTTTAGTTGAACATGGTCATATAGATATATTAATTAATAACGCAGTTTCATCTATCAAAAAACCTTTTCTAGATATTACTGAAAAAGATTGGGAATTTGAAGTTGGAAATGCACTTAAAGGCTATTTGTTTTGCAGTCAGAAAGTAGCCCATGAAATGATTAAGAGAAAAACTAATGGCAGAATAATTAGTATTTCAAGTATTCATTCATTAGTTGCTGCAGACAATAATACTGTATATGGTATTTGTAAAGCAGGAATTAACCGTATGACTATGAGCATGGCAAAAGAATTAGGGAAATATAATATTATTTGCAATGCTATTGCTCCAGGTTATATAGATTCAAGGCCTCTGAGAGAAGATGAAGAGTATTTAAGGGCTGGTGAAGGTTATGCAGATGAAGCTAAAGCATATATACCTATCGGTATTGGTGGAATACCTGATAATATTTCTGATCTTACTGCAGCATTATGTTCTTCAGTTGGGAATTATATAAATGGTCAAACGATTACTGTTGATGGTGGTTTATTAACTCGTTTTCCTGTACCCGATATGGAGCAAATTTGATTTGAAATTTTATATAGCTTCAACTACTGATAGATTTAAAGGAGGTATATATTTAGCTGACTTAGATATGTCATCCGGGGAACTCTCTTTATTAAAAAACGTCGACAATAAAGAATATATTTCATTTATTACAACTGATTCTAAAGATGAATATTTGTATGCAGTTAGTACATCTAATAATAAAATTTATTCATATTTTATTAATCAAGATGATAAGAGTATTTCATTGGTAGATAGTAAGCCGTTGAATGGGTTAATACCTTGTTATATAAGTATTACTACAAATAATAATTTATTATTTGTAGCTAATTATAATAGTTCTAATTGTTTAGTAATCCAGATAAAAGATGGAATTATGAATATTGCGGATTCTTTTGTTTATGAAGGGTCTAGTCAGAATAAAGTTCGTCAAGAATCTTCTCATCCTCATTCCATTGTGCCTGATAAATATTCTAAATTTGTTTATGTTGCTGATCTAGGAACAGATAAGATTATGATATATTCAATTAATTCTGATGAAAAAAGTATTTCACCAGCTAGTCCATATTATAAAAAATTAAAACCAGGATCAGGGCCTAGGCATTTAATTTTTTATAATAAATATTATGCATATGTTATCAATGAATTAAATTCAACTATTTCATCTTTAAGTGTTGATAATAGGTCGGGAAATATAACAGAAAATCAAATAATCTCTACAGTTCCAAGCAATTATTCTGGAACTAATTGGGCAGCAGATATTCATACTAAAGGGCAATTTATTTATGCTTCAAACAGAGGTCATAATTCTATAGCTGTATTTAGAATTCATGAGGAAAATGGGAAACTTATTTATATAGAAAACACCGATGTTCATGGTGAGATTCCACGTAGCTTTGCTATAGATCCGACAGGTAAATATATTTTAATTGCAAATGAATTATCAAATAATATTACTTGTTTTATTAGAGATTATACAACTGGAAAACTAATATATACTGGTTTCAACTTAAGTGTTCCTGTTCCACAACACATAAAATTTATTTAGATATTATTGGAGTTAAAATATGAATATTGAAAAGTATATTCCAAGTCCAAAAAAATATGTTGCTGATCAAGTTGATTTATATGAAAATAGTGGAGGTACTAAAGGGATTACAATGTCTGGCTTGCCAGTAATAATAGTTACGCATATAGGTATTAAAACTGGTGCAATAAGAAAGACTCCGCTAATGACAGTTTTAGATGGTAATAAGTATGTGCTTGTTGCATCCCAAGGAGGTGCTCCAAAAAATCCTCTTTGGTATTATAATCTAAAAAATAATCCTGATATTAAAATACAAGATAAGCAAAGTATATTTTATATGAAAGCGAGAGAAATATGTAACCAAGAGGAGAGAGCAAGGCTATGGGATATAGCTGTTAAAGCCTATCCTCCGTATGAAGATTATCAAAATAAAACAAAGAGAATTATTCCTTTATTTATTACTGAACATAAAAAAAATTGAATGGTTAAATCTAAGATAGATTTCCTACTGGATAAATTTTAAGGATTTAAATATGGGCTTTGAAGATATAGATGAACAGAAATTCCAAGATATGATTATTACAAGTGATAGATTTGGTGTTGCTAGCTATATTGTTGACAAATTTTTTATGGATTTAATTGACGGGATTAACGAAAAATCTGTTAATAATGCATTTGATGCTATTGGTTTGAATAGGGTTAATATAGAGAATTCATGTATTAAAATAAATGAATTAGTTAATCCTATAGAGCCTGAACAATTAGGGCATAGAATTAGTAAAAAACTCATATATAAATCAATACTAGTTAATATATGGGAAAAGGAAATGCCAGATAATCTTGAGGATTTATTGTAATTATTATTTCAGATGTTTAAGAGTATCATTTGAATAGATGTTTACTTTGGATATATGATCATATAAATATGTCAAAGAGATTTCAAATATTCTATTATATTTAGAGAATGGTTATCTAGTGTATTAATTGGGCTTAATGCAAATGTTTCGTAGTTAAATTGATGCTCTAAAAACCTTTTTGCAATTTCTTGTGCATCTTTTTGACTTTTGTAATTTTTTAAACCTAGTATTTTTGTTTCAAAAGTATCTTGAATATCAACAACTATATCTGATTTTTTTTCATCTTCACTTAATTCGAGGTCAAATTGTTTAGCTCTGTCTTCTGGAATTGAGGGATATATAAGTATAGGGTTCATAGAGGTGTTGGATTTGTAATATTTATATGCCAGTAATGTTGCCTTGTGTGTTGCAATATGATCAGAATGATTAGATATACCAGAAGGACCAAATGTAATTATTAGATCGGGTGCTAATTTTTTAAGTATTTGGAGTATTTTTTTTGCTAAAATGTCTGGGTTTTCTTTATTTAAATCTTGATCTCTATAATCAAAAATATAAGGGGGGTTTACTCCAAATAAATTTAGATTCCTACGTAGTTCTGCCTCTCTAACTTTTCCTAAATCTTCTCTTTTAATTTTCATGTTACCTGTTCCTAAACTTCCTTCTTCTCCTCTAGTACAAGTTATGATGTATGCTTGATTATTACTTTTAACCCATTTAATCATTGTTCCTGAACTACTAGTTGTTTCATCATCTGGATGTGCAAAAATTCCAAGCCATACTAGAGGTTTTTTAAATTTAGGTGTTGTTGAAGTCATGATTAATTCCAAATCTTTATTAATTTAATATATTAAATAGTTATATATGATAATGTATTCATTTTATAACAAATTGTTAAATTAATACCTTAAACATGTTTATAAAATATATAGTTATAAGTTTTGTTTCACCTAATAATATTGATACCTGCTATTTATTAAAATAAATATGTAGCGATATTAAATTAAGCGTAAAGTTAACATTTCAAGGTGGCGAGATGTTACCAAAAAATAAAGAACCGCATTTCACCAAAATCAACTTTTGCATCAAGGGAATTTTATTGGAGATAAATCTGGTAACAACTCTGAATGTTACTTGAGATAAAGTAACTGTACATACTATTATATCAGAATTTTATACAATATTCCATAGTTTACCTTAGGTTCTTTATTGTTTATTTTGTTAGTATTAATTGATTCTTTCTATTTTGTAAACAACATCTGTATTGTTATGTTTTTTATCCCATTCAAGCATAGAAGAGTCAGTCATCGCTTTCTCCATTTTGTCAAAATCTATGACGTTTGCAAGTGTAATGACTTTACACCATCCTTCTTTGTCATAAGACAGTTCAGCACTTTCTGTAGGTTCACTAGGGTCTGTAATTCCTGGAAATTCTGCCCGGATTTTTTCCATCATATTATTAAAATCTTCGAAAGTCCCTTCGAATGTGGAAGTAAAACAGATATTCATTTAAGCTCTCCTCTATAGATGTTATTTAGATACTTATATTTAGTATATATAACGTTGTCAAATATAAAACATAGTCGCTACTATCTCTTAGACTATGTTTGAATTAGGAGAAATAAGGGATAATATTCGTATATTTTATTTAAAGGGCAATAGATTTAATTCACACAATGTAAGTATCCCTAAAAATACTCCTGAAGACAGCATTGCACCTAGAAGTATTGTAACCCACAGTCTCATTTCTTTCTTTTCAGTTGTTACCATATATATCCATTTCGATTGTATCTATATTACAACGACTTGCTATTAAAGGAAAATTAAAGCCAACTAAGGAATAATAAGTTATTATTGCTTAAGAATAGATGATTTAAATTGACATTCATCTAGCCTTATTGTTATATATTTATGTAATTTTTATTTATTAGTTGATATCAAAGGAGCTGGCATGCCAATAACAAAACTTGGTGGTTATTTAGTAATTTTCTCAGCTATAGGGTTGTTAATTAGTCAAATGTTTGACGGAATTGTAAGTGCACAAGCCAGTGGACTAATTGCAATTTGGTCAAATTCGGGATTCACTTTTGGAGTGTTCGCTTTTTGTTATTATTTTATACAAGATGACAAAGATAACGGATTATTATATTTAATTCCTGTATTAGCATTAATGGGTTGGACTGCTAATACCATAGGATTAGGAATGGGTTTGGTTCAAAGTACAACAAACATAGAGTCCGTTAATGCATTAGCATCAATGGCAGGTGCTACTGGGTTTTCAGCTGGTTTCGGTGGTTTTCTTTCAAATGCATTACTAGGGTATTATATCTTTAGAAAATCTCAATTTAATTCTAATATAATTTATAAAATAGTTACAGCTATATTTATAATTGGAAGCTTAGGCTTCGTAGTATTAGGGATTTTGATACCGCTATCAACTGAAGGAAGAGAAATTGCAACAGTTGTAGGAGAAGCAGGAGAAAATATTCTTCCATTTGATACAGTAATACTTGCTTTTATATGGATACCTGGAATATTGTCAACTTTAATTTGGACTATTTGGACAGGAATATTATTTTTAAAAAAATAACTAATTAGATTGCTTAAATTTTTTTTAATAAAACTAATATAACCTAAATCTTTGGTCAGTCGATCTGGGAATTTCTTTTAATAACAGCATCCAGTTGATCTTTCTTAATATGAAATGTGTGTTCATCCCCTGGGAATTGTTGACTTACTACATCGTTTACATATTCTTTGAATGTACCCTGTATCTGCTGTCCTAGGTTCGAATATTTTTTGACAAATTTAGGTGTGAATCGGTCAAATATACCGAGTATGTCATGAGCAACCAAGCCTTGTCCATCACAGTGAATACCCGCACCATAGCTGATGGTCGGAATCTTAAGGCGTTCTGTCACTATCCTGGATATTTGGTCTGGAACACACTCGAGTATGATAGCAAATGCTCCAGCTTTTTCGACAGCAATCGCATCTTCTATAACTCGGGAACCTGTTTCAAGGTCGGTCCCCTGTGCTTTGTAACCACCTAATTGAGAGATGTGTTGAGGAGTAAGCCCGATGTGTCCAACCACAGGTATACCGGCACGAACAATTGCACTTACTATGTGTGCTGCGTTTACTCCACCTTCTACTTTGACTGCATCGGTACCCGCTTCTTGCATAAACCGTCCTGCATTTATAATTGCATCTCTTTCTGAAGTGTTGTTCGACATGAATGGCATATCACCTACTACAAAGGCATATTTGGTTCCTCTGGTAACTGCTTTGGCGTGATGTAGCATTTCGTCCAATGTAATTGGAACAGTAGTCTCATAGCCTAGAACAGTCATTGCAAGGGAATCACCTACTAGAATAGTATCCAGACCTGCCCTGTCAGCGAGAAGCGCCAGGGGATAATCAGGGATACTCAACATTGTGATCTTACGACCGTTTTCTTTCATCTCCTGCAAATCAAGAACTGTGATCTTACTTCGTTTTTCCTTTTTCTCAGTCAATTTATCGTCTCGCTTTCAGCTAGATAACTGAAATTATAGTTCCATTGGATTGCATTCCCACACTTGAATGCTTTCAATACATTCATCGAAAATGGGTTTTGCTATCGCGTTCTTACCTGAAGCCAATTCTTTCAAAGCTTCTTCGTTATGCACGGAGATTTTAAACATAATATAACTTTTGTCTGGTGCTATTGCGGGAACTGTCTTTTCAGGATAAGCCATACTTTTTCGTACGCCCATTCCTTCATCTGATTGCATCCATCCCATGAATTTCTCGAAGATACCATCTCCAGATTTAAATTTTGCCAATACAAGGTTTTCTTTTTCCATATTTTGATCCTTTCTTTGTAATTTTAAAAAGTTATGAACTGTTTCTATGCTTGGCCATATTAGCGAGCACAGTTATCCCAAAGTATCTTTACTCGGCTTCCATTTCTTCTACATTAATTATTCGCCATTCGTTATTTCTCTTTTCAGTTTCTTTAAATGTCATATAATATTTTAATTCACCTTCAGTAGGGTGAGTGATAAAAACTGTCATTCCTAAAGTTGTTGATCCTGTTCTAGCCGCAGTACCATCAGTCTCAAATGTTATTTTGGCTCCTTCTGATTTTAATGAATTGATTTGTTCATCAATTTTCATTGAACCTTTTTCAAGATATTCAGGGTGTAGTAGATCTTTTGCTATTTCAGGAGTATATTCAATATGAGATGTCCAGTAAATTTCTAATAGCTTATTTGTTTGCTCTGCTTTAGCCATATTAAGAGATAATTCCGATGTCCATCCGCCAGCATTACCTGCCACAGTAACATTGCCAGCTGCACTCTCTGCTGCTTTGCCTGCTGCTTTACCTTGAGCTTTTGCCGTGTCTTTTGCGTCAATAGATTTGGATTTATCTGACATTTGAGTTTCTTCTGTGGCTGCAGGGGCTGCTGTAGCTGCTGGAGGTACTGTAGCTGCTGGAGGTACTGTAGCTGCTGGGGCAGACCTTGATGTTTGAGAATTAGAATCGTTTGAACTGCTGCATGCAGTTATTAATGACATTATTAATATTGATATATATATTATTGTGATTTTCTTTAACATTAATATCTCCTAAAAGGATATTATTTATTAATAAGTCTCTATATATAACAATATGCTTAAATGAATGTCAATTTACATAAAACTAGGAGTTCACTTTAAGAGGGATTTTCAGCTTAATAGACATATTATAATTATATTGTTAATGTATATTGCAAATGATACCAAAAATATTATGGAGTTAACTATGACAGATAAAATGGCGAACGGTATATTGTTTATAATTGCTGGGATTGGTTCAATTGTTGCTTATATAGCTCTAGGCGAAACAGGACTTCTAGATAAAGGGCATACAGAAAAATTTGCAGCTTATGCATTACTTACGTTCCCGCTAGCTTTTATGATGACAAGGAATGTTGTAAGGAATACTTATATTGATGCAGGGTTAATAATAATAGTTGTTGGTTTGAGTATCGGGCTTGTTTCAGATGCTATAAATAGTGCTGAATTGGGTGCTGAATCTAAATCAATTGGAGAAGCAATTGCGTGGACAGGTTGGTCTATTATGTATCTTGGGGTATTCATAACTGCAATAGGGTATTTGCGAACCAAGCTTTTCCCTAATTGGTTATCAGGTTTGTTAGCACTTACATCCTTTGCAATGTTTGCTTTTCTTGCTGTCTTGAATGGTGAGCAGTTAGAAAAGCATGGCGGCAACATTGTTCCACCTTTATGGATGATCAATAGTCTAGTTTTGGTTATCTTGGGAATATTCACTATGAGAAGATCAGAGTGAACTGATAATTTAGGTATAGAAATTCCTTAATCAGAAAAGACGCATTTAAAACAAGTAGTGTAAAATTGTCACACTCTTTTAAAACATATGTAGAATGTATGGTTGATTACAATGGTCAAGATGTAGTAGGACTAGATTCTAAAGGAAGAGAAGTTTTTGTTACTAGTGATATTAAAGATACTAAGAAAGAATAGGATTTTTACTCTACTTGGGTCACGCCTCCCAACCCATCATCTAAGTCTGAGATAATACTGTCAATTGTTACCCCATTTTCTTCATCGTAGACAAATACATGTATATTTCCATAAAATCTAAGGCTGGCCCAATCCTCAAAATCTCCCTCTAAACATACATCAAGTATAATTGTCGGAACACATGCGTTTTTTGCATTATCCTCTTCCCAAAAACTGAACTCAACCTTAGTGTCTACACTGCCTGAACTCGTTACATCACACACCACCACATTTACTGCACCAGCACCAAGTTGTGCAACTGTAACGCCAATCTCATTGCAATCTGTAACATTGTGCTTTTCAAGAGCTTTAATGACTGAATCCATATCTTTAAAAGTCTTTTCAGAATTACCACAAGCGGAGATAAGAAAGAGTAAAGCAATTGCTAATATATAATTAATTTTAACAAACATATTAAGTCCTTTAAGGATATAATTTATCAATAAATTTAAGTATTTTTACTCGTCCTCCATTTCTTTTACGTTACTTATTCTCCATTCGTTATTTTTCTTTTCAGTTTCTTTAAATGTCATGTTATATTTTAATTCACCTTCCGTAGGGTGAGTGACAAAAACAATCATCCCTAAAGTTGTAGAGCCTGTTCTAGCAGCAGTACCATCAGTCTCAAATGTTATTTTGGCTCCTTCTGATTTTAATGAATCGATTTGTTCATCAATTGTCATTGAACCTTTTTCAAGATATTCAGGGTGTAGAAGCTCTTTTGCTATTTCAGGAGAGTATTCAATATGAGATGTCCAGTAAGCTTCTAATAGCTTATTGGTTTGTTCTGATTTAGCCATATTAAGATTTTTTACAGAAGATTTAATGAAGTTGCTTCCACCAGCACTACCTGCCACAGTAACATTACCAGCTGCACTCTCTGATGCTTTATCTGCAGCTTTATCCATTGCTTTTTCAACGTCTTTTGCATCAACAGATTTAGACTTGTCTGACATTTTAGGTTCTTCTTTAGCTTCTGGAGCTGCACTTGATGTTTGAGAATTAGTTTCGTCTGAACTGTTGCATGCAGTCAGAGTCAGTGTCATTAATATTATTAGTGGAACAATTAACTTTTGCATATTTTACCTCTGCTAGATTATAGCACAGAGTAAATTGTCAGGGAGTGGCAAGCATTTTTAAAACTCTATCAAAAAAGACGCATTTAAAACAAGTAGTGTGAAATTGTAACACTTATTGTAACACTTGCACAAAAATCCGTTACCAAAACTTAACTTATCTAACTAAGATTAGTATCTAGAATAATGGCTTATTTTATCCGCAGTTTATGCAGCAAGAATCTACAAAATGTCCAGGAGAGACTTCCTTTAATTCCATTGGTTCAGTTGAATCAATACATGATTGTGCTGGTTCAGGGCAGCGTGTTTTAAATACACATCCTACAGGAGGGTTTAGAGGACTAGGGACATCTCCTTCTAGAACAGTTCGGCTTCTAGTTGCTTCAATAACTGGGTCAGGAATAGGAATTGCTGATAAAAGAGCTTTCGTATAAGGATGTACTGGGTTATTATAAAGTTCTTCTCTTTCTGCAATTTCTACTATATGTCCAAGGTACATTACAGCTATTCTGTCACTGATGTGTTTAACAACAGATAAATCATGAGCAATAAATAAATAAGTTAATCCAAATTGTTCTTGGAGGTCTTCTAATAGGTTAATTACTTGAGCTTGAATAGATACATCTAATGCTGATACAGGTTCATCGCAAACTATAAAAGATGGATTAACTGCCAAAGCTCTAGCTATACCAATTCTTTGTCTTTGTCCTCCACTAAATTCATGAGGATAACGTTCGGCCATATAAGGATGTAAACCAACGGTTTCAAGAAGATTTGATACTTTTTCTTTATACTCTGATCTACCATTATAAAGTTTATGAATTTTTAGAGGTTCTCCAACAATATCTCCACAGGTCATTCTTGGATTTAAAGACCCATAAGGGTCCTGAAATATAATCTGCATCTGGCGTCTCATGTTACGCATTTCCTTATTGTCAAGATTTAATACATCATTCCCGTCATAAGTTACTGCTCCTCCAGTTGGTTCATTAAGTCTAAGTATGCATCTACCAGTAGTAGTTTTTCCACAACCACTTTCTCCTACAAGTCCTAGTGTTTCACCTTTTTTAATATTAAATGAAACATTATCTACAGCTTTTATTTCAGCAATTTTCTTTTGCAATATAATTCCTGAAGTTACAGGAAAATACATTTCTAAATTGTTTACTTCAATTAGGTTTTCTGTGGTTTTTGTTTGAACCATTATTTTTCCTTTATTAATTAGGTATTATTTGTTTAAACATCTAAATTTATTATTCACTACCAGTTGATTCAGAAGTTGCTTCTCTAGGGAACCATCCTGCACAATTTTTATCATTACTGCATTTTGCTGATAAATGTCCAGGAGATACTTCTGTTAATACAGGTTCTAGGGATCCGCAGAATTGGCAAGGAAGTTCTCTACTTAAATCTGGAGGTAGCCCCTGAATAGGATCAAGTTTAGTTCCAGCCTTTTCATCAAGTCTAGGTACTGATTTTAATAGACCTACAGTGTATGGATGTTGAGGGTTATGAAAAATTTCTTCCGATGTACCTGATTCAACTATTTTCCCTGCATACATTACAATAACTCTTTTGGCATATCTTGCTACAACACCTAAGTTATGAGTTATGATTATCATAGAAGTACCAAATTCTTCTGAAAGAGAAGACATTAAGTCTAAAATTTGAGCTTGGATAGTTACATCCAATGCTGTAGTAGGCTCATCAGCAATAATTAGTTTTGGATTACAGCTTAAAGCCATTGCAATCATTACTCTTTGTCTCATCCCTCCACTAAATTGATGGGGATAGTCTTTAAGCCTTCTTTCTGAATCTGGAATTCCAACTTTTTCTAGCAATTCTGCAGCATGCTCTCGTGCTTCATCTTTGCTCATATCTTGATGAAGCTCTAAAGATTCAGTTAGCTGTCTTTCTACAGTTAAAACAGGGTTTAGAGATGTCATAGGTTCTTGGAATACCATAGATATTCTGTTTCCTCTAATATCTCTTAGACGTTTAATGTCCATATTAACTAAATCTTCTCCCTCAAAAGTGATGCTTCCATCTACAATTCTTCCGGGAGGGCTAGCAACTAATCCCATAATAGAAAGTGCACTAACGCTTTTTCCGCATCCACTTTCTCCTACAATACCTAGGGTTTCTCCCTCGGCTAGTTCATAGGATATTCCGTCGACTGCTTTAACTATGCCGTCATGGGTGAAAAAATACGTTTTTAAATCTTGTATTTCTAAGAGTTTAGGCATGGGTTCCCCTTATTTATTTAATTATTTCATTTTATATGATCTTGTTCTTAGACGTTATATTCTATTAAATTGATAGAGTAAGTGCAAGTTAATAATTTATTTTTAAATAAATATTTAATTTTGTAATTGATTATACATAAATTTTATAGTATCTATTGCTCTTTGGTTCGACATATCACTTGCATTAATTACTATATGATAATGCTTTGGATCATCTGGATTATCTATTTCAAAAAAACGTTTAAAATAATCTCTGCGTGATTGATCTCTATTTAAGATCTTTTCTTCAGCAGTCTTCTTATCTACTTTTTCCCTTTCCATAATATTATTTATTCGGTCTTCCCAATTTGATATAATCCCAACTCTAAGAGCTTTTGGGTTGTCTTTTAAAAGAATATGAGCACCTCTACCCACTAAAATTATATCTCCGGACTCAGATAATTCATGAATTGTCTTATTTATGGATTCAAAAAGCATATGTTCATCTATTTCGTGAGGGTTTTCTAAAAAAGTTTTAGAATTTACATTTTCAAATTCTTCAGTTAGATAAGAAGTTAAATATGGGCCAAAGTAAGGATCAATATTTGAGCTAGTAATAGCAGCTGTATCTAAGATCTTTTGTAGCTTAGCACTAAATCTTTCTCCAAAAGTCTTCGGGCGTTCTTCTATTTGTGTCACAGCATTTACAGATGCATTAATTGACTTAGAGGCATTAGTTAATATTAGCCTGTCTACATAGTCAAAGTTTAAGTCTTTAGCTAATAAGGGCCCTATCTTTCTTCCTCCTCCTCCAGACAGTCCTCCAATAGTTATCACGCTCATGTTATATCTCCGAAAAGTTTAATATTTTATTATTGAATGTATCTTGTCGGTGGTTGCATTTGAAAGAATTTCTCTACCATTTAGTTGAGTCAATTCTATTATAAATGACAACCCTTTAACAACCCCTCCTGCTGTATTAATTAACTTTATGCAAGCGTTAATTGTTCCCCCAGTAGCCAGTAAATCGTCTACAATTAATACTTTGTCGCCAGGGCGAATAGCATCTTTATGTATTTCTATAGTGTCTTTACCATATTCTAAATCATATGATACATCAAAAGTTTTATAGGGTAATTTACCAATTTTTCTGATCGGTATCATAGGTTTATTTAATTTTAATGATATAGGAGTTGATAGAAGGAATCCTCTTGCTTCAACACCTGCAACAATATCAATATTATTTTTTGAAAATGGTTCTATTAACTTATCTATTGAATAAGAAAGGGCTTTAGGGTTCTTTAGTAAAGGAGATATATCCTTAAATATTATTCCTGGTTTTGGAAAATCAGGAACATCTCTAATATATTCTTTTAAATTCATAATGATTTTATATTATGTCCTTTGAAATTCTTGTTCAAGTAATTTTGATGGAATACTTATTACTGTTGGTCTACCATGTGCACAGTTATTGGGCTGATGACACATTTCAAGGTCTTTTATTAACTTTTTCATTTCATCTATGGTTAGCTTATCGCCTGCTTTTATTGAGGAATGACATGCAATTGATGCAGATAATTTTTCGATCCAGGTATTATATGAAGTTTTTTCAACTAATTCATCTAATATTTCTAAGAGTGCATTTTTAGGATTTTTTTTATTTAATATAGAGGGAACAGCTGTAAGTAAATATATTCCATTGCCTATATTTTCTAATTGGAATCCAGTCTTAAGGATTAATTCATTTTGAGCTTCAATAATATCTTGCTGGCTTGAATCAAATTCTAATGTTATGGGTTCTAAAAGTTTTTGTATTTCAATTGAATTTATTTCAATAGATTTTTTTACTTTTTCAAATATGATTCTTTCATGTGCTCCATGTTGGTCTAAGACATGTATTCCATTAGGTCCTTCAGTAATTATATATTTATTTTCAATTTGCCCTAAGACTCTTAATATTGGCAATATATTTTTTGGAATTATAGAGGTTGAAGGCTCAGGGTATGTTTTTGCTAAAGGCTCAGGGTATGTTTTTGCTACTTTACTGTGTAGATTAAAATCGACTTCTGAGTTTAGACTATATCGTTTAGTATCTATTATTGGTTTTTCTATATTAAACCATTGATTCATTCCGAATTCGGGTAAAGGGGATGTTTCAATTAGAGTTTCTCTAACAGAAGCTTGGATTTGTTCGAATATTTGTCTTGGTTCCCTAAATTTTACTTCTGTTTTTGCTGGATGAACATTTACATCAACATCTGTTGATGGTATATAAATTTTAATTATGCATATTGGGTAAAGCCCTTGTCTCAAAAATCCGTGATATGCTTTTTCAATGGAAGATTTCAATATTGAACCTTGTATCCATCTGTTGTTTACATAAAAAATTATTTCTCTATTATTAGTTCTATGTAATGATATAGGGCTTATATATCCTTCAATTTTAATATTACTTCTATTGTCATTATTTATAATTTCAAGCATAGATTCTGCAATTTTGAAATTATATATTGAGGCAATTGATTCACGGATATTATTATTTCCAGGGCTAGAAAATATTGTTTTGTTATCATTTTGTAGTTGGAATTTAATATTTGGATATGATAAAGCATATCGATGTATTAAGGTTTTTATGTGTAGTTTTTCTGTTTGAGCAGACCTTAGAAATTTACGTCGCGCAGGATAATTTTTAAATATTTCTTCTACCCTTATGGTTGTTCCTAAGTCTGAAGCATGGGTTTTTTGAGATATTAGTTTTCCATGATTTATTTCTAGCTTTGAACCAGTTTTGTCTGATTTTGTTTTAGTAACAATTTGAAAGTTAGAAATTGCCGCTATACTTGGCAAAGCTTCTCCCCTAAATCCGAGTGTAGAAATATTGTCTAAATCTTCAATAGTTGAAATTTTACTAGTTGCGTGCCTTTGTATTGCCAATTGAATTTCATTATGTGGTATTCCATTACCGTTATCAGATACTAATATACTATCTAAGCCTCCATTTTGGATAACTACATTTATTTTATTAGATGAGGCATCAATTGAATTATCTAAGAGTTCTTTAATTATTGAAGAAGGCCTCTCTATAATTTCGCCAGCAGCAATTCTTGTGGATAATTCTTTATTTAATATTTGT
>CEUP01025387.1_pt1 | contig 17125 bp, 13 predicted proteins | sample 531371 | NCBI WGS metagenome assembly CEUP01 (sample SAMEA2622738, study PRJEB7988) | marine metagenome | biome: marine biome (ENVO:00000447); feature: marine epipelagic mixed layer (ENVO:xxxxxxxxx); material: "saline water (ENVO:00002010), including plankton (ENVO:xxxxxxxx)" | depth 150 m
CTCTGGATGCCATGACCCTGGTTCGAATCCGGGAGGGACTACCAATCAGCGTCGTACTGCGACTGTGTTAGGCCCTTACAGAGAGCGGTAAAGCAACTGTGAGACCCAACTCACCATGATGATGATCATGAACCAGCCGAGTGCGGCTCTGGCCCACCTGCTAGGCTCCTTCTTAGGAGGGAACGGGTCGATTCCCGCATCTATGGCATCAGCGATGATTGCGAGTTCCTCTTCGATAGTCTCGGGTTGCTTCATCTCCTCACGGCTCCGAGGTCGGGTCCCAGCCTGAGACATACGACTCCTCTAGGGCTGCGAGCTCGGCCTCCTTGCCGCTCAAATCTACGTCAAGCGAGCCTAGGTTCTCTGAGATTCTTACCGGATTGCTGGACTTAGGAATAGTGATGGCTCCGATATCCAAGCACCACTTGATTGCCGCTTGAGCTGGCGTGCAGCCAACCGAATCTGCAATCTCGCAGATTCCTGGGTCTGCAACCTTGTGCCCTCTGGCTAGTGGGGAGTAGGCCATCGGAACTGCTCCGACTTCTCTGATTGCTGCACGAAGTGCGTTCCGCTGTAACCAAGGGCTAATCTCGACCTGATTGACCGATGGCATCAGGCTCGCGTATGATCTCATTGCATCTAGATGGTGGGCCCCGTAGTTGCTGACTCCGATTGAGCGGGTCCAGCCGTTTGTCAGGCACTCTTCCATCCCCTGCCAGACCGGAGCTCTAGCATCCGGATCCTCCGGAGGAGCATGTACCAGATACAGGTCCATGTAATCGAGGCCAAGATTCTCAAGACTCTGCTGGCATCGCTCGATGGTTTCCTCGTAACTGTTGGAGTGAGGGCGGCGGAGCTTTGTGACGACGAAAATCTCCTCTCTGGGAATTCCAGACTCTCTGATAGCCTGACCAACTTCGTCCTCATTCCCATAGGCCATGGCCGTGTCAATCATTCTGTAACCCTGCTCCAGTGCATACAGTACTGAGTTCTTGCACTCGCCCGGCTCGCCCATTAGATAGACTCCCAATCCGAAGGTCGGCATCTCGACTTGATGCAGCCTCTCGCCGGTGTTTGTGCTTGTGTTCGAAATCGTGACTGAGTCCATGTTCGTCGAAGGTTAGATTACGTATTCAATGGTTATTGTAGCGAGGTTGAAGCGTCATACCTCATCGAAGGTGCATGGGAGAGTTGCCCGAGGGCATGGAGATGCCCAAATCCGAGAGATCTAAGCCTCGTCCCTCTGCCTCTGTGATTCTCAGCAGGGAGCGTGAAGGTGGTCACGAGATCCTTCTTGGACATCGCGTCTCAGAGTTGCCTGCCTTTCCTGATGTATGGTCGTTCCCAGGAGGTGCAATCAGCAGAGTCGATAGAGGCGCAGCAGACTCTCATCAGGAATGGCTGCAAGACAGGTCCGACAGGGTCTCGGTATTCGCTCTACTCAGAGAGATGGTCGAGGAGCTCGGGGTGGCCCCCGATGGACTTGGTGGTCTGACTGAAGTGAAAGAGCAGATTCGTGCTGAAGTCTGTGCAGATAAGGCAAATTGGTTGAGATTAATGGAGTCGGGGACTCTAACCTGCGAGGGTTTCCATTGCGAGATGATTACTGAGAGAGTCACTCCTCCTCAAGCCCCTGCTAGGTTTCACAATCTATTCTTCCATGTGCCAACTGGAGAACCCGGTGTCACGCCCTCCTTCCCTCCTGGTCGCTCTGAGTTTGATGAATTTCGTTGGTGGAGACCCGCTGACCTAATTGCTTCCTGGGAGAATAACGAGATTCGTTTGCCTCCACCCCTCGTCACACTGGCCCGCGACCTAGTGGAAGCCATCGAGAATGAGGGTGATTTGCAGGCCGCTTGCGACGCTCTGGCAGCTGACCCGCCCTCTGGAAGTCATCGCTTCGAGTATGGTCCGGGGGTAGAGTGCGTACTCATCCCCACAGACACGCTCCCTCCTGCCACACACACCAACTGCTTCATCCTCGGAGAGCGGGGTGGGGAGCGCGTCATTGTCGACCCGGCGGCCAACGACGAGGAGGGTCTCGAGGAACTTTCACTGAAAGTCCAGGAGATTTACGATGACGGCAGTTCGATCACTGCAACCATTCTCACCCACAGGCACCCTGACCACATAGGCGACTTGGGACAAATCTCCGAGATTTACCAAGCGCCGATTTGGGCCAGTTCCGAGACTCTAGAGGCAATCTCTCCTTGTGACTCAGACCAAGTCCTTAGCGAGGGTGATTCTTTCGTTCTGGATGGGCCTAGTGGCGGTATCCGGTGGGATGTCATAGAGAGCCCTGGTCACTGCCCTGGTCAGATTTGTCTAGTCGGAGATTCTGGAGTGGTGTCAGCAGACAACTGCACCTTGGTGGGCACCATCCTAGTTCCTTCAGGTGAGGGCGACATGGGTGCTTACATCTCCGGCCTTGAGAGGATACGCGATTTGGAGCCGAAGGTTCTCTTCCCGGGTCATGGCCCTCTGGTAGCCAACCCGAAGAGGGTGCTGACGAACTACATCGAGCACCGTAAGGCGAGGCATCAGAAGGTCCTCGAGGCGGTAAAAGCGGGCAACTCGGACATCCCCAGCATCGCCAGCGCGGCATACTCTGACAGCCCGGGAGCGCATCCCCTGCTGGCGCAGGACCAAGTATTGTCTCACCTGAAGGAGCTGCAGAGGAGCGGTGACGTCGAAAACGATGGCAGTGACTACACAGCAGCATAATCCGGGTCAAGGTTGAAACACACCCAGTGGCAGCACACAATGAAATGAGGTCTTGCGGTGGCTGAAGACAAACGGTGGTGGAAAAGGGACAAGGATTCCGACACCTCCAAAGAAGACGTCGAGGACATGCTTAACGAGGCTGAGGCCAAGCGACTCCGACGTGAAGAGGAATTGGCTGAGGCCGAGCACCGAGAAAAAATGAGTAAATTTTCGAAGACCGAGTCCCAAGAGAGCGATCACGGTTCCACAGAAGAATTTGATGGCCAGAGAGTTGTACTGAAGCCCGACCGTCATGGGAACTTCTTCGTCAAGGGTAGTGTCGGAAATATCGCTAACATAAATTTCCTAGTGGACACTGGAGCTAGCTTCTGCTCGGTCAAAGATGAAACTGCCAGGATGCTCAATCTAGACTGGGGGGAAAAAATCGAGACATCAACAGCAGCTGGCAAAGGGATGGGTTTCAGAACGACTTTGCCAGACGTAACAATTGGACAGACTTCAATAAAAAACGTTGATGCGCTAATCAACCCTCTAAGTGAGTCAGGTTATGAGATTCTCGGGATGTCCTTCCTCAAGCAAATTGAGTGGGAACACGATGACGGCAAGCTGATTCTTAATCCAGAGGGTAGCAAATCAGGTGGTGGTGGCTCTGAACACTGGCTCCTCGAGGACCCTGGTTACACTGTAGCAGCAATTGTACTCGCTCTCACCCTCATTGCAACCGCATTCATGGCAGTGGCTGCTGGGGGAACGAAGGATCAATGGGTGGAAATAGAAGCTGAAGTCCTTGAGAAATATCCAGGATACGACTGGGTTTTGCATGAAGACTGCTACACGGATGACTGGGGGGATGAATGGTGTGATGAGGACTGGTACACACTGGATTGCTGGGCCGACTTAGACGTCTCATACTCCGTTGACAATACTACCTACTCCTCCGAGGTTGATCATTTTCCAATTACAATTTACCAAGACTACGAAGGTGCGGAAGACGACTGCTTGAATTACGCAGAGAATGGCACTATGCCAATAGGAAGTTTCGTTACACTGTACTACAATACTGAGGAACCTAGCGAAGTCCGAGTTGAACCCCCCTGGGATGAGATTTTCGGCCTCTTTTTCTGTGGAATTATACAGCTAATCCTCTTGATTGTGGTCCTTGTAATGGCCTATCTCGATGTAGGAGGTAATAGCGTGAGTTTCTCGTCGAGTGGTGGCAGGTACTACAACGACCCGGGTTACTACGATCGGCCTTGGCACAGGAGACCATGGTTCCACCGCAGACGCCGTTACTACCGTCATAGAAGCAGTGGCCATCGCCGCAGAAGCAGTAGAGTCACTAGGAGTTCCGGGGGACGCAGGGGCGGTGGCAGGTCCGGTGGCGGCGGCAGGTCCGGTGGCGGCGGTCGTGGCAGATGATTGCTGACCCAAGGATGAAATCCATGCATCCCTCTAGGCTAATTTGATGGAAGAAATGTGGAGCGGTGCCCCCGAACTCGATGGGGCAATCTCTGAAGAGTTGTTCATAGAGGTCGATACTGGAGTCTCTCTGAGGATTCTACGATGGATTCCTGATGATGAATCAATGGCATCAAAGGGGCCAGTGGTTGTAGTTCCAGGATGGGGCTCTGTGTTCGAGGGCTGGAGGCCGCTGATTACCGAATGGGTCAGACGCCGTCCAATAGTGTACATCGAGACACGAGAGAAAAAGAGCGCTGTGATTACTAAGGGGGTCGGTAGAGCGGATTTCGAAATGTCCAAACACGGCACGGACATCAGAGAGGTTCTGAGAAATCTCGAAATCAATTCAGAGGATGTGGATTGGTTCTCATCATCTCTGGGTGCAACTCTGCTGATAGAATCCTACCAAAGTAGGGTACTGAGTGGTCGCTCGTCGGTACTTCTGGCACCTAATCCTGACTTCGAGTTCCCTCTCTGGGCTAGAATCTTGATGAGTCTACCAATTCCACGTTTCATCCATCCAGCTCTGATGCGATTTACTGTGTGGCTTGTCGACCGTAGAACCAAGGAGGAGGGGCAGCGAATCAGGTATCGCAGGACTCTGTTGGCTCAGAACCTGAATCGGATGCTCCTGAGTGCTAGGGCCAACATGCGTTACCGGCTCCCCGAAGAGCTGTCTGACGTAAGTGTCCCGTGTGCCGTGATGACCGCTTCCTCGGACACTCTACATGACATGGACAAGGTGCTGGATATCGTCAATAAGATTCCTGGTGCAGTGATGATTGAAGTTCCAAGTAACCAATATGCGCACGAGGCCGATGTTCTCGTTGAAATCGAGGAATTCCACTCTTCAATCGGCAATTAGGTCGATTTTGTCAAGCGATTCCCTGATGAAGGGTGGGCGGGCCGGCGGATTGAGTAGTATGCGCGAGCAGTCCTCATCATTCGACGTCGCCCGCATCGTGCGTGAGCTTTCCGAGATGGTCGGAGCACGTGCACGTAAGGCATACCAGCCGCACTACGAGCAAGTTGTACTGCGCCTGAATCGAAAGGGCGTTCCTTCGACTGATATGGTAATTGTCAGGGGTCAACGTGTCTACACCTCACAGCGTGACCGTCCCATGCCCTCGAAGCCTTCCCAGTTCGCCATGGTCCTACGCAAGCACCTCAACAACTCGAGATTAATCGGTGTCGAGCAACTCGGCTTCGACCGAGTCATACGATTGACCTTCGAACATGGAGGCGGGCGTCTGAGTCTTATCATTGAGTTGTTCCGTGATGGAAACGTCTTACTGCTCGATGAAGAAGGTGTAATCATCCAGCCTCTGACCCATGCCAAGTATGCAAGTCGATCTCTCAAGAAGGGGGTGGCTTACTCTCCCCCTCCCGAGACTCTTGACCCTCGTGAGATGGATCGATCGATGCTCGACAGTCTACTAGATGGTAGCGAGCACGACCTGATACGCACACTCGCTGCTCGGGCCAACCTCGGCAGAATCTACGGCAGCACAGCATGCTCGATTGCAGAAATCGAGGAGAGTGTGGCCGCCAACTCGCTTGACTCTACTCAGCGTGACTCTCTTGAGTCAGCAATCGACTCGATGTTGGACCAGTTATCCGATGGGAGCGATGCTAAGATGTGGATGGCTGATTCAGAAGCGATGGATGCTTGGAAGGCAGCCGATAACGAGGCTGCACGGGATGCAGCCTCATCGGGAATAACAGAGATTGCTCCTATCGACCTATCTTACACCGAATCCAGTATGATGGTCGAGGTCGCTTCGCTGTCTCTGGCTTACGACGCGGTGTTTGGCTCGCATGATGCTGCTGCCTTCATCCGCCGCGAGGAGGAGATGCTGGTTGAATCGGGAGAGGATGATGGCGTCATACAGGCTAAGCTCGGTCGCAGAGCAGCACAGCAGAGGGCTGCGATTGAGAGATTCCATGAGCGTGCAGCGATTACTCAGGAGTTAGGCAAGGCGATTCAGGATAACTGGGAGCATGTGGACTCGCTGCTCTCTCAGTTCAACGAGGCGGTTGACTCGGATGGTTGGGAAGGGGTGATGGACAAGATCTACGATGTACCATGGATAGACAGTGCAAACCCTGCGAAGCAAACAATCGTAGCTTATCTGCCTGATGAAGACGGAGAGCCTGGGGCGAGTATCACTCTAGAGGTGTCCAATACAGTACACCAGAACGCCCAACGCTACTTTGAGGAGGCTCGCTCCCAGAAGAACAAGGCTAAGGGGGCTCTGACAGCACTTGAGAGTACAGAGAAGGATCAACAGCGAGTCGAGAAGCAGGCCGCCAAGGATGCTGCTGCGGGTAGGCTCAGGGCGAAGAATCGAAGCAAGAGATTCTGGTTTGAAAGACATCGCTGGGCCCTGCTATCTGGAGGTCATCTGTTGATTGGTGGCAAGGACGCTAAGGGAAACGACGTGGTCGTACGCAAGCACCTCACTTCTAACGACCTCTACTTTCATGCCGACCTGCACGGAGCACCATCGTGCTCGCTCAAGCTCAAAGATGGGCTTGCCCCCAATCAGAGCCCTTCCGAGGCCATTCCTGAAGGTGTGGCCTCGCTCCAAATTGTTCAGAATCTTGCTGACGACTTGGAGGACGCTCGCCAACTACCTGAATCGCTGCACTCCGAGGCTGCACAAGTAGCAGTCTGCTGGTCGAGAGCTTGGGGCAGCGGAGGAGCAGCAGCAGTCGCCTTCCACGTTAGACCCAGTCAAGTCTCGAAAACCACCGAGTCTGGCGAGTCACTTGCCCGTGGCTCCTTTGTGGTCAGGGGACAACGTAACTGGCACCGAGACCTGTCGCTCGAACTGGCTGTCGGCATGGCAGTAGTGAATGGCGTTCCCATGCCCGTCTCGGGCACACCGTCAACAATCTCAGAATATTGCAGCAGATGGGCTAGAATCACTCCGGGTAGTGAGAAGAAGGAGAGTGTTGCCAACCGGATTGCCAAGGCAACCGGTCTAGCACAGGACGACTTGCTTTCCTGCTTGCCTCCTGGGAACTGTTTGGTCGAAGACCATGGTCTGATTCAGCCTTGATTGCTAGAGCGCCACTCGGGCTCGGTTATCGCATACAGCGCAGCGTCGACAAAGTGATCGTACAGCCATTCTCTGTCTTTCGTGATACCTTCTAGGCGCATTCCAAGTCTCTCGGCGATAGCGCGGCTGGGAAAGTTCTCGGTGGCCGCCTCAAGCACTAATCGGTGCATTCCTAAGTCATCGAAGCAGTGCTCCATTACACGAATGCAGCAACGAGTGGCGATTCCTTGGCCTGAGTACTCATTCGAAACCCAATATCCAATTCCGCAGCCCTTGTTTGCCCAATCTATCCAGTTGAGGCTGATTGTCCCGATTAAATTGTCCTCCAACCTAATCGCATAGAGAACTCCGTCTCCTCTTCCGTACTCCTCCAGAGTGGATGCGATGAATGAGGCTTCATCATCAACATTGTTCGTCCCATCCAACCAAGGCAGCCACTCCCTGAGGTATTCTCTGTTGGCATCGACCGCTGCGAACAGGTCCTCAGCGTCATCCAACCTTATCTGCCGTAATTCCAATCCTTGCTCGACTAGAAGTTCGGGGTGCGGAAATAGGAAATCATCGGAAGGCACCGGACCACCACATCTGCCAGACACGATATTTCGCCTTGATTCGGGCGTATATAGGATTCTGACTCTGCGACAATGCTTCAAACGAGGGCCATCAGGATGAGCCATGGCGGAGTCCGGGGAAGGCAACTGGACCTACGCCGACTACCTGAATCTACACCCATTACTGGACCTCCAGGGAGAAGACCGAGAAATCAACTCTGACGAGATGCACTTCATAATCGTGCACCAAACCTTCGAGTTGTGGTTCAAGCAGGTGATTCGCGAACTCTCCGAAGTTCGTGACATACTATCTCAGGTACCCGTTCCTGAGGATCAAATTCCCAAGGCCGTTGACCACCTAGGTAGGACCACTGAGATATTCAGACTGATGGCCAATCAATGGACTGTGCTAGAGACTCTGACTCCGCAGGGATTCCTAGCATTCAGAGACGGGCTAGGTTCTGCATCAGGCTTCGAGTCTTTTCAGATGCGTGAGTTCGAGTTTCTGCTTGGCCTAGAGAACGAAGATCGTGTCGGCGGCGTAGACCCGTTGGATAGTTTCCGAAGAATGCCTGAAAATGAAACCAACAAAGCAGTACTTGAGCGTCTTGAGTTGGCTGCTGGGATGCCATCTTTGTACGACTCTGTGATGAGTTGGATTGAGCGTACTCCAATTATGGGTTCGACCTATGGCAGTGAAGATGACGACGCGGTTGTGAATTTGTACGTCTCTAACCACCTAGATGCTCACAAGATAATCTGTGAAGAAGCCGCAGAGAGATCTTCGGGATGGGGTGCTGGAGATTCCGATAAGGCAGCCGAGAGGATGATGGCATCGCACGAGGGTGCAGTCTCCTTCCTGATGCCAGATGGAGAAATAGACAGGTCTCGTGCCGGCCTCTTATTCATCGAATCGTACCGAGAATTGCCTCTACTGACTTGGCCAAGAAAGCTGATTGATGCACTGGTTGAATTAGAGGAGTCGATGGTGAAATGGAGGCATGCCCACGCCCGTATGGTGGAGCGAATAATGGGTAGGAGAATAGGTACCGGCGGCACCAGTGGCGTGGATTATCTAGACTGGACTTCTCAATATCGAATCTTCAAGGACCTCTGGGGAATCAGAACTGTGCTGGTAAAACCGCAGAGGAGACCAGTTCTACAGAACGCGGAGTTCTACGGCTACTCTTCCGATTCGTGAGGTAGTTCCTGCTTTCCAGATAGGACCATTGAAGGTTCGTTGGCCTTTCGTGGGTGCGTGCCAGAGCCGGTAATTTGCGCATACGCCCGTACTCCCGTGGGGAAGTACAGGGGCTCACTGTCTGGATACAGTGCCACGGAGCTTGGTGCTATGGCAGTTGAAGAGCTTCTCAAGAGGGCAGGGATTGATCCTGCCAGCGGAGTAATCGATCAGGTCTACATGGGTCATGTTCTCCAGGCAGGAGCAGGTCAAGCCCCTGCTAGACAGGTGGCCATGAGAATCGGGATGCCTGTGAGCACCCCTTGCACTACAATCAACAAGGTCTGTGGTTCAAGTCTTAAAGCAGCGATGATTGCTGCAACTGAGATCAAAGCCGGAGTCTCAAGGGTAGTTGTCGCTGGTGGGATGGAGTCGATGAGTAATGCTCCGCATCTTGCAAGGAGCGTCAGTAAGGGAGAGGGGGTTCCTTACTCATCCCTTGAGTCGGTGTTGATGCACGACGGTTTGCAGGACGCATTCACCGGAGAGTCGATGGGCAATACGGGCGAGACGGTTGCGAACGAGTACGGTATAACTCGCGAGCAATCAGATGCTTTCGCTATTCGCTCGCATGCTCTTTCCAACAAGGCTTGGGAGGAAGGCTGGCTAGATGATGAGGTGTTCCCAGTTGGCAATCTCACTCGCGATGAGGGGATTCGCCCCGGCTCGGATATGGAGACCATGGGCGCCCTTAGGGCAGTATTCAGAGAAGGTGGGCAGGTCACTGCAGGAAACTCCAGTCAGGTGTCGGACGGTGCCTCGGCAGTATTGGTAGCATCAGAAGAAGCGGCAGCTGAGCTCGGGCTCCCTGTGCTAGCTAGAATAGTAGGTTATGCAACCTCAGGAGTGGAATCGCACCGGGTCATGTCGGCCCCGATTCCCACAGTTCGTAAACTGCTAGATCAAACTGGTAGGACGATGGATGACGTCGACATACTGGAGCACAACGAGGCTTTCGCAGCGGCCTCTTGCGCCATCCAAACCTCATTGGGCGTCGCTGAGGACCGATTCAACCCGCATGGTGGAGCAGTTGCAATAGGTCACCCGCTCGGCGCCACTGGTACTCGTTGCTTGATGACACTGTTCAATGCTCTGAGGCGTACTGGAGGGAAATGTGGCATCGTCACAATCTGTCTGGGCGGGGGTAATGCCGTCGCAATGATGGTAGAGAGAGATTAGTCACGGACCCGATCTGGGTCGAATAGCGGTCATAGGGCTTATTTGGGGGTCTCCGGTCGCCGGGCCCATGGTAAAGCCCGCAAGACCCCACACTCGCTTCGAGAAGGCTCGAATAATCGGCGCTAGGGCACTTCAGATCAGCATGGGAGCACCGCTCTTCGTATCAGAGGACGAATTACGCGACCATTTCAGCGACGAGTTGATTCAGCTCTACGGTGTTGAGGAAGCCCAGTGGAGAGTGGTACTAGACCCAAACAAGATAGCTATGCTCGAGTATGAGCAGAACCGCATACCCATCGATGTGGACCCTCACAACGAGTGATTTGTAGACTGGTCAAGTCTATTTGTCTCGACCCGGAGGCTGTTTCGGGATGAGTGGTTTGTCTGCTAACGGGTGTAGACGTCTGACGGCCGGTCTAATTGTAATCACGTTCCTAGTGATTGCTTTAGGTGGAATCATCAGAATCTACGATGCTGGTGAGTCCTGCCCCGATTGGCCCACTTGCTTCGGAACTCTGGGATTCGATGTGTCTGAGGCTGAGCAAGAGGCTTGGTATGAGGCTAATCCAGATGAAATAGACTCTAGGGGTGCTGGGCACCGATACACAACTTTTCAGATATTCACCGAGTGGGGTCATCGAGTACTCGCTGGAGCAGTACTCGGGCCGTTGGTGCTAATCGGTTGGCTGCTTGTGAGGAGAGACGAGGTTTTTGGCTCAGAGGTGAGGCTTTCCTCGACAATATCTGCTGCTCTGATAGTCTGGCAGGGCGCGGTTGGATGGTTGACTGTCAGAATGGATAACGAGCATTGGAGCGTGGCGCTTCACCTAGGCTCGGCGCTGGCTTTTATGCTCAGTCTGATCTGGCTATGGTTGTCCCAGTCGCGAGATATCGGTATACTTCCTGAATGGATTAACTTCGAATCTGAAGCTTCTCAGGTATGGGGTCCAAAGCTACTATGGCTCTCTGTGTTCGCCCTCATCAGTCTGTTCTCAGGGGCCTTCGTATCTACAACAGGAGGTGCAAACACCGGTTGCGGTGTCGATGGTTTGTACCACTCTTGGCCGTTGTGTCAGGGAGAGCTGGTGCCTGAGATTCATGACTGGGTGTTACAGTCTCAGGTGATTCACAGATTCCTAGTCGGTGCAGTTGGGGTTGCCCTACTCGTAGCATCCTGGTTCGCGTGGAATGAACTCAACGCAAAAAGCACCCTCTGCAGATGGATCTGGGGTTCTACAGCGCTTTACGTAGTTAACATGCTGATTGGCGCGGCGTACATACTTTCATGGGATGTGGGCGAAGGATTCGAAGAGTGGCTCTCGCTTGTCCATCTGCTCCTCGCCTCTCTTTCGTTCTTGATTCTCTCAACTGCTTACGTTGGCTCGGTAACTGCTAGGAGGATTTAGTATGAGTTGGCGCAGCTATGTTTCTCTGACTAAACCGAGAGTGGTAGTTCTACTCCAGATTACTGCGCTATGCGCCGTCTTGGTCCATGACAGAGTCTACCAAGAAATGGGTTTGGAAACTGCGAATACCATGCTAATAGTATTCGTAGGCGGCTATCTTAGTGCAGGAGGTGCCAATGCAATCAACATGTGGTATGATAGGGATATCGACCCAATGATGACACGAACTGAGAGTAGACCGATACCATCTGGTGAAGTCTCTGCGGAGTCGGCTCTCGCTCTGGGTGTGCTGCTCTCTGTTGCAGGGGTATCGTGGTTCTGGGTGCTATCGAATGCGGTTGCTGCATTCTGGTCGGCCTTCAGCATTCTGTTCTACGTATTCGTCTACAGCATTTGGCTCAAGCGCTCAACCCCTCAGAACATAGTGATTGGCGGCATAGCCGGTTCTACACCGCCGGTGATTGGTTGGGCAGCTGCTGAAGATAATCTGGTCGTTTCAACAGAATCTGTGGCTAAGATGATGGAGTCTCTAGTAGACATTGGCAGCCCTCTGCCATGGCTAATGTTCTTGCTGATCTTCCTATGGACTCCTCCTCACTTCTGGGCACTCGCCTTGTATCGTTCAGAGGAATACGGGAGAGTGGGGGTCCCAATGATGCCCAATGTGAAGGGTGCCGAGAGGACTCTGTTTGAGATGAAGGTCTACGCAATAGTTCTCATCCTGATGTCGCTGGCGGTCCCATCAAGTTTTGGCGGGCTGCAAGAGAGCGATACGCTGTATCACGTCCTAGGATGGAATGTGGTCGGACTCAGCATATGGTACGCTAGTTCGGTTTGGCGAATTGACCTAGCCGAGGAGCGTGATGAAACAGGTAGAATGGCAACCGCTGCTCGCTCATTTTTCGTTTCGATGCTTTACCTAGCCCTCATGTTCGTGGTTCTAGTTACTGCAAGTTTCGGCGTGACAGGGTCCGTTATTGGAGCATGCATAAGCCTGTTCGCGATAGTCCGAAGCGAGACTCGCGGGTAGTCTATCACCCCGATGGCTTCAAACGCCTACCGCACCATGGCGGAGTGGTTAACGGGGTGCGGTAATGGACGAGCAGGGCCTGATATACGACTGGAATGAAGTTGATTACGAGATTGAACGCAACTCTCGTAACCATCCTCACGAGCTTTGGTTCGATGATGAGACCTTGCGAGATGGCCTCCAGAGCCCGAGTGCTCGCAACCCTGAGATTGAGCAGAAGTTGGAGCTCATCGACTACATGGAGGCACTGGGTATACAGAAGGTAGATCTAGGCCTTCCCGGAGCAGGACCGTTTCATGTCGGGCACATTGATGCGATGTTGTCTCACATGGGCGAGAGGGGCTACCAGTTGCGACCAGGTTGCGCTGTTAGAACAGTAGTCAGTGACATTGAGCCCCTCGTAGATTTGCAGGCCAAGCACGAGAGGCAGATACAGGCCAGCGCCTTCCTAGGGACCAGTCCGATTCGCCAGTATGCTGAGGGTTGGACGATGGAGAAGATTCTGTCAACAGCCGAGAAGGCTGTCACATTCGCTGTTGATAACGACATTCCTGTGATGTTCGTTACCGAGGATACTACACGAAGCAAGCCGGATGATATCAAGGCAGTCTATACTCGCGCCCTAGAGTTGGGCGCGGACAGAATATGCGTCTGCGACACCTGCGGTCATGTTACTCCCAATGGAGTTCGGAAACTTCTCTCATTCATTCAAGACGAAGTGATAGTTGACTCGGGATTCAAGCGCAGAGATATCGAAGTCAACTGGCACGGCCATCAGGATCGTGGTCTCGGCGTGGCCAACAACCTAGCTGCATACGAGGCCGGGGCCGATGTGATTCACGGAACGGCTCTCGGAGTAGGTGAGCGTGCTGGCAACGCTCCTCTAGATCAGACCCTAGTCAACCTGAGCCTGATGGGAGTAATTAGCAACGACTTGACTATGCTAAACCAGTACATGAGGAAGGCTCACGAATACGTCGAAGTCGCACTGCCGAGGAATTACCCTGTATTCGGAGACGACGCTTTTGAGACAGGTACAGGAGTTCATGCAAGTGCTGTAATCAAGGCGATGAATAAAGGTGACCATTGGCTTGCAGATCGTGTCTATTCTGGTGTACCGGCGGCTGATTACGGACTTGAACAAGTCATTAGAATTGGCCACATGAGTGGTAGGTCGAACATCATCTGGTGGCTACAGAATAACGGTTACGAGGCTTCAGAAGATTTGGTCTCTCACATGTTCGAGGTAGCCAAGTCGCAGCGACGCCTGATGAGCAATGAAGAGGTCCATGCAGCCATCTCAGATTTCCAGAATTAGTGAATCACTAAGCTCACGACTTAGACGAACGGCTAAATGCGGTAGGCTTTCGACTTCGGGCGTGAGAGCCGTCGTCATAGTACTATTCATGCTTGTTCTGACTCCATTTGGAGGAGTTGTATCGGGTTCCTCCGGACTACCTGAGGAAATGCAAATTGAGGGCAACGAGATAATGCCGAGCTATTCTAGAGCGGTGCAATTGGCCTTTGATAGAGTGTCTGACCTAGATTCCTACTCTGAAGAGGTACTTACTCAGACTACTGACTGGTTGGTAGTGACCAGAGTTCCCCCGAACATGCACCATCTGACCAAGGCAAGTCCGGATGCTAGCGAGGCTGCACCGATTCTCTCGGGCTCATACATATGGAGTTTCGAAGATTCGACTGATGCGGTAAAGAGACTAGAGATTTCACTTGAAGCAAGCGAGATAGAATCATTCTCACCAATGATCGAGAAGAAGCAGCAGCCTAGGCTGTTACCGAGTGACACAGAGTTCGGCTCGCAGTGGCATCTCAGCAACACCGGACAGACCAGTGGGGGAGTCGTAGGAGAGGATGTGAATGTCACCGCCGCTTGGGACGTCTACACCGGCAGGGATGTCATCATCAGCGTGATTGATGATGGCCTGGACCACAACCATAGCGATATCAGCCCGCACTATTCATCACTCTACTCGTACGACTGGTGTGATAATGACACCGATCCAACTCCATCTCCTTGGAACGGGCATGGGACCGCTGTCGCAGGAGTGGCAGCGGCTGTAGGTGACAATGGTCTCGACGTTACCGGAGTCGCCTTCGATGCGACAATTGCAGGCTCAACGCTGATTGCTTGCTGGGCCGGAGATGCAACAGAGGCGGATGCGTTAAGTTACGAGAGTGATGACATAGATATCTACACAAATTCTTGGGGTCCAGCTGATGATGGTCAGACTCTAGAGGCTCCTGGTCCACTGACTCTCGCTGCCTTCGAGAGTGATGCCTACTCCGGGCGAGATGGATTGGGCAACCTGATTACATGGGCTGCTGGAAACGGTCTTGGTTCAGATGACAACTCGAACTACGATGGTTATGCTAACAGCCGCTTCACAATCGCTGTGACTGCGATTAGTCACAATGGTGAGCAATCATACTACGCAGAACCGGGGGCCAACATTCTAGTCGCCGCTCACTCAAATGGTGCTGGAGAGGGCATCACGACTACCGACATCACAGGTTCTGGCGGCTACAACGGGAGTGGGAACATCACTCACAGCTTCGGAGGAACTTCCAGCGCTACGCCTCTGGCTGCTGGAGTCATTGCACTGATGCTCGATGCCAATGAAAATCTGACTTGGAGAGATGTCCAGCATGTTCTCGTAAACAGCGCCCGCATGAATGACCCGACTGACAACTCATGGATAGTAAACGGAGGTGGGCACGATGTTTCTCACAAGTACGGGTTCGGGGCCGTTGATGCCGGAGCGGCTGTTGCTGTGGCTGAGAACTGGTCCAATGTCGGAGAGGAAATGAACGCGACCTACGGCCCCTACTCGCCAGCAACCGACATTCCTGACGATTCAACAGCTTGGACAGAGTTCACAACTGTAGTCACTGATGAATACTCACTAGAGAGCGTTGATGTCGTGGTGGATATTAGCCATACCGCGAGAGGGGACTTGGATATCGTTCTTGTTTCTCCTTCGGGAACAGAGTCTTGGTTGGCCGAATCACGTAACGACAATGGAAATCACTACTCTGACTGGATGTTCAGCACGGTACAACACTGGGATGAGTCGTCATTGGGAACTTGGACCTTGAAAATCAGAGACACAGATTCGGGAACAAACGGGACTCTGAACTCATGGGAGATGATTCTACACGGAGTCGATATCGACTATGACCACGATGACGACGGGCTGACTGATGAGAATGAGACTCTGGTCTACGGTACAGACCCATACGACTCTGACACAGACGACGATGGATTAAGTGACTACGACGAAGTCATGATCTACGGTACGGACCCACTGCTTATCGACTCTGATTTGGATGGTCTGAGCGACTCAGCCGAGGTGACCACTACGGGAACAAACCCGCTGGACTCAGACAGTGACGACGACGGCCTCTCCGATGGGGCCGAGGTCAACTTCTGGTTCAGTGATCCGTTGATCTATGACCCCGATGATGACTCTGACTTGTTCTATCACTTCAATGACTGTAACGACACCAATCCTCTAGTCAATCCAGGTCGACCGGAGCTGCTGAATGGGATTGATGACAACTGCGACAACTATGTCGATGAGGGATTCAATTTCACAGACAGAGACGGTGACGGACTAAAGGACTGGCCCGAATATCACATCCACGGCACAGACCACATGGACTCAGACACCGATGATGATGGACTGGATGATGGAGAAGAGGTCAACATCTACTCGGCGATGGGTTCTGACCCTCTAGTCTACGACCCTGACAGTGATACCGACGCCTGGTACTGGTTCGAAGACTGTGATGATAATGATCCGGACCGATCACCTGGGCACATCGAGTTACTGGATGACTTCGATAATGACTGTGACTTCCTCATCGACGAGGACTACTGGGAGTTGGACTCGGACAACGATGGACTCACCGACTACGATGAGTTCCACAACATCACCACCGACCACCTCGATGGCGATACCGACGACGACGGATTACCTGACGGTCTTGAGTATAACGAATACTCAGCCTTGGGGGCCGATCCACTAGTGCACGATGCCGATGCAGATGCAGATGGATGGTACTGGTTCCAGGACTGTGAGGATGAGGACTTTGATCGGGCCCCACTCAAGCCGGAAGTCTTGGACGGTAAAGACAACGACTGTGATGATGTGATTGACGAGGACTTCTTTGGGCTCGATAGTGACGCAGACGGTCTGACCGATTACGATGAGTATCACAACTACACGACTGACCCGAGTCTGGCTGATTCCGATGGTGATGGTATGTCAGACGGAGAGGAGGTCACAGTCACTGGTTCAGACCCGAAGACATTCAACTTCGATACTGACCAGGACGGATTCTATGATTACGAAGATTGCGACGATACCGTTGATACAATCAATCCATCCAAGACTGAGACATGGAACGGCAGGGACGACGACTGCAATGAGCAGATCGATGATGGG
>CEUP01050586.1_pt1 | contig 17051 bp, 13 predicted proteins | sample 531371 | NCBI WGS metagenome assembly CEUP01 (sample SAMEA2622738, study PRJEB7988) | marine metagenome | biome: marine biome (ENVO:00000447); feature: marine epipelagic mixed layer (ENVO:xxxxxxxxx); material: "saline water (ENVO:00002010), including plankton (ENVO:xxxxxxxx)" | depth 150 m
GAATCGCGTGGTAATTAAAGTACGACAAAATCGCTTGGTGTTAACAACATTAAGTGTAGTAGCTCATATCTGATCTGACAGTTTCGATGAATAGGTTTAGAGTCTACTGACAGGCAGCTATGAGCGTAAAGCGGACCTTGGACATAACTTTTGCGCAAGTCCGCTTCAGACAAAGAGCAGACTTACAACGCCGAGCTCTGAGATAAAAATAGAGTGTATAAGAAAACTAGGACGATAGCCGCGCTCTTCGCTATGAGCCATGAGCGTCAGATTTCCTTAGAGCCTTTGGTAACATAGCATCTATTTCTGAGTCGCTAAATGTTAGCTCTTCGAGTTTGTGCAGCGCTTTCGTAGCTTGTTTATACGCTTTAGCGATAGTTCTTGGAGATCCTCTATATATTTCAAGTAGGCTTTCCTGAAGACTGTCTCTTTGCTTTCTGATTTCGTCACTTTCTGCGCAGCCAGACCTTATATCCGTCAAAAGAGATAGGTAAGACTCTCTCATATTCCATAAGTCAACTGCTGCGTCTGCGTGCTTCTGCGCTAAACCACCAAGATCATTTTGTTTTACATAAGTGTTCAAAACTGTCAGAACAAAAGATAATACGGCTGAAAAAATGCCTATTTCCTTAGACTCTCCAAAAACCGAAGCAATAATTCCTGTTGTTGTTATTGCTGATAGGATTATCTGCCATAGCTTTATGCGATTGAGTCTTGTATTCAGAATGTCTGAGCACTTTTCGTGCGTTTTGTGTGACCACGCGACACGACCGAAACACTCTCTTAGTTGTTCCTCTAATGCATTAGGAGGGAAATTTCGTTCCATAAATCTCTCGCCATTTCTGGTTTGCTGAATACGGCATTTCATCTGTTTCATATTGAATTGCCTCTCTAGCAATATTATAGCTACGTAGCGCTTTATACTCGAATGCTCCTTTTCGCCACACATATTGCGAACTGCCGGGCGCGAGCCAATAGTTCTTATCTGAATCTTGATTTTTGAGATATTCGAAGAAGTCTCGTGTCAACCAGTCGTAATAAACAAAGGATTTATCTTTGTGTTCCCACTGCTTCAAAAAATTGTATGCAAGAGTATCGATAAGAAGGCCACCAATCGGGACATCCCATTTATCTTTCCATGCCCGAACCATACGGCACAGGCGTTTTAGGTTTTTATTCCACAAAGCATTCGCGCTTGAGATCTCTGAGGTTTCTTCACGTGGTTTAGTTACTTTCCATGAGCCACCATTATTGCTATCTGGATAAGTATAACTTGAGCCGTCTTGATTTATGAAACCGGGGACAATTTCGTAGCATCTTCCATCTTGAAAATTTAGCTTTACAACTTGCCCATCACCACTTACATGAGTTGTTGAGTAAGTTTTAGCAATTGAAGACTTCACCGCTTGAATAAGCGCAGACTGACCATTTCCATTGTAATTGTTGTATTTTTCATACTCAGAGTACGGCAACTCGACAATCATATCGACGTCACTTACATGAATATCAGTACCTCTGCCATAAGAGCCGACAAATAAACTGTACCGAGTATCAGAATTGAGACCCCGAAAGTCATAGTTTACTCTTTTTGTTATCTGTTTCGCTCTATAGCGGACATTTGAGACAGTTGAATCGCTCATCCTTAAGGCTACACAAAAATTCGAGAACTTGTCACTGATGCTCAATTAGAACTCCTTGCTCATAAGATTTAGTTGACCCAGCTCTAAGAGCAGAGTATTGACTTAACGCTAAACTGCTCCGATTTCACGCCTCATTTGCTCCATTAATTTATCTGTATTGCTTTTAATTTCACCACCTAAAGCTAGAGCCCCCTCTTGGTAACTAGCAACTAAATCTTGCCTGTTTTCAGAAACGACTTTAACGAAGTTATTCATAAATTCATTTGAATGCTTCATAGCTTGGTCGGTAAGTGACTCAAGAGCATTTAAAGTGCTAAGCATTTCTTGAGTAGCTATTAATTTTATTCGGTTTGATTCGTGGCGAAGTTGCATAACTTCTTTCATACCATCTTGAGTTAAAGATGAGATTTGCGAACCAAAAAGCGTGATAGCCGCAATTTCACCATCTTTATCTCCCCCTTCAGCAGCTCTGAGATAACTACTCATATACTGATCGACGATCGGTTGCATTCGTTCTAAAAGTTCAGTGTGGTTTCTTCTACCAAACTCATCGAGATGAGTTACATAGCGACTATATTCGGTGGCCTTTAAATCAAAGATCCTCAACCTTCGGTCAGCATCAAACCGAAGATTTTGTTCAAGTTCTTTGAGCTCTCTATCGTGTGTTTTCTTATTAAAGTACGCAAACACTAATGACAAAGTAGTCACGATCGAAAATGCCCAAGTATAAAACTCTGGTGACTCTTGGACTAACTCATAAATTACTTGCATAAGGTTCCTTCAATATATGTCCCCAGAGGTAACGCTTGGTGAGCCCCTTGTTTTCCAATGAAAACACAGAGTTGTGCTTCGAGTGTAAATTAAATGAATGTCCGCTTTACAAACGCTTCGGCCCAACGGAGTCACTGGCTCAAATAGACAAAGAGCGGACCCTAGGCCTATTAATGGCTGGCTTCAATATCAACGCCGCCTGTAATGTTTTTCGTCACTTAGCAGCAACACACATGCTTAGCAATGGGGCGAATCTTCGTCAGATTCAGGAGTATCTGGGGCACGCCGACCTATCCACTACACAGGTTTATACGCATATCGTGCAGAGTGAATTGAATGATTCGTATATGCGGTTTCATCCATCGGCAATTGAACCTTCTTAACTAACTGTCACACTGAACCAACTAAGGGTCAAAACCATTACGAAGACAACAATAGTGGCTAGATTGCTCAAAGCAAGTTTCCACCATGCCCAACATGCATGACTATCGATACAGCCTTTAGATGTTTGTATTTGTTCCGATTCATCGTCATGCTCGGCGGCAAGCCTATCGAATAAAGAACTATACTCCGTCTTTAGTGATTGAAGTACAGAAAACTGTCCAGAAAAATGAAACACAACATAAAACATACATAGAACACATAAGACCAATATTATTAGATTTTTCATGAACCCAAATGAGGCAATGGGAGCTTCTTCTAATTTAAAAACTGCGAGCCATAAGCCAGCAGGAATAGCAAGAACCTTGGCTCCAATATCACTGTATGTTTCGTTAATCTTCTGAATGTATTCGGTCTGCTTTTCTTGATATTCCTTACGGACTTTATCAAAAGTATACTGCTCCACGTAGCTTTGATAGCTAAGCATTAAGTCACTTGTGAAAGCATTGAAATGGCTGATTAAATAACCGAATCTCTTGTTAGTTCCTTTGTCGCGTAAAAACTTTACCAATGCTTCTCGAACAAGGGCTGTTTTTGCTTCGTGGTGAATATCTTCTTGGAGTAATCTGTCAAGAGCTTCTGTGCTGAAAGTATGCTCTAAGTCGCTTTGTTTTAATGTGTAAGAAATATTGATATCTCTCTCAAAAACAATAGTTCTTGTATTGCTACCAGTTGAGGGTAACGCGACTTTATCAATTAATTTGCAAACATTGGAAAGCTTGAGGTAATTCTGGAAGTATATGTTATCTTCGGAAGTAAGCTCGCTTGTTTCTGTGAAGAAGGCTTGCTTGATCGGGTTAAGGATTCTGGCAGGAGACTTGAGTAGACTGTCCCAATTTCTCCCTACATAAAGACCACCTCTTTCCCAATTCGAAGAAATGAATACTAGGCAATCGTAATCAAAGTGTGAGCTGTCTATGTTCTCAATGGGAACAGAGGTTACACGGCGCCCACTCTTATACAAATCTGCACTCGAATTACACAGCTGAGATTGCTGTAAAGTCTTTAAACTATTTAGTGCCTCACTATTTAAGGAGATCGTACCTCGGAATTCATCGTCATCAGTAAGTGTTCGGTTACGCAGCAATTTAAAAATTGCTGCGTATGCAGTAAGCGCGTCATTGGTTGCCATCACAAAAGCCTATTAATTTTCTACTTTTTCGCTGGCTCTAATAGCTAACTCTTCTAAAATTGCTTTTTTAAGATTAGCTGGAATAGCGCTAATATGCAGGGTATCACTGCTACCTTCATCATCAGGATCAGCTGGTTCAAATACAACGCTATCACCAAGCAAAATTCTATCGAAACTCAGGTTGATGTGTCTCGTGTTTCCCGATAGCTTTTTATATCTCTTGAGTTCACTATTATCGATGGTAAGTTCTTCGCCTAAATCAAAATTATCAGTTGCGTGAACAACAAACTCTTGAGGATTGTCGGGAAAAACTGCATTAGCGACGGATGATAACAATACAGGCTCTTTGTCTTTCGTCAATTTCTGTTGGATATATGCGTGTGCAGTATCGAGCTTCTCTTGAGCAGCAACGTCATCTAACCCTAAGTCTTTTGCGTGTTGCCTCACTGCATCTCGTAATCTTCTAGTCTCGATTTTGATAGCTTGTTTGTCTCTCTGGCAACCAATGTAATTTTCAAAGTAATCTCTTAACTCTTTAGCTTGTCCTGTCTTAAAGCTGATATACCTACTGTCCAAGCCCAATTTCCAGTTCGACAAGTTGATTGCGGCCCCTAGATGTAGCTTGTTCATTTCGAGTAGATTGGACTCAACAACATCAGCATCATCATCAGTTATGTCATAACCGTCCCGCCTAGGAACAATAGCTATAGCAAACCAAATATCATCACCTTTGGTATATTGATAATAAACAAGGTATCCTCCCTTGATTGCTACATTACCGTCTAGAATTAGTCTGTAGTTTTCGGCCAGCTGCCTTGTCATGCCGATAAAGTCTGTTATTTCCAAGGAGTCGTCGTAGTAATCCCCAAGCTTTTGCTCCAAGCAGGGTGAGACGCTGTTGTCACCGTTGACACCGAATTCACCCTTATGAAGATTAGCTTCACTAAATAGGTTTAGTAATAGATCTCCAAGCTTCCCAGATAATCCGGAAATGGGGTTTTCTTCATCTCTTAGTTTTACAAATAAAGGGTCGCTTTTTTTGTCTCGTTTTACGATGTGGATAGCGATGTGTTGAATTGCCACAAACAAATTCCTTGTTGTTATTTACTACTTAATTAACGTACTCAGGATGGTAGGTCTCTGGTCAAAGAGAAAAGAAAAAATGACAGAATTTTTCTGTCTGTAGCCTTGCCTATTCCATTAGCACAGTCATTAAAAGTAAACACTTTTTATCAATATGTACAGTTTAAAGCTCTCTGCATCTGTTATGTGTTAACAAGCAAGTAACCTAACGTGATCGTAGAACCACCGTATCCATACAAACAATGTGCTTTACGATCCAAAACGAACTGCAACCCTAGCTCGTTTTTGGCCATTAAAAAGCTGGAGCGACCGTCCGCTTTACGTACTAATCAGTCGTACTAGGGCAATTGGCCTGATGTCCGCTCCAGATCACTCTCAACCTCTAAAGTGACTATTTATGACTCAATTGAGTGAATGTCAATCTCCTCGGCATTAAACAAAAAAGCTATAATAATCAATATGATTACGGGATTTTATTTCTTGATTTTTTTATCTCTGGCCCTATATTTATATAATGAGTGTGTACGTGGCAGGTAGAAGTTCTGTAGAGCAGATGCCAGCCTCTGAGGTGGTCGATAGCTACTAAAAAATCGCCGGAATGAAGTTGCAATTCACTTGGGAGTAATCTTCAATGAGTTTTAAAATTGGTTATCTTTTTAAGCCTACACATCATGATATACATTATGTGAAGAAGGGTGCCTCGCTCGATTTGCGTAGAAGATATGAAAAAAATTTCAGTAGAGATATAGATGACGCCAAATTGATCAAAGAGGAAGAAAAAGCAATGGAAGTTATTGTTGATTTGGTAGCCAGATTCAAGCCTACCTATGACTATAACCCAACGCCTGTTTTGGTCTACCCCGAAACCAATACTTATAAGATGTTCACTTTTGGGCAGTGGTCTAAACCGGTATTTAAGATATCCTGATTCATACTCGATCTGACAGTTTCGTGCCTGCATGAAGATTGTACGTGATTTAATAAGGTGAAAGAGGTAAAGGGGAACATAATTAAAAAAGAATACATTTGGAAGACCTAAAGAACTTAATGAATTGAAGCTAAAGACCACCACGTCACTATTACAAGCTCTCGAATAAATGCTAACAAATGTTGTGAAGTAATCTAGTATCGACACTTAGATACACTATATTAATCTTTGCAGCTAAAAGGTAATGAAACTAAATGAAAAACTTACATCCTGAAGATCAATACTTGGATATGCTGAAACTCATACTTGAGAGTGGAAGTGAGAGAGTAGACCGAACTGGGGTAGGCACGAAAGCTATATTTGGGCACACTATGCGATTCGACCTTTCGAAAGGCTTTCCTGTCTTTACAACAAAGAGGGTGTATTGGAAAACAGCGTTTAAAGAGATGTTATGGATGCTGTCGGGAGGCTCAAACATTCGTGAGTTAGTGCAGCAGAATGTACATATCTGGAGTGATTGGCCATATAAAAAGTTTATAGAAGCTCAGCCTGGTGATAGTGCTGATCGGTCGATATCGATGAAGGAATTTGAGCAGCGTGTGCTAGACAGCCAGGAGTTTGCAGATAAGTGGGGAGACCTTGGTCCAGTATATGGTAAGCAGTGGCGAAAGTGGCGAACTGAGGACGGCAAGGAGATAGACCAAGTTTCACAAGTTGTTGATATGCTGAAAAATAACCCTTATTCAAGACGGATTCTCTTTGACGGCTGGAATGTGGGTGAGTTGGACAAGATGGCACTCCCCCCCTGTCACAAGCATTATCAGTTTTTTGTCGATCCTAATACCAATAAATTATCTGGAGCATTAGTACAAAGATCCGCTGATGGATTTTTGGGGCAGCCCTTTAACGTCGCGAATTTGGCTTTCTTAACAAGCTTGCTTGCTCAACAGACAGGGTATGATGTGGGCGAGATAGTATGGTTTGGTATGGATGTTCACATTTATATGAATCATATCAAACAGGTGGATGAACAGTTGCAACGAAAGCCAAAAACATTTCCTACATTGAAGATTAAACGCAAACCAGCTTCTTTGTTCGATTACACTATCGACGACTTCGAGTTGGTCGGTTACGACCCGCATCCTGCAATCGCGGCTCCTGTAGCTGTCTAAGTCCTAATGGCGGGGTTCGAGACGTACGATACACCCAATAAGTTAAGGGGACTGTTAACAAGTTTGCTTGAAAAGCGAGCTTTGCCTATCCACAAGGGAAAAATTGCTCGAAAGATAATAGAAAAGGAATTTGGATTTCAACACAATTCACTTTCAAATTATAACAAACTCAAAAAATATGAATGGGTAAAAGATACAATTGATAGCTTTGAATCTGAACTGCTTGAGAATGAGGGGGAAATAGCCGGAATAAATTTAGAGTTTGGCACTCCCAAACGACTAAATCAGCTATTAGATTCACTACGGCAATCGCCCCGAAAAATACCGCTCAATCCACAAGGGGATAAAGCGGGACGCATATCACTTCGAGCATTTGCAAAAAAATTCAACTTGCCGGAATCAGCGCTCTTAAGAAGTACAGAGAGTTGGCTGTGGATGAGAAAGATGGTAAAGGAGTTTGATGATGAGCTTTATGATAAAGGAATCATAGGCACACGGTGGGGAAAAGAAGTGCCAGCCATCAGGCAATACTTAGAATCTTTGAAACATCAGCGTAAACTCCCAGTGAATGAACTCGGTAAATTAAATCGAATGGCCGTGATGAGCCACTTTGGTTTACCTAAGAATCAAAGTACATCCATTGCAGAACAAAGAGCCCCTAAGTTAAAAAAACTATTCAATGAGTATGATTGTATTATTCAATCTGAAAACTATTCACAGTATTCAGGCGATGTATATCTAGAAGATTTGAAACTCCTCCTTGATTGTAATGATGAGAGACTTGTTCTCGATTCATCTTCCCGGGTGATCAGCATTAAATGGTTGGCGGATAAGTTAAATATAGGAGTCGGCAAGATTAGATCGAGCCTAGTCCTGATGTCACAGATTGAGCAAAGGACTCGTGAACTTCACCTCTCACAAAAAAAGGGTAAGACGAAAAAATCCTTTAATGTTTTTGGGGCTCCTCATATAAATTTGGGTGCTACGCCCTTTTCGGTAAAACATAAAAGGGTTTATTCATTTCAATCATTAGTAAATCTTTATGGACTATGTTTTGCCGAAAAAATAGGAACAGCGTTTATTGCAATTTCCAATAGTTGTGCAACTAGCAGTGCAAAGAACAAATATCTAAATATCAAACGTTTTTTTGAATGGCTGGCGGATTCGAGCAATATAGAAAGTGAGGTGTTTGGATTACTGAAGAGTGATAAGAAAATTTCGCAGCAACTTTTTGGGGAAGTTTGTATGCGTTACAGGGCATCTATTCTTCAAGAAAATCCAAAGGGTAATCCAAACTTAAAAATTATTTCGGAATTCGGTAGCGCGAGAGTTCTACCTAAGTACATTTTTTTAACCAAAGGAAGAACTAGCCGTAATGATCGAAATCATAAAGCTTCACTGGCTGAAGCAACTGTTAAAAAGAAAGACAAAGATCTAATAGAAAAAGTCCTCTTTGATGCAGCTAAATACAGAGACATTGAGATTCGCGCTGGCAATGATACTCAAGCTTTTTTAAACACGCTATTGCTTGAAAAAGCGACAACTCCTGATTTGCCTGAAGATCTAACCGAAGCTATCCACGAAATTACGCAATCCCGGTTACTTGAGATTCGCGTAGTGGCAAGCAGAATGTTTCGGGAGTGGAAGGATATCTTCGAGCAGGGCCCTGAGTTAATAAGAGCTGCGAATGTTGATACCAAAGAGTTTGCAAAAAAGTTAGCGCAGAGAGCGAGTAACTTGAGGAGCTGGAAGGACTATTTATCGAATGTGTTGCCACAAAACAATAAAGATAAAACACTAAGTAACCTTCTCGCGATCATAAGTTCGGAGTATTCATGTACGCCACCTAATGAAGCAACTACCGGATACCAAATGTGGAACAAGAAGTACTCGTTGGTAGGTGGAATACAGCATGTTGCAGCACATCTAATTCCGACCAGAGAAGCCATTAGCGCAGCCCTTACGCTTTATCTGTGTGAGAGTGGTGCGAATGTTTCTGTAGCTCTAACTTTGACAAGGGATTGTGTAAAAGCCTCTAATGTTGAATATCATAAGAAAGTTGTGGGTCATAAAGAACGTTCAAAAGGAAAAGCTATTTATGATGACCTAGCCGTTAAAGCATCCGACGATGAACTCATCAGTGCTGTTAGCGCCCTTGAGTACTTAGCCAAAATTTTAAACTCCGTAAATGCGGTTGTGGACTCAGATACTACATCGTTAGCCATGTATTTTCACAGTGGCAAGTTACAACTTCTTAAAGAGTCTGCATTTCGAGCTGATTTTAAAGCGATTTGTGATACCTCAAGCTACTTAGAAAAATTCAACTTAGTGCCGTCCATGTTGCGCCCAACAGTGCTGCTTGACATCCAACTACAGGATCCCACTAACTTAGGTGTTGCTCAATTAATGGCACAGCACGAGCAAGGTTCAACAACGGAAGGCTACACAAGTAAACTCCCACATAGAATCAAAATGGAAAACCAGATCTTGGACTACCAAAAAACGCTCGAGTTTGTGATGACATCAGGTGAAGACAACCCGCATACAAAGCTTAATATGAGTGAAAAAGAATGGGATTCAAGACGAAAAAGTGCGCAAAGAACTGGTTTCGGCGTTTATTGCAGCGATCGAATTATAATAGATTCGTCAGGAAAAACATCAAAATGTAATGAGGTTGAACATTGCGTTCAATGTAAACACAACGATAGCAAAAAAAGGATGTGGGTAAGTGCAGACCCGGAATCAATTTCAGACATGATAATATGGCGTACATCTCTTGAACAACATGAAGAGGCATTTTTAAGCAAAAATTCTGATAGGTGGGAAGACGTTTGGGTGGCATGGCAAGCATTTTATTTTGTTGTTTTGGAGCAAAAAATGACTAGAGGGAAACTGAGTTCAATTAAAAGAGCAGCTATGGAGATTGCTAACCAAAAGATGAGTGACGATAACTTCAATTTACCGGAACCTTGGTAATGAGTGAATTGGCATTAGTAGATATTTTCATTAACGGCTGTCGTGATTCACAGTACGCTCATGACCAGAAAAAGTGGCCCTGGTTAGCCAATATTACTTTCGAACACAATCTCATTGAGATCATCGATGTTCAAGGAGAAAATCGACAGACCAAAAAAGTTAATCTAGATTGCACATTGCTTGATGGGAGCAAGATAACAGACATCAAGAACCGGGAACTTTATCAGTTAGTTATCGAATACTTAGAGGTGTTTAGGTTACAAAACCCCGTAATTGGTGCAGGAGTACATGCACTCAGGCTTAAATCTTTTCTAATATTCATATGCTGGCTTAGTCAATATAAAATCCGTTCACTTTCTAACGTCAAGCGATGGCACGTTGAAGAGTTCTCTAAAAAGATTGCTTTCGGTAGTGAGCTGGCATTAGGAATTCCTGAAAAAGTATTTTCGTATCTGAAATCAGCAGTAAACTCAGATGCCGGATTACCCTTTAACAAAGGTAAAAGAGTAAGTAGAAGGAGCGTCTATGAAATGGCTGGGGTAGCAGCACTTCCAACGCAACCCGCGCACTATTCTGGACAGATTATAAGTTGGTTTGAAACTCAAATAGCAAATAATTTTAATGGAAGAGACCTTCAGAGTATGTCGTATGAAGACGTCTTAGAAGAGATGGATTTCAACCCTAGCGTTGTAACTTCGCAAGATGTTCATAGAAAGCTCGTACCATTAGAAGAAATCTGGTCTTGGCAGCATTACTTCACCTGTAAGAATTTTGCCGAAGCGCCATTTTTAACAAGCAGCTCCAAGGTAGCGAGTCACCTCGGCACAATAGCGAATAGAACGAAAACAATCCCACCAAAGCTAGCATTCTCAATGATGAGTGAAAGCGCCAAATGGGTTCTAAATTACGGCGATGAAATAATAAGTTTGAATGACAGCAACGCTGACTCAAAGACTGCTAGCCAGCGTCTTTTGAGTAAAGGACTAAACGTCAAAATGCGTGATGGAGTTTGCAAATTTCGCGACGAATTCACATTGGAAAATATCATACGCCAATTAGCAGCTGCGTGCTTTACGGTTATTGCTTCACTTACAGCAAGACGAAAAGAAGAAATTTTCGATTTAGGCTATAAATGTATAGATGAAGGCCGAGGTGATAATGCCTATTGGTTGACGATTTACATAGAAAAAACACTGCAACGATATGATTTATGCCCCGTTCCTTTGTTGGTAAAAAAAGCGGTTGATTTACTGGAAAAATTGAGTGAATCAGCAAGGTTTCAATCGGGGAATGATTCAATCTGGCAATATAGAGCGACATCCGGCGAAATCGTTCAGCTTAACGATAAAGTAGTAAAAAACGCCTTGAATGATTTTTACTTATACCATCTCCCTGATGGCAATGAGAAAGAGTGGAATTTTTCATTCCATCAATATCGCAGGATTTTCGCGTTACTGTATTTCTACCGATTTGAAGGGGCTTATATTGGAGCCTTGTCACATCACTTGCGTCACTTCAATATTGAAATGACCAAGCGTTATATAACCGACGAAAAGTTCTTAAAAGAAATGCGCGATATTGGCGAGACATGGACTGCTGCTTTCATAAGAGATGCTATTAATGGAAAGCGTAAAATGGGGGGCAAAAGCGGAGGTAAGATTAAGAAAAAGTTCGAAGCTTGGTCAAAGCATTTCAACAAAAAAGTGGACGTTTACGAGCGAGAAATGATCGTCGAAAAAATGGTGCGATACTTACGACGAGTGGGCGCTGAGTTTAAACAGCAAGTATGGGGCACAATATGCGTCTGTCCCAAGAAAACTGCACTGGCAAAACTTTCAGGATGCGCGAACCAAGATGGAATACCAGAACTATCCAAAGGCACAATAGAAAGATGTGGAGGATGCCCTTTTAGTATCCATACCGACCGATTTCCAAACGCGGTTGCTGATGAAATCCAAACTAGAACCAAATCAGCTAATAGCGCACCAAAGGATTCTGTGTTAGCAGAGGTTCAAGCGTTAAAAATTGTTTCACTCCAAGATTTTTTAAACAAATCTGAATCGATTTCTCCCTTCGAGCTGGAGACTCCTTGTGAGTAATGCAGAAAAGGCACAAAGACTCACAGAGCAGATTAACAAAAGATACGAGCTGCTTAAGGCTATTAAAGCAGGAAGCACTTCAGATATCGAACTTCCCAAAAGTTTAAATAAACTTCGTGAATGGGATAATCAGAAGCTTGGCATCGAACGAATTGGTAGTCCAAGTTCCTTTACAACGAATCATAAACTTCATGGCAACACAATAAAGAGAATAGACTCCCTTTTGAAAGAGTTGCTTAAGCCGAGAAAGCCTAGAAGAAAGACAACCAAGACAGAGTTAAAAAGAGTCAACAATAACCTCGATGCTGCTCTTCAAAATGCTGCCAATAAATATGTCCAATATGCAAGTGAGATAGAACGACTCAAAGTAGAAACTGCTTTACTTAAAAGCAAAGAGCAAGGGCTGGAGGAAGAGATCGCAGAATTAAAGTCTGCGCTCAACGTTGCACGCGAAGAGAATTTGGCGCTGCGCAAAAAGTTAATTCAATATGAAAGTAAGCCTAGGTCAAAAGTGACAAGGCTCGATTTTGGTATGGGTGACTTAAATGCGGACTGATAATCAGGTAAAGAGGGGCAGTTACGAAGCTGGTCTCGATAAACTGCTAAGAGAGGCTTTCAATAATGACACTGTTGAATTAATGAATGGCCGTATAAGTAGGGAATGGATACGTGAACAGATTGGTTGCAGTCAAAACTGGCCAAATCAGAATAAACATGCCAAGACAGTCATTGCAGAATACGAGAAAGTGCTCCGTGATAAAGGCATAAAACCACGTCGCCAGCCGACTCATGGAGTAAAAAGCAAGGATTTGAAATTGTTGATGCAACGTGTATCGAAATTAGAACAGCGTAACGCCCAACTGCTGGAAGAAAACAGCCAGTACAGAAACAAACTATTAGAATTAGGTTGGTTGGAGTCTGATGATGAACAAGCCGTTCAAGGACGCCTGCCTTGGTAAGTATTGTAAAGAATGTTGTCGTAAACCGAATTAGATATAAGAGCAACAACGGTTGCGTCTTCAGTGCATATGTCCTTAGTAACGACGGTGAAAAGACTGATGAAGAATTAAATGTATTGTTGACGGGCAAGATTGCAGACTCAGATTTTCGCCTCTATGAAGGGCAGCGATTCAAGGTTCAAGGACGTGAGCATGGTGAGTTCATTAATAAGTACACCGGCGAAGTAGAAAATCAAATTAAAGCTACATCAATCGTTGAAATGCAGCCCAAAGGTAAGAACTTTATTTCTTACATTGCTTTCAATGAAGTTTTTGTAAACGTTGGAATCAAATGCGCTACAGCTCTTTATAAGGCTTTTTCGACAGATATATATGATGTCCTCGAAAGTAAGGATTTAGACGCTCTAACTAGCGTACAGGGCGTTTCAGAACATAAGGCGTTTACCTTAATCCAAGGTTGGCATGCGGAAAAGCAAGGAAAGTTAGTTGAATGGCTTGATGTTTACGGGTTACCCGTTTGGTTAGGCCGGAAATTGACCGCCTTTTACAAAAACGATGCCGTACAAAAAATAGAATCCGACCCTTACCGCTTAATCGCTTTTATGATCTCTTGGAAGAAAATAGACAAAATCTCAAGAAACCAGTTCAACATTGCGGCAGATGATCCCAGACGTCTGCATGCAGCGGTCGCGGAGGTACTATTTACGGCATATACACGCGATGGCAATACAGCCTTGAATGCAAGCTCACTGCTCAGCGGCGTTGAAAAGCTGATAGGCTCTAAGCTTGCACCCAAAGCCTTATCGCACAGCTACTCTAATGGTGCTTTCCTTAGGCTCCACAACGATCTGTATCAAAGCCGGGGAGCATCACTACAGGAAACCTTTATTGCTGAAGACGTTACGAAGCGCTGTTTAAAAAAGGAAGAACTGAAAACACCGTTAATAGAAGACTTATTTATCCAATGGCAGGATAACAACTATACGCTAACTGATGAACAAATTCAGGCTGTTCTGTCTGCGTTATCTAAACCACTTACAATCATTACAGGTGGCGCTGGCGTTGGCAAAACGAGCGTGCTCGAAGTGCTGCATTATTTTTTAAAAAAAACAAACGGTAGTGCAATCCAAATGGCATTGGCAGGCAGAGCAGCCAGGCGAATGCATGAGGCAACTGGCTGTGAATCATTTACTATAGCGGGCTTCATGCACAAACTTAATTCACGCCAAGTTGAGAGTGCGACACATATCATCATTGATGAATGTTCAATGGTTGATCTGTATTCAATGACAAGAGTGTTGAAGCGTATAAAAGCAAGTCAAAAAGTTGTGCTAGTGGGAGACGCTGCTCAGTTACCACCTGTTGGGGCAGGCAAGGTATTCCATACTTTGGTTAATGAGCCTGGTGTTTCCGTTAAGCATCTAACAAAAGTTTGGCGACAAGACGAAACAACAGGAATACCCTTGATATCACAGGCTTTCAGACAAGGCAAATGGCGTAATATCCCTGCCTATCAAGGACTAGGTAACGGTGTTTCGCTCTACCCTTCTAGCAAAGAGACAATCCTGCACGACATAGAATTGATTTTTGGCGAGCTAGGTGGAAACGACAAAAATGCTGATACTAAGATCATTTGCCCAACGACTAGAGACGAAGGGTGGGGAACACAAGGTATAAACAGGCGGTTATCAGACCTATATACAGGTAATAAAGAACAGGTTTTTATTAGTGTTGGAAAGAGTATCCCAAAACCAACCGGATTTAAACTTGGAGATATCGTCATCTCAACGGCTAACAACTGGAAAAAAGATATCATGAATGGTTCGTTGGGGCGAATCGAACGGATAGTAAGTGCGGAAGAAATTCAAGAAGCCATTGATAAAAACATGCCGGCTCCAGTTATGTCAGTGATTTTTGATACCGGTGAAGTATTACTGGATGAGGATGACATAATTAACCTGCAATGGGGCTACGCCATTACATGCCACAAAGCGCAAGGCTCTCAATTTCGCAGAGTAATAATACCCGTTGTTACCAAAACTATGCTCGATAGAACGTGGATATATACAGCGCTCACAAGAGGGGTAAAGCAAGTTGTATTGGTGGGTGAACAACTATTAATAAAACAAGCTATCGAATCCTCTCCATTTATTTATAAACGTACGCAAGGACTTGACTTTCATCTTAATAAACTTAAGGGATAATTTTCATGATATTTTTTAGGACAACCGATGAAGATTGCCTTATCCAGGGAACGTTTAAAAAGAAGCCTCAAAGCGGCATACCAGTCTTTTTCAACGAGCAAGGGGTTATTGAAGCAGTCACTAACTTCTTAATATACAAGGCGCTTAACTCAAAAGATGCAAGAAGTTCAGTGAATACTTATGCTGAACAAATACAAACTTTTTTACGATTTTTCGACGCAAGGGTAAATGATTTTAATTGGTGTGACATTACTGATGATCATTTGACAGACTTTAGAGATGAATATCTCGATGAGCAAGGGAAAGCGAGGACTTATGTATACAATATACTTCGCATAATATTTGAATTTTTAGTGTGGGCAGAGAGAAACAAAGTAGTACGAGGTCATGTCGCTATTTACAACGACGATAGAAATTATTCAGTCTCAGCTAAAAAGTCAGAAAAAGGAAACTGGGTGTGGCCCCACATGCATTCGGTGTCCTCTAAAACACAACCTACTCCAACGAACGACGAAATTGAGGTTTTACATGCAAAAGCCTTCGAATCATCCGAGATTACTGGCTTTAGAGATTCTTTGATTTTGACATTGTTCGAGCGTTCAGCTAGACGAATGGAGGCCTTGCAAATCAAATTGTCAGATATTCCTGACTGGGATGAAATAGGTGAACATAAAGACAATGACATGCTTATCTATATTGAAGTCACTGGGAAAGGTAGTAAAAAACGAGATTTAGAATTCCTACCTGAAACAATAGAAACAATAAGGGACTACATTGAAGGTGACCGGGCAAAGGTAGTTTCTGCGGCCAAAAAAAGGGCAAGAAAACGGGGAGTTTCCTATCAAGAACCTCAAGAAGTACTAATTGATCATGTGAAAGGGACTGAGTTGAACGAAGATTACATATCTAGAAGAATATCAGGACTTATGAAAACCGCACGCATTAAAGGTACAGGGCATAGAGTGCGAGCAAAGGGCTTAACCGATATCGTGGGGTCTTATGATGGCTTTGATGCAAAGGGGCAACCACTAGCGGCTCAAGATGTTCTAATTCGCGCTGCGGAAAAAGCTGGTCACTCAAATATTACCTCTTTGAGGCCCTATCTAGCTTTGTCGCGAAGTGAAGGATTAGCAGCAAAGATGAACAATATAGAGTTGATTCGTAATTTGGAAGTTCGCATTCATAATAAACAAAAACAGTTGGAAAGATTAGATAAAGCTGAGGCCCTGTTCTACGCAATATCGAACGATGTGAACGTAGAAGAAGAGATACTAAGATTCATGGAAAATTACATTGATTATGATACACAGTCCAGAATATGAATTGAGACTATATTGAGACGATTTTAACCTATATAACCCTTAATATGAATTAACAGAGGCTCAAAAACAGTGAATTCTATAACTGTATTTCTGTTTACATTGGCGTTAACCCAAGCAAAATATTAATATAGAAATCAGACTTATATTGATTAGGTATTTGAATGCTATATTTTGACTCTGCCGGTTCATTTCCGCTTTTAGATGCCGCCAAAAAAGCGCTAATCGACGAGCTTTCAAATAGCGCAAACCCATCATCAGATCATGAATGCGGCTTGCAGGCAGCACAAAAGGTTGAAAATGTTAGGGAAGAAATTGCAGATACCA